>Ga0100403_1004108_pt1 | contig 10482 bp, 4 predicted proteins | sample CryGeymet201501t_FD_83663 | JGI IMG/M metagenome (GOLD analysis project Ga0100403, IMG submission 83663) | Groundwater microbial communities from Crystal Geyser aquifers in Utah, USA - Crystal Geyser metaG 2015-01t | ecosystem: Environmental > Aquatic > Deep subsurface > Groundwater | place: USA...
AACAGATCCAGATATCTCAGGCTATCATACAGAAGCAGGCTATGGGGCTTGAAAAGCAGAGAGTTGAAACTGAGAAGGCACGTGCAGCTACTCATGAGAAGGAAGTCACACAGGCTGGAGCAACTAGAGAAAAGCAAGTCGCACTTGACGAGCGTAAGCTTGCAGAGGACATTAGGCAATTTGACTTAACATGGCCTACACAGAAGGCTGAGAGTGAAGCCCGGGCGGGTCAGTATAAGGCGTATGCTGATAACATTGCCACTAAGATGGGTGTCACAGATGCTGACCAGGCTGCCAAAGATCTAGCATTTGAGAAGACTGATAAGTATATGAGTAACATCAAAGATCTAAGCCCTGAGGAGTTTGCGACGGAATGGCAGCGAGTGTACCATGTGTTTCTTAGTATGGAGATAGAGAAGCTAGGCGCAACGGCGCCGATAGGCGCTAGAGGGTATATATTTAACAAGAAGACTGGTAAGTTTGAGAGGAAATAATATGCCTATTCTCGAACAGATTGTGTCTAATTATGATGAATTTGAGAAGCAGCCTTATACTACTCGCTTCAGGGCGGCTAATGACTTCTTTGATAGTGAGCTGGCTATTGATGAGAATTTCAAGATGCTACCTCCTGTGGAAAGAGCTAGAGTTCGTCAGAACTATATTGATGAAGAAGTAGGAAGCTCTCTCACCGGCGCTGATTCTCGCATCTCTGGCTTTTACAGAAAGATGATGCAGGGCTTCTCTAATGCAGCAGATATCCCTGCATCGGCTCTTGAGTTTGTTAATGCGCTGACAGCTCAAGGTAATATGAATGAGACTTGGCTACACGACGCAGCAGAATGGTGGACTAACTCTGTCTCTGATAAGCCTTACTGGGAGAAGAAGGTTCAGCCTACTGGCAAGTATGCTAGACCTATTGACTGGAAGAACCCAAGTGAGTTCTTTGACCCTAAGAGGATTAGTGGAGGGGTTCTCGAGTATGGACCTTATACTGCTTTGACAGTATTAGCTTATGGCGGTGGCGGCTCATTACTTCGTAAGGCTCTTGGTACAGCGGTTCTTCTATCTGTCGAGGGCGGGCAGGTTGCTGAGTCAATAGCCCAAGCGGAGAAAGAAACTGGGGAAGACATCCCCTGGGTTCATCAGGCTGGTGTAACAGCATTAGTCGGAACATGTAATGCTATTCTCGAGTCTATTCTTCCTACACGTCTAGCTCGTTCTATAAAGTATGGTACTGTAAGTAGGATGAAAGCTATCATAGCCAATGGCTTACTGAATGCTACAAGTGAGGGAATAACTGAGGCTACACAGGAGCTTACACAGCTATTAGCTGAGGTTGGCTATGCAGATGAGATGCCCGACTGGTACGGACGTATAATAACAGCGTTCCATGGTGGCATGTCTGTGGGTGGGGTCTTCGGTATGGGTAAGGGAGCTGTTGCTCCTATAAAGCCTGGTATCGAAGAGAAGGTCACTGGTGTCCCACTAGGAAAGGTTGAAGGCACAAAGGTTCCTGTTACGTCTGTTAGTCTCGAGGTAGAGAACTCTGTTAATGAATATGTACAAGCAAAGCTGGATTATGCGGTGCAGCCAACAAGAGAAGGTAGAGACACTAAGGACACCCTTGAGTCAAAGATGCTGCAGCTCTGGAGAGTTGAGCATCCCACTGATATATATGGAGAAGAGCTAAAAAAGCGCATTGTTGGAGCAGGAGTTGAGGATGTTGCGCCAATGCTTCGTAGAATAAAGGGAACTGTTGTGCCACTAGGCACAAGTATGGAGCCTGTGAAGCTGCCCTCAAGTATGAAGGGTGTTTCATCATTGGCTTTGAAAGTTCCGAGAACTGATGGAACTAGCTATCATATCCCTGTGAAGGTTAATATAGGAGCCAGTCATAAGGCACTTAATCGAGCGCTTACAGCGTTTAGCTTCCTGCGAAATGAGTTTGAGGATGTCCATGACAAGGTGTCAGAGATTGTAGTAACTGGCGGCGCTGATAATGCCTGGATTAGACAGGCTATAGACGCAGGTATTGCCCAGACTTCGGATGGTATAGTTGTAGCATGGGAAGATCTTGAAGCTTTATCGGGTGGAGTTGATGTCCTAAGCATTGCCAAAGGAAAACATCCGGAGTCTGCGCTGGCTCAAGTACTCAATCTAGGAGACTTGTCGAAGAAGGCTGGGGCGATGGTTAGCCTTCCTGATGGCACATATAAGATACTACTGCGAGCCGCAGAAAAGCAGGGTAAGCGGGAGCTTACTAGTTCAGACTTTGCCTACTTTATAGGTCATGAGCTCTATCATATAAGAGGACCTAAGAAAGTTGGGATGCCCGCTGAGCAGGCAGCAAAGATTGAAGTAGGAGCAGAAGCTGCGGGTGAAAGGGCTAGGGACTTGTTTGATGAGGCGGCAGCTGTTCATACTGGCTTAGCCTTCTCTACGAGGAACCCAAACGCTGCTAGCCCTGCCCATTCTGCGGTTGTCAAGCACAGAGCTCTAAGTATGCTTGGGCATAACTTCGCCGATATTCGCATAGCTGATGGAGCACTGTGGGCTGAAACAGAGCCTGGCATATCTGAGTCTGTCAATGGCTTTGTGGATATAGATACAAGAACCGCTTGGCTATCAGGAGACGCTGCACCTTGGGTACTTGGGCACGAAGCTATGCATGTGGCTATAAGAGGATTAGGTCATGGCAATGCTCTTGTAAAGCAAGGTCTTGATATGTTTAATGGAAGTGAGGAGGAACTTAGTGATGTTGTAGGTAAGTATTTTGAAGATAACATGACTGATAAGACTATGATGCAGAAGCTAGGGGAATGGCTCAGGAACTTGTGGACTGAGTTTGTTAGGGTTACAGGTGTTCAGCTTTCACAAGACCAGCTTATGATGGCGTTCAACAAGAGGATTACAGATGAGCAGATGTTTGCTATTCCAGAAAGAACTGCTGAGCTACAGAATAGAAGAGGAGAATATAGCAGACTCGCTATGGCATGGAAGGATGAGTATAGTAGACTGAAAAGGGAAGGATCTACGACTGAATTCAGTGGCTCACCAGCAGCTCAGGCTCTTGACAATACCACCTATTATGATGAGGTTGTTAAGGAGATTGATGAGAGACTGAAGATGGATAGTATGCCGAGATATAAGATGTCGAAGCCTACTACTACGTTGAGGTTCTATGATAATCTTGCTAAGGTTAAGGGAAGTGTTAATCTACAGCAGCTCCCTCTCAAGAATCTAAAGACAGAAGAAGTTACATTTGTGAAGAGCGTTGCTCAGGATTTGATGGATGCTGGGGAGAAAGTTGTAACTTCCAACAGGCTAAAGCAAGCTATCGAAGTAGCAAAGATTCCTGAAACTGCTGAGAAGCCTATATTGATGTTCTCCAAGCGCAAACCCTTCTGGCGATATAACCAGATTGAGAATTTGATGCCCCCAACCGCGACAGAGAAAGAAGCTGCACCTAAGCGTAAGTTTGCTCCTGCCATTAGATGGGGATTCACTGGCTATGCTGAGACTAAAGCAGCTCAGAACATCATTAATGCTATGCCTGAGGACATTAGAAAGGTTGAGGAGGAATATTTAAAGGCTCATAGAGGAGACCCAAATGACCCGCTTAGCTATACAAAGCCTGATAGCTTTACTTTCAAGCAGGGGAATATGTGGAAGATTGCTCTTAATGATACTTGGGTTAGTAAACTGCTGGATAGAATGAAAGTAGGAAATATTGGACTGACTGAGGAAGGTGATGGAAAGCTTGCTAACTTTACGACAGAGGAAAGAGTTGGTGGGCTATATAGAGGTCTGCTCCGAAGAGAAGCACAGCTTCAGCGTATGCTTTTCACTAAAAATCCCGAGGGGGCTATGAGGGATATTATAGAGAAGCAGATGGAGCTATATCATCAAGCTATGAACATGAATCACATATCTGCAGGTCAAGCCGTAAAGTCCTTTGACTTACATCACAGTGGAGACCATCTCTTTGCTATGTATGAGGGTCTTCATATGGCATGGGCAGCTGGTTATCCTAAGGAGTTCATGGAGCAGTATACTGATTTTATAAGCAAGAAAGATTTCGATGGAGCCACTGATTATAAAGCAGACTATGATGCTAAACATCAGAGTATGATAACAAAGGGAACTAATATCCTTTATGGTATCCTGTTTGAAGGGCTACTGTCAGGTGCTGCTAATGTAAAAAACCTAGCGAGTAATGCATTATGGCTAGGAACTAATGTACTACTGTTGAGACCAACAAGAGCTATTACATCATCTATTCTATCATCGAGGGCAATAAAGAATTTGATTCCAAGCCTCTCTATGTCAGAGCAGGAAGCTTATATGCCTGAAGTCGCTGCTATGATTAAGGAGCTCACAAGTAAGAGAGCTCTGCAAAGGGCTACAGCATCTGTAGAGCAAGCATGGCGGCTTGGTAGGGCACCAAGGAGAGCTGAGCTTCCATCTAAGCTTCAGATGCCCTGGGATGTAGGGGTAGACCTAAAGACAAAGTGGGAAATTGAGATGGGCTCTATTATAGCCCCTTGGAAGGCTGCAGGATTAGGCAACGCTGGAGCTAGAGTTCTAACTATGTTCTCCAGGTCTCTGATAGTAGTAGATGCCTTCTTCAAGTCCTTAGCATTTGATGCAGAGATTCAGGCTCGTATAGCCAGAGAAATGCAGCGAACTGGAAAGGCTTATCATGAGATTGAGGTAACTCCTGAGATAAAGGCAGCTGCCAGCGAATTCATGAACTATGTAACCTTCATGGACAAGCCAAGAGATATTGCACAGAGCGCATATTCAATGAGGGGCTTTGTGAGAAGACTCGGGCTCCCTGGCAGGGCAGTTATCCCCTTTGTTAATACATTAGCCAACATTCTCCAGAGAGGGATTGAGTTCACTCCTATTCTTGGTGCCATCAGCGGAGCTAAGGATATACATACGGAGATGTCTAAACGTAATGCAGCAGCTAGAAAGGCTGGTACTAATACTCAGGTGAGACTGGCTGATACCCAGGCATTCGCGGATATGGTTGTAGCACAGACTGCTGGGCTGCTGCTCACCGCGGTGCTATATGGACTTCTCCAAGACGATGACGGAGAGGATAGAATCACAGGAGCCCCGCCGGCTGACCCAAGGGACAGAGTAAGTTTCTACGCAACTAAGCAGCCTTATTCAATAAGGATAGGGAATCAGTGGATATCTTATAGAAACGTTGAGCCTCTGAATGTAGTTCTCTCTAATATAATTGCCGTTAGGGATGCAGTTAGAGAAGCAAGAAACCCAGAAGATATGAAGAGAGCAGATGAGATTGTCTCTATGTCTGCGGGTTCTGTTATAGAGAATGTCATACAGAGCTCCTACATGGAAGGCTTTATGAACTTGATTAGGGATGGAAGAATTAATCCTGCTGCCTTAGGTAGGATTCCAGCGGAGTTCGTTCCTTACTCAAGCCTAATGAGAGCTATACATAGAACATATGAAGTGGTGGCAACCGGAGAGTACGCTATACAGGATAACAGGAAGTTCTCTGCCTCGTTGGCTGATACTCTTTGGTGGTTACCTGAGGAGATAACATATCTTAAAAGAACCCCTCGTATCAACGCTCTTGGTGAGGAGATAAAGATTCATGTCGGTAAGGGCGGCTTGATTGATGGGATGAAGTTATGGTTTCCATTTGGAGTGATGGAAGCCTACACAGACCCAGTTGAGGAAGAGCTTGCAGGTCTACGGATGTATGTAGGCTTACCACCAAAGAAGATGACTATTCGTGGTCAGGAGATTGATTTGCCTGACGACTTTCATCGAGAGTACTCTCTTCTGTATGGGAAGTACACGAAGGAAGCTCTGATGAAGGCGATGGAGAGGCCTGGATACCATGCGATGTCAAATGAGAAGAAAGTATCCTATCTGCAGCACGCCATTGAGCCTGCCCGACGGCGGGCAAGGCTGATTGCTCGTCGACAGTATGCTCGAGCATATCTTCATTAGCAAACGATTCCTCGAGTAGTTCAGGGTGGGCTATAAGATACAAGAAGTCTATCATCACCTCTCCGTTGCTTGCTATGATTTCTCTAGCCTTTGCTATAAAGGTTAATAGACTCATACAGTCTGAAAGACCTAAGGATCTCATTAGATGAACTGCTGCATCCATCCAATATTCCCTTGATGTACCTTCCCATGATTGCTCATACCATTGACAGTCGTCAGCATCAGCATGATTTGCTATACAAAACAATGCGTGGACTTGCTCGGCTGCTGTTTTGAGAAGGGCTATCTGCTCTTCAATTAGTTGTTTAGATACAAAGTCTTCAGGTTTCATTACTCTCTCCTTGTATAGTGAACAACTCCGTTCATCATATCGAATCTACAGAATCCCATCTGCTCCATTGTAGCTATAATCGCACTCATGTCTTTTCCGCTGGCATCCTGGTAGAACATATTCATAAGCTTCCTTATTGTTATCTCCTTTTCCTCAGCAACGACCTTCATTATTAGTAGTTGGGTTTGAGCTAAGGGATTAGCTCCAAAGCCTTGGAAGGTATAAGCCATTCGTCTCTCAGCTGCTTCCAGTAGATTTCTTGCCCTCTCGAACTCTTCTACTCCTATCTTCATACTGTCTCCAGCGCTAGCAGAGTAAATCATGCAGAGCTTTAGAAGATGTACATGTCGACGCTGCATGTAATAGTCAAGCCTTGAATCAACTCTCACTGTACTTTCCTCTGCCTTGTTTCTCCAGGCTCCATAGACTTTAATAAAGTCCCTGTCGTAATAAAACCTTCCGCAAAGGGTGTTGATGTCACCAAGGTCTTTTCTGAGTGATTCCCCCAAATTCTCTTGTGTATATGAAAGGGACGGTTCTATAACGACTTTTGCCTTATCCTCTTCATAAACAAAAACAGTGCGAGACGCAAACCCAGAGCCAATAGCGCCAGGAGGAAGAGAGCTTTGAATAAGCATCGGTGTTGTTGCACCAAGGAGATTAACCCATACATTTGAGACTTCCTGCTTCCCATGGTTGTGTGTGTCATAGATGAAACGATTTTCACAGTCATACCATTTACAGAGGACTGTGAGAAAGTCAATGTTCTGATAGCCAATGAATACAGTCAGCTCACTGGCTATTATAGTCATAGACGAGTGAATGTAAGTTGTGCCGTCATTTCCTGTGTGGATAGCCCCTAAGTCAAGGAGTGCTGTTACTAGCTTCTGTCGAGAAGATTCATCAGCAGCTGGCTGAATCCCTATCATATCAAGGAGGACTCTTGCTGGTTTAATTGCTGTGCCTTTTCGTGCCGCTGGAGGACCAACTAATACAATATATAAGTTTGGAAAGAATGTCTCTATGCCTAGTTGTAGATAACACTTGCGCTGAAGAGCTGCTGCTATTGCCGATACTCCTGCCCATGCTCTATAGCTTGCACGAGGCTCAGTGTTATCTGTGTATTCAAGATAGGCATCGAGCCAGTCGGGTAGGATCCTGGGCATTTGTAAACTCCTGAAGTCTTAGTGTTGTATCATCAGTGAGCAATTCAGAAGACTTAAATTTAATCATGTCGAGCGCGTTGAAGCCGAAGGAGGTATCTACTGGTATGGAGAATGTTCTACCATCAACGGTTAGTGGCTTCTCAAGTGATACTTTAATAGTGTATGCTATTGCTACTATTGTTGGAGAGCCTAGCCTAATAGGCAGCTGATACAGAATAGCGTCATGTATATTGTTCAGTATATCTATATGGGAGTCTCCGTAGTAATATGCCTCACATATCCCGTCTTGGTTTAGCTTCTCTGCTACGTCTGATTGAGGGCCGAAGCTATAAGCTTCCCTAAAAAGATCGTCTCCCCATCTATCCATAAAAATTCGATGCCTTCCATAGGCATTGACAAGAGTTCTGTTAGCAGCTAGTTGAGAACGTATACTATTATGCCATTGATGAATGCGTGGGTAAATAAAGTGGTAGCGGTTATAGATGAACTTTCCTTCCTGGTTGCTCAGCTCATTTAGCAAGGCAAACTTTATGTAGTGCATATCGTAGTTTAGTGCATGGTTGGACTTCTTTCCTTTCTTTCTTTGGTCATATGTAACTTTATCTGGCTCGATAGCGTATATCATACCGGCTGTGTGTGTGTGAATATCTACCCCCTGGTCAAAAGCACGAATCATATTATGCTCGTTAGCACGATAGGCTACATCACGGTTCTCAGCCTGTGATAGATCCTGCTTAATCATGATAAAGCCTTCATCAGCATACATGAGGCGCAACATTTCGTCTGGCTGATTTTGTAGATTCGCCCCGGTGCTGAAGATTGTTTTAGACGAGCTGACTCTTCCTTGCTTAGTTCCAACAGGGTTCCAGGAGCAGCGAAGACGCTCATCAGGGTCGAGGATAACTTCATAGTAAGTCCCTTTCAACTTCTTAAGATGACGAATCTGCTGAATAATATAAGCCTCACGGTATCCTTTAGCCACAAGGCGCATCATAGCTGTGTCGTCAACAGTTGGAGAGCCCATCTTAGTGTAGGGCTTCTCTCCTTTTAGAATATAGAAGTAGGTCTTCACCTGCTTGTGAGATGCCACATTTAGGGGAGCCCCTGTAATAGAGTCAAGCTCAGATTGAAGCTCTCTAATACCAGTGTCAGCTTCTTGTGCTGCCTTCTCCAAGCCTTGCTTACTCATCTTTATTCCACGGCAGGCTATATAAGTAAGAGGTTCAATAAGCCTCTTCTGTCTTTGATAGGTTTCCAAATTTCCCTGTTTTCTTAAAATTTCTAGCTGCTTTGGGAAGATCTGATGAAGCACAGCTGCGTCCATCGCACTATAGCGACGAAAGTCTAGGACTGAGCCAAATGGATTCTTTATCCATTTCTTCCCCTCGTCTTTGTAGTAAGGCTCACCGTCACAGAGCATGCTAACTAAAAAGTCCAAGCCTTTAGGAAAGTCCGGGTGGGTAATAGCCGCAGCGACCATTGTATCTTCAATAGGCCGAACCACTATTCCATACCGCGTAAAGGCAAGGGTATTATCGAAGATTATATTCTGACCTAACTTCGTTACGTGGGGGGCTTCAAGAAGCCATTTTAGTGCTTGCCAGATTTTTACTTCCTGGTCTGGGGTAAAGTAGTTAAGACCTCCATCATAAAGCGGGATGCATATAGCATCAGTAGAACTGATACTAAGAGATACATGAGATACTTCATTGGAGTGGCACTCAGTATCAAAGCCGATAATATCATTGTCTATACACTTTTGTATATAACAAACAACTTCATCAAAGCTAGGCTCAAGTATTAGTTTCCTTTCAAGGTATTTAACTTCAGGAAATTCACTCTGGCTTTTAATCCGCCGCAAGTCAACAGCTATAAAGTGCTGGAAGATATACTGTCGAAGGACAGCGGCAGGATGGATGGTTGGAATGACCTTGCGGTCAAGCACACTATTCGCCATGATAGGACTGTTAGCCTTAAGAATAGAACCCCTCCTCTTAGTTATATCCTTTAGACCAGTCAATATAAACATCGGTACGTTACCTAAAGGAACAAAGACATTAGCCTTGCACTTATCCAATCTTGTAGACAATTGATCGATGTGTTGACGAGCAGCCGGAGTAATCACAGCTGTCTTCTTGCTTAAGTCAATAAAATGACTTATGTCGTTATCAAGGGGTCTCTCCTGTATAACGTTCTCAAGGCGGCACTCTTGACGGTTGATGCCTGCGCGGGCAAGAAGGCGGTCAAAGACCCTGCCGGCAGGGCCAACAAACGGGCGATGAGCTTGTACCTCTTCGGCTCCAGGAGCCTCGCCAATGAAGCAGATCTTAGCATCAAGAGGACCTTCACTGTATAGTGTGTTCATACGTAGGTCCCTTTAGAGTTATTCATTCTGTACTCCTTTCATCTCTGCCCAAAATTTGGTCAGAGTTCTGCTAACTCATACTCTGCCCCTAATGTATCGAGCATAGTAGCCACTGGTTTAGATGGACTTTCATGGAAATAAATAGTTTTATCCATTACACCAGCGAAAGCAATCTCCCTCATGGTTGACTCTCCAATATACCCATCTTTGTTTACCACATAGATGCCGCTTGACATCATTATCTTCTGCATGTGGATAGCATCAAGCATAGCTTTTGTCTCACTGGATGTAGGTATATCGTCAGCATGAGTGAACGTGGTTACTGATATGACGAGATCACCTTGCTCCCCAAGCTGCTTTGCTACAGAGAGAAATTCTTCTTTAAACTTTGTTGACCCACAAAGTGTAATCACTGGTTGCATTATCCCCTCCAATCGAGCGGTTCAGCTCGCATGTCGAGATGAACAAACGAATCATAGCGCCCCCGCCCAGTGAAGCCGAACTCTGGAGCGCGGTCATAAAGTTCCTGTAATCTTCCTGCTGTTAACCCCTCTCTTTCTACTGGGAGTACCTCCATATTTAGCATGTTCGGTCTTATATCAGTAGCTATAAGCATGTGCATGGAG
>Ga0100403_1004113_pt1 | contig 10476 bp, 11 predicted proteins | sample CryGeymet201501t_FD_83663 | JGI IMG/M metagenome (GOLD analysis project Ga0100403, IMG submission 83663) | Groundwater microbial communities from Crystal Geyser aquifers in Utah, USA - Crystal Geyser metaG 2015-01t | ecosystem: Environmental > Aquatic > Deep subsurface > Groundwater | place...
CAAAAGGCCGCTTGCGTCGGTGGTCGCGTATCCGAGATGATGGGTGGGCATGACCGAGGCTGCGCAGAGGCGAGCGACCGCCGCGAAAGTGGCGAAGTGGCTCCTCGACAAAGGTCGGCCCGACGACGCCGTGCAGCTCCTCGCGGCGTGGGCGGCGATGGGCCCGAACGACGCCGAAGGGCAGAACCTCCTCGCAGAGGCGTTCCGGATCGATCCGAGCCACGCCGTCGCGAAGCTCGCGTTCGAACGCATGGAGGGGATCGCCGGCGATCACTCGCCGCTCGACGCCGCGATCGCGAAGTTCGGCGACGGCGAGCTGACGAAGCTCGAAGGCGAGATGAAGCGCCCGAATTTTCGGCGCGCTCAGGTCGGCTTCAACAACAACGTCAAATACAAGGGCAACGTCTATCACATCCAAACCGAGGACTCGGGCCTCGACAAGCCGCACATCATCACGCACTGCTTCGCCGACGGTGGCCGCATCATCAAGAGCCACAAGCGGAGCTACGCGAGCGAAGTGAACCGCGACGACGTCGCGATGTTCGTGCGCGCGCTGATGAAGGGCCAGCAGATGGAGATGGCGATCTTTCTCCGCGAAGGATCGTTCGACGAGATCATCGCCGGGCGCGCCGTCGGCGGCATGACGACGCTCGAGAGCCAGCCGCGCGCCGAGGTGCAGAAGCTCGCGACGAAGAAGTCGGACACGGTGACGGTTCAAAAAGAGCCGACGATCGCGCCGCCGCCCGCCGAGCCCGTTCGGCCCTCGGTCGCCGACGCGCGCGTGCGCTTTCGCTTCCACGTGCTCCGCAGCTTGACGGGCGGTCCGGACAGCTACGCGGTCAACCTCGACGAAGCCATCATCGGCGCCGACGGCGCCATCGGCCTCCCCGGCGAGCGCTTCTGTCATCGCCGCGAAGCGTGCGTGCGCGCGAAGGACGGGCGGATCTGGCTCGAAGACTTCGAAGCGGGCAACGGCGTCTTCTTGCGCATCCGCACGCCCGTCGAGCTCGGGGTGGGCGACGAGTTCATCGTCGGCGATCAGCTCCTCCGCGTGGAGCGCAACCCGACGCCGAACGACGGTCCGGACCCGGGGCCCACGTATTTCTATTCGTCGCCGAAATGGATCTCGTCGTTCCGCGTCGTGCAGGTGTTCGAAGGCGGCGCGCGCGGCGCGTGCGTCGTCGCGCACGGGACGACGCTTCAGATTGGATCGGCCGTCGGCGATTTGGTCTTCGGAAACGATCCACTCGTCAGCGAGCAGCACTGCCTCGTCGAAGAGCAAGCGGGGGTGATCGTCCTCGTCGATCTCGACTCGCGCACGGGCGTGTTCGTGCGCATCAAAGGCTTGCAGGAGCTCGTGCACGGCGACGAGCTGCTCGTCGGTCGCACGCGGCTCGTGCTCGACCTGTCGAATCCGAGTCCGTGAAGCGCGGAAACCGGATGGGGCCGGGGCCCCATCCGACGACGTCAACCGGCGGGCTTGATGCTCTTGCGGTGCACGACCACCGTGTGGTGGCCGCACACGGGGCAGGGCGGCGGCGCGTGCGTGTCGCCGAGCGCGCGGGCGATCTGCTGCTTCTCCTCCATCGCCTGCTGAATGACCTCGAGCGGCCCGGGGATCTGCGAAGGGCGGGGCGGCGCCACGCTCGCCGCGTCGCTCCACGGACCACGCCACGTGCACACGCTACAGCGGATCGTCTTATCCATCGTATTGCCCCCGTTGGGTATCTCCGAAGTATCGAGAAGAGCCGCGAAAAGCAAGTCTAGCGCGCGATTCTCCGCGTCGGGCGCGGCCGCTCGTCGTGCCACAAAAGCATCTCGAGCGTGCCCGACTCGCGGAGCCACGCCTGATCGTGCGGGCCGGGGACCATCCGGAATTCGTGCGGCACGCCGCGCTTCGCGAGCGACGCGGAGAACGCCTCGTTGCCGCGGCGGAAGGCGTCGTTCGTGCTCGTCTCGACGTGGATGTCCTTCGGGCCGACCTTCGCGAGCACCTCCGCCAATCGCCGCGCGTATTCCTGCGCGCTCGCTTCGCCGATCGCCGTCTGCACGCCGCCCCACGCGCCGAACGCTTCGGGACGGCGCAAGAAGACTTCGAGGCCGAAGTGGCCGCCGAGCGAGCAGCCGTCGAGGCCCGTGTACTTTGCATCCGTCAGCGTCGGCGCTTCTTTGTGCGCGCGCGGGACGACGACGTCGGTGATCCACTTCGCGTAACGATCGAGCTCGGACGGCGAGCTGATTTGCAGGTCGGGCATGTACGGGCACGCGAGGACCATTCCGCGAAACGGGCGCTTCGCGAGCTCGGCGTTGATCTCGGCGACGCGCTCGTCGGTCCAGAGCGGCGCCGTCGACGTGCGCGCGACGGGCGCGCGGCGCAGGCGCTCGTACGCGGTGCCGAGGCCGTAGCGCTCGATCCACGCGAACGCGCCCATCCGCTCTTCTTGCGTTTCGTTGAGGCCGTGGAGCAAGACGAGGAGCGGCACGCGCTCGTGCTTCGCGAGGTGCGTCGGGACGCAGAGGACGAAGCGCCGGCTGAGATCGCCTTCGACGCGGATGTCGCGGATGTCGAGGTCGGGCGTCGCGCCGCTCTTCGGTGCATCCGCACGCGCGCGCCTCCCGACGAGCGTGGCCGCAGCCGCAGAGAGAAACGATCGGCGCGTCAGCACGCGATCGATCTAAAGCAGGCGTCCTTCGGATGGAACGATCGAAACGGACCGCGCCGGCCGCGGCGCACGTTCGCGGCGGTGGCGAACGCGACATGCCGACTTTCGCGCCGGCGGCCCCGTGGCCGGCGCTCTTCGTTCAACGAATCACCGAACGACGTCTGCTCCTTGGCTCACCTGGAGAAGGTGAAAGCCATTCTCCAGGCCAAACCAAGGAGCAAGCGTCCATCGCGCGGCCGAAGAGCCCATCGCCCGGGGCGGCGCTCGGAGGAGACTCTCACCCCTCCGCTACTTTCGTGACGGCGCGTCGCTCGAAGACGCGTCGCCGCGAACGCCTGCGCCGGCGCGAAAGTCGGCAAGGGTGAGAGCGACGAGGAGCGCCGCCCCGGGCGATGGGCGATCCGTTCCGATGAATGGACGCTTGCTTTAGGCCTTCGCGGCGCGCGTGGCCAGACGATAGACGAGCATCGCCGCAGCGCACGCGACGCCGATCGCCGCGTACGTCGCCCAGACCGAGAGCGGCGCGCGCGGCCCTTCTTGCGGCAGGTACTTCGCGATCATGAAGCCCGAGACTTGCCCGCCGATCGTGAAGCCGATCGCCTGCGGGACGAACGCGAGACCCATGTACATTCCAGCTTTCCCCGGCGGCGCGAAGCTCGCGATGTAGTCGTAGAAGCGCGGCGAGCACGTCATCTCCGCCACCGCGAAGAGCGCGCCGGACAGGCACGCGCCCGCGAGCCCCGGCGCCGCGCCCATCGCGAGCATCGACATCGCGCCGACCATGATTCCGAGGATCATCGTCGTCACCGGATGCACGCGCGCGAGCGCCTTCGTCACGAGCCCTTGGCCGATCGCGATGAGCGCCGGGTTGACGAGCGTGATGATCTCGAGCGGCGCGTCCTTGTCGATGTGGCGCGTCACGTACTTCGGGAACGTGACGTAGAACTGATCGCTCATGAAGTAGAAGCCGGCGAAGAGGACGAGGAAGATCGAGAACCGCAGGTTCTTCAGCGCGTCCTTGTAACCGCGCATCGTCTCGCCGAGCGGGACGCTGGTGGCCGCGCCGCGCTCCGGCTCTTTGTAGGCGAAGAGCGCGAGCGCGAGCGCCGCGAAGCTCGCGACGATCGAGTTCAAGAGCGTGAAGCGAAGTCCGATCGCGATGCGGAGGCGCCACGCCGTCGTCTTTCCGACGACGCTGCCGGCGTTGATCATCCGGTAGAAGATCGCAAAGCCCTCGGTTTGTCTCCCTTCGGGCGACGTGCGGACGACGGTGCCGGCGATGACCAGCTTCATGAAGCCGCCGCCGAAGCCGAGGCAGCCGAGCGCGACGACCGCGAGCTCCTTCGTCGGAAAAAGGAACATCAGCGCGTAGCCGACCGCGTAGAGCGTGAACGCGACGACGAGCGACGCGCGGAACGTGATCTTGTCGGCGATCGCGCCGCACGCGATCGGCGAGAACGACGTGACGAAGCGAAAGCCGGCGAGGAGCGTCCCGACCGCCACGTCGCCGAATCCGACGACGTTCGTGAGGTACAAGGACGCGCCGATGAACATCCCGTAGAACGCCATCCGCTCGAAGAGCTCGATCGCGTTGGCGACGTAGAATGTTCGCGGGAACGGCGGCTTCATCCGGGCGCCTCAGGACGAACGCAAGAACGCGATCGTCGCCGTCGTGAACGCGTCGTTCCGATCGCCCGCCACCATGTGCCCCGCCGCGAGGTCTTCGTACTTCGCGTGCGGCACGAGCGCGAGGAACTCGCGCGCGACCTCTTCGCTCACGACGTCGCTCGATCGCCCGCGCACGAGGAGCACCGGCATTCGCAACGCGCGCGCGGCGGCGATGCGCGCTTCGGTGAGGCGGCGCGACTCGTCCGGATCGTACTCGTCGGGGTTCCACGTCCTCATGAGCGCCGGATCCCAGTGCCACCGGTAGCGGTCGTCCGCGCCGCGTCGCAGGTTCTTCTCGAGGCCGGCGAGATCTTTCGGGCGCTTTCGATGCGGGTTGTACGCGGCGATCGCGTCCGCGGCTTCTTCGAGCGACGCGAAGCCGTCGGGCGCGGCGCGCATGAACTCGAGCACGCGCATGACGCCGCGCTCTTCGAGGCGCGGCGTGACGTCGACGAGCACGAGGCCGCGGCACGGCGCGGCCGGCTCCGTGCCGGTCGCCATGAGCGCGGCGATCCCGCCGAGCGACGCGCCGACGATGAACGGCGCCGTCGCGAGCTCGGCGACGACCGCGCGGAGATCGGCGACGAACGCGCGCTGCCGGTAGTCGCCGTCGGGCGCCCAATCGCTCTCGCCGTGCCCGCGGTGGTCGATCGCGATCGCGCGAAAGCCGGCGTCGGCTGCGGCGCGCGCGGTGCCTCCCCACGCGTGGCGCGTCTGCCCGCCGCCGTGGAGAAAAAGGACGGGCGGTGCAGCGGGATCGCCCCATTCGTCGGCGACGAGCGTCACGCCGGGCGAGACGCGATAGGAGACTCGGCGAGGTTCGGCGGTGGACATCGGCAGTGCAACGTCGCGACTTTACAACGGCTGCGCGACAAATGAGCCGTGACGACGACGTGACGCGTCGAAGACGCGAATGTGGACAGTCGACTGACCGTCTTCCCCTTTGCACGACACGGTGCGAGCATCCGCCCGCTGCATGGGATTTCTCCGCCTCGCCGATCTGTTCCCCGAAGCGCCCGCGCCGAAGCGCGCCGAGCCGGAATCGGGTGTCCACGAAACTCCGAAGACGAAGCGCGCGCGCGCGCCGCGCAAGCCGAAGGACCTCGCGCGCGTGCCGGTGCTGGATGCCACACCGCGCGAGGTGCGCGTCGCGACCGAGGACGCGCGCGCGCGGTGGCTCGTGCCGTTCATCGACGGAAAGATGACGCTCGAAGAAGTGATCGCCGCGTCGGCGCTCGCCGAAGAGGACGCGCGCGCGGGGATCGATCTGCTCGTCGCGGCGAAGCTCGTGCGCTTCGTGTGAGCCGTGTGCGCGGCATTCGCCGCCGTCGTTGAACGACGCCGTCGCACCGTCACGAGACAATTGCGCCTTGCGCCGAAGAGACGCAACGGGGCCGCGTCTTCGCGTTGACCCGCGCGGCGCTGCACCGCCAACGTGATCTGCGATGGGCTCGCGGTATACGCTCTGCGTCGCGCTGATCTTCCTCGTGGCGTGCGGCGGCGTGAACATGCGCCGCGGACGGCGCGCGCCGGTCGTCGCGGTGGCCGACGGAACGCTGAGCGCGGTGTCGCCGCGCCCGTCGTGCCCGCCGGAGATGGCGCACGTCGAAGCGTTCTGCGTCGACAGATGGGAAGCGCACGTCGTCGAGCTCGATTCGTCCGGCGGCGAGCATCCTCACTCGCCGTACGATCTCGTCGCGGGGCGGCACGTCCGCGCGAAGAGCGCGCCCGGCGTCGTGCCGCAAGGCTACGTATCGCAGATCGAGGCGCGCGATGCGTGCAACGCCGCGAGCAAGCGCCTATGCGCGCAGACCGAGTTCGTTCGCGCGTGCCGCGGGCCGGGCGACGCGAGCTTTTACCCGTACGGCGGGCGCGTTCATCGCGCGAACGTCTGCAACGAAGGGAAGTTCAGCGCGGTCACGATGATGTTCGGTCGCAACCCGTCGCTGTGGTCGTACGCGAACTTCAACGATCCGCGCTTGAACCAGCTCGCCGGCGGGCTCGCGCCGACCGGCGCGTTCGAGGGATGCGTGACGCCCGATGGCGTCTACGACATGGTCGGCAACCTGCACGAGTGGGTCGAGTCGTCGCCCGACAAGCACCTGCACGTGCGCTTCCGCGGCGGCTCGTACGGCGACGCGGAGCAGAACGGGCCCGGCTGTCTCTACGTCACGAGCGCGCACGAGCAGGAGTACCACGACTACTCGACCGGCTTCCGCTGCTGCCGCGACGCCGAGTGACGCGTCCTCTGGGCGATTTCGCGTCGGACGACGATTCGCGTGGGACATCGCGCGCGGTCGCGTGTCTTTCCTTCGAGCGGGACGGTGGTCCCGTTTTCAAGGAGAGAACGACCCATGTGGAATCGCATTCGTCACGCCGCCTGCGCCGCGGCGATCGTCTCGTTCGCGAGCGCATGCGGCGGCGCGCCGTCGCAGGAAGCCGCCGGCGAATCCGCGGCGCCCGTCGTCGTGGACGCGCCGACGGTGGCGGCGGCTTCGGCAGACGCGCCGCTCGTCGTGGACTTGCGCGACCCGGTCGCGTCGTACGCGTTGGACGAATCGAAAGGCCCGATCGACTTCGCGCGGGTGACCGTGCACTTCGCGGACGGCACCGAAGCGCCGATGAGCAGCGTTCTCGCGACGCTCGAGAAACAGGAGAACGCGTCGATTCGACCGGTGCTCATCCGCGGTACGCCCCCGAGCGGGGTGCAAACGTCGGCGACGTCGAGCTGCACGTGGGTCGCCTATTACGTCTGCACCGCGCAGTCGTGCACGATCGTCTACGTCTGCGTCCCCAACGGCGGTGGGCATCAGTACCAGTGACCGTTGCCCCGCGCGCCGGCTTCCGATACGCCCGTGCGCATGAAGATGCGCGTCGTTGCTCTCGTGGGTGCTGCCGTCGTTCTCTCTGCTTGCCAGGACAAGTCGTCCGGCGGGCCCGCCGCCGCGTCGGCGAGCGCCTCCGCCGCCGCCGCGCCCAGCGCGAGCGCGCCTGCCGCGGCGACCGCGTCCGCCGCGCCGAGCGCGTCGGCGGCGCCTGCATCGGCCGCCGCGTCGTACCCGTCGACGCCGATCCCGGCGAAGAAGCTCGCCGACTACGCGATCGGCGTCCCGGCCGGCGGCAAGCTCGACAAGAGCGGCGACGATCGCGCGTCGCTCGACGTCGGCGACTACCGCATCATGATCAAGATCGCCGGCCCGAAGGACACGATCGCCGAGATGAAGCCGATAGTGCAGAAGCTCCCCGGCTTCAAGTCGATGCTCGTCGACGCGCCCGACGGACTCGTCGCGGAGTTCGAGGAGAAGGGGACGAAGAGTTACATCTTCACGCGGTTCGTGAAGGTCGGCGACGTCACGCTGAGCTGCGACAGCGCGCTCACGAAGCCCGCGAAGGACGCGGCGAAGGCGAAAGAAGCGTTCGACATCTGCGGGACGCTGAAGAAGAAGTAAGGGCGCGGCGCGCCGTACGATCGCCGTCGGATCGTTCGCGGCGGAAGCTCGGCCGACTCGCTGCGTGCGCTGACGAGCGCGCGCGCCGCGTATCATCGTGCATCATGGGCAAGCCCGATCCGAGACGTCCGAACGACTCGATGACCCAGGTGCGCGACGTCGTCATCCCCGGCGCGCCCGCGACCGAGCCCGCGACGATTCGTAGCGACGCGACGCCCGCGCCGCGCCTCGCGTACGATCCGCCGAACGAGCTCATCGACGACGACCGCTTCGGCGCGCGCTACGAATCGAGCGAGCGCCTCGGCGAAGGCGGAATGGGCGTCGTCGATCTGTGCCTCGACAAACGCATCGGCCGCGAGATCGCGATGAAGACGGCGCGCGCGGGCGCGGGATCGCAGGGCGACGCGCGCGCGCGCTTCCTTCGCGAGGCGCGCATCCAAGGGCAGCTCGAGCACCCCGCGATCGTGCCGGTGCACGATCTCGCGCGCGCGCCGGACGGCAGCGAGTACTTCACGATGAAGCGCGTGCGCGGGCTCACGCTCGATGACGTGCTCAACGGCCAGCGCATGCGCGATCCGGAGATGGATCGCTACTCTGGCGCAAGCTCCTCACCGCGTTCTTGCAGGTCGCGCTCGCGGTTCACTTCGCGCACACGCGCGGCGTGATCCATCGCGATCTCAAGCCGGGCAACGTGATGCTCGGGAGCTTCGGCGAGGTGTACGTCCTCGACTGGGGGCTCGCGAAGCTCACGAGCGTCGAGGACGAGCGCACGCCGAGCATGCGCGTTGCGCCGAGCGGGCCCGAGGGGCAGACGATCGACGGGGAGGTCATGGGAACGCCGGGGTTCATGGCGCCGGAGCAGGTGAGCGGCGATCCGGTCGACGCGCGCGCCGACGTCTATGCGCTCGGAGCGATCCTCTTCGAGATCGTGACGCTCGAGCCGCTGCACGTTCGTCGCGGCGACATCCAGGAGACGCTCGACTCGACGATGCGCGGCGCGGTCACGCACGGGCGCGCGCCGGAGCGCGACGTGCCGCCGGAGCTCGAAGAGATTTGTCGCAAGGCGACGATGCTGCGGCCGGACGATCGTTACGCGACGGCGCGCGATCTGTGCGACGCGATCGAGCGCTTCCTCGACGGCGACCGCGACATGGAGCGCAGGCTAGCGATCGCGGTCGATCACGCGACCGCCGCGGCGGAGCACGCGGAACGCGCGCTCGCGGGCGGCGCCGACGCGGTGGATGCGCGCAGGCTCGCGATGCGCGACGTGAGCCGTGCGCTCGCGCTCGATCCGAACAACGACGGTGCGCTGCGTACGGTCGTGCGTCTGCTGACGGAGCCGCCGCGCGATCTGCCGCCCGAAGCGAAGGCGGAGATCGAGGCGTCGGCGCAGCGAACGCTCCGCGTGAGCACGCGCGCCGCGACGCTCGCGTACCTGAGCTGGGCGTTCTACGTGCCGCTCGTCTTGTGGATGGGCGTGCGCGATCTCGCGTACGGCGCGGCCGCCGCGATCGTGTGGGCGCTCGCGATTGGATCGTCGCTCTGGGTGTTCCGGCAGAAGTCGATCGGCCCCGCGGCGCGCTGGGCGGTCGTCGCGCTGAGCACGCTGGCGATCGCGGTGACGACGACGGCGTTCGGTCCGTTCGTGATCCTGCCGAGCATGGCGGCGATCAACGCGACGATGCTCGTCGTCAATTTCGATCGCTCGATGCGTGTCGTCACCACGCTTCTTGGTTGCGTCGCGGTCGTCCTGCCTGCCGCGCTCGGCGCTGTCGGCCTCTTGCCCGCGCCGTACGCGTTTCAGAACGACACGATCGTCATCCTGCCGCGCATGCTTCACTTCCCCGAAGCGCCGACGACCGCGTTCCTCGCGGTGTCGAACGTCGCGATCATCGTCACCGCGTGCCTGATGGTGGCGCGCGTGCGCGACAGCGTCGCGCAAGCCGAGCGGCGCCTCCAGGTGCAAGCGTGGCAGCTGCGCCAGCTTTTCCCGCCGGAAGCGCAGGCCGCTGCGGCGCACCCGCAGACGACGGTGCGCGGCTTCTTCGTCGGGTAGACGTGGCGGCTTCAGTCCGAGGTGTCTGTCGTGTACTTCTCTTCCATGTCGAGCCTTCGAATCGGCGTGTTCGGCGCCGGCGCGATCGGGTGCTACGTCGGTGGGCGGCTCGCCGCGGCGGGCGCGGACGTCGTCTTCGTCGGGCGCGAGAGGCTCCGGAGCGAGATCGCGAAGCACGGCCTGACGACGACGGACCTCGACGGAGCGGCGGTCGGCGTGCCGAAGGGGACGGTCGCCTTCGAGACGGACGTCGCGGCGCTCGGCGATCGAGACGTCGTGCTCGTGTGCGTGAAGAGCGCGCAGACGGCGGAGAGCGCGGTGCGCCTCGCGGCGGTGCTTGCGGCGGGCACGGTCGTCGTCAGCATGCAGAACGGCGTGCGCAACGCCGATGTCTTGCGCGAGCACGCGCCGAAGCTCGCAGTGCTCGGCGGGATCGTCGGCTTCAACGTCGTGTCGAAGGGGGAGGGGAGCTTCCGGCGCGCCACGAGCGGGCCGCTCGTCCTCGAAGCGTCGAGCGATCCGCGCGCGCGCGATCTCGTGCGCGCCCTCGCGGAGTGCGGGTTCGAGGTCGAGGTCGCGAAGGACATCCGCGCGATGCAGTGGTCGAAGCTCGTGATGAACCTGAACAACGCGGTGAGCG
>Ga0100403_1004120_pt1 | contig 10468 bp, 10 predicted proteins | sample CryGeymet201501t_FD_83663 | JGI IMG/M metagenome (GOLD analysis project Ga0100403, IMG submission 83663) | Groundwater microbial communities from Crystal Geyser aquifers in Utah, USA - Crystal Geyser metaG 2015-01t | ecosystem: Environmental > Aquatic > Deep subsurface > Groundwater | place...
AAAGGCGAACTTTCGTTCGCCTTTGTTTGGCGGAGTGGACGGGACTCGAACCCGCGACCCCCGGCGTGACAGGCCGGTATTCTAACCAACTGAACTACCACTCCAAAAACTTTTTACCGCACTTCTGGTGGGTGCTGACGGGATCGAACCGCCGACAATCGCCTTGTAAGGGCGGTGCTCTACCAACTGAGCTAAGCACCCTAGGAAAGCGCGGCATTCTATAGTAACTTCCCGCGCTTTGCCAGCCTGTGTTGCGATTTTTTATCGCCACCGCAACACGGCCAAAAAAACGAGGCGCGTTTATATCAACTGCCATCGCCCGGGTCAAGGCCGCACCCGAAAAATAATTTCAGTCGGCCGCAAGAATCCGCAGTGGCGACTGGCGTATCAGTGTCCGCGTTGCCAGCCAGCCGGCCAGCATGACAATCAAAATCCCACCCGCCACCCCGGCAACAACGATGTTTGCACCGAATTGCCAGGGAATTTCCAGCACGAATCTCGCCAGCGCCCAGCCCAGCAGCATCGCGCCGGCCGCCGCAAACAGGCCGCTGATCCCGCCGAGCAAGGCAAACTCTGACAATTGCAAACGGCGCAGGGTGCGGCTGTCCGCGCCCAGCGTGCGCAAAATTGCCGTTTCGCGTCGGCGCTCGTCCCGGGCGGACAGGAGTGCGGCATACAGCACCGCCAGCCCGCTCAACAGGGTAAACAGAAACACCGCGCCGACCATCCGCGCAATCTGATCCATGATGTTGCGCACCTGGTCGATTACCGCCCCGGTGTCGATTAGCAACAGGTTGGGAAACTCGCGCGACAATTCATCCCCGGCAGCGGCCTTGTCCGGCGGCAGATAAAAACTGGCCAGGTAGCTGGATGCAAAATCCTGCAGCAGTACCGGCGCGGTAATGACAAAGAAATTCACCTTCATTGAATCCCACTGCACTTTGCGCAAATGACCGACCCGTCCGCTGAAGCGGCTGCCCGCCACATCGTAAGTCAGGGTGTCACCAAGATGAATGTTCAATGTCGCGGCAATCCCCTCTTCAACCGACAACTCGCGCGCGCTGCTGTCATTCCACCAAGTCCCGCTCACCCGCTCGTTCCACGGCGGCATTTCTGCCATGTAGGAAAGGTTGAATTCGCGCTCGACCAGACCGCGCGCGCGCGGATCGGCGTAGTCGTCACCGCTGATGGCGCGTTCATTGATGGCAACCAGCCTGCCACGCACCATCGGCGACAGTTGCGGCGATGGCAATCCCTGCCGCACAAAAAACTCGCTCACAGCCTGCCGCTGGTCAGGCTGAATGTTCAGCATGAAACGGCTGGGTGCATCCGGCGGCAACTTACCCTGCCAGGACTGCATCAGGTCGCCACGCACCAGGGTCAGCAGCAACAGCGCCATGCCGCCCAGACTTAACGCAACCACTTGTGCCGCCGCGCTGCGACTGTTGCGGGCAAGGTTGTTGAATACATGCCGCCACTGCGCCGGCATGCCGGTGGCGGCCCGCGCCAGGCCGTGCAACAGCAGCCAGGCCAGCCCGCCGAACAGCAACAACCCGGCCAGCAAACCGGATAGCACCGTCAAACCCAGCTTGAGCGACCCCGCATGCCATAGAAACAGGCCGGCCAATACTGACAAGGCAAGGCCGTAGATCAGCCAGTTGCTGGCTGGCGGCAAACCGATTTCGCGGCGCAATACACGCAGCGGCGAGACCCTGCGCAATTGCATCAGCGGCATGAATGCAAAGCCAATCAACAGGGCAAACCCGCTGGCTGCCGCCTTGAGCAGCGGCAATACTCCCGGCTGCGGCAGATCTGCCTCGCGCATTGCCGCGATACTTTCAACCAGCAGTGCTTGCGCGGCATAACCGAGCAAGCCGCCCAGCAACACCGCGAGCATCCCGAGCAGGATGAATTGATACAGAAACAGCCGCAGCACCTGCGTCTGTTGCGCGCCGAGACAGCGCATGACCGCACAACCGTCGAGGTGGCGCTGCATGAAATGCCGCGCGGCCAACGCCAGCGCAGCCCCGGCAAGGATCGCCGCGGTGAGCGCGGCCAGTCCGAGAAAATGTTCGGCACGCGCCAGCGTCAGGCGGATCTCCGGACGCGCATCGCGCGCGTCTTCGATCTTTTCATGGGCACCGAGGCGGGATTCGATCTCCGTCCGGTAAGCGAAAACCCGCGCCGCCTCCCCCGCGACCAGCAAGCGATAAGTGAGACGACTGCCTTCCTGCAGCAACCCGGTTGCCGCCAGATCCGCGTCGTTCATCAGCACGCGCGGGGCAAAACTGGCTATCCCAAAAGACGGGTCAATGTCGCGCACGATACGCGCGGACAGGGTGAAGCGTCGGACGCCGATATTCAGTTTGTCGCCCAGTCGCAGATCGAGGCGGCGCAACAGCCGCTCATCGCCCCACACCGTCCCGGATGGCGGAATGCCGGTTGCGCCATGCACTTTGCCATCGTCGATCTCTATCTGGCCGCGCAAGGGATAACCCGCCTCAACCGCCTGTATCTCGCCCAGCAACACCTGCTCGCGCGCCACCACCATGCTGGGGAAACTGCGGCTCTGCACTGCCTGCAAACCGCGCGCTCCGGCACTTGCGCGCAAGGCAGGTGCAAACGGGCGGGTGGAAGTGATGCGCAGGTCGGCACCGATCAGGTTATGCGTTTGCCGGTCCAGGGCAGCGCGCACGCGATCCGCAAACAAGCCGACCGTGGCCAGGCTGCCGACAGCCAGCAGCAGCGCCAGCAACAGCACGCGCCACTCTCCGGCACGCCAGTCTCGGTGCAACAGTTTGAGCGAGAGCAGAAAGATTTTCATCGTCGTCAGGTGAAGGGTTACGGCGGGAGAAGAACTGCCTGCCGCGGCGGCCTTATCCCCAACTCAAACCAATGACGGCAACGCTGACCGTGATGACACCGAGGGTAAGATTGGCGGCGACCAGCTGGCGTATCCTGGCGAGCAAAGCCGCCGCCTCCGGCCAGCGTTGACCGGCGACATGCAGGCTGAACGGCACGTAGCAGGCGAAAAACACGTAAGCGTAAATCACGCTCATCAGCAGGCCGAGGGCCAGCATGCTGTGAACGTAACGCGGCGCATGACTCATCCCGCCGTATTGGTAAACCATGTAAAAACCGGTGACCAAAATCAGCCCGACCGCCGGCCACACCCAGTTGAAGAAGCGGTGAAACACGTTATTCCACAAAGCCAAACGCTGCGGCGGTTGCAATACATCGACGGCGGCGGGACGCAATATGGCGTAGGCGAAAAACATGCCGCCGACCCAGACCAGCGCGGCCAGCAGATGGATGAGTTTGAAATAGATCATGGCGCTTCTCCTGAATGATTGGCTGCGAATTGTCGCACCGGTTTGAATGTTTTGCGATGCACCGCCGACACACCGTGTTCGCGCAAGGCGGCAAGGTGGGCGGCAGTGGGATAACCTTTGTGCGCGTCGAAGCCGTATTGGGGATAACGCTGATGCAGCGTCAGCATCAGTTCGTCGCGCGCGGTCTTGGCCAGGATCGAGGCGGCGGAGATGGCCGCGACTTTGCTGTCGCCCTTGACGACGGCCTGGCTGGGAATGCCGGTGTCGGGGCAGTACAGCCCGTCCACCAGTACCTCGCGCGGGCGTATCGCCAGCGCCTGCACCGCGCGCCGCATCGCCAGCAGCGTGGCTTGTAAAATATTCAGACGATCGATTTCTTCCACCTCCGCCCAAGCCACGGCCCACGCCAGCGAGCGCTCGCGGATGATCGGAGCCAGCCGGTCACGCTGTTTTGCGGAAAGTTTCTTGGAGTCCGCCAAGCCTTCGATCGGGCGCATGGGGTCGAGAATCACCGCGGCCGCGCTCACCGGCCCGGCCAGCGGGCCACGCCCCGCTTCGTCCACGCCGCAGATCAGTACAAGGCTCATGGCAGGAAGGGCAGGATGGCCTGCGCGGCTTTTTCTGCCGTGTTCTGGCGCAGACTGCGATGGATGTCATCGAAACACTGTTCCAGCCGCGCCACTGCCTGCCTGTTGTTGACCGCATTCAGCAGCGCCTGCGCCAGATTTTGCGGCGTGGCATCGTCCTGCAAAATTTCCGGCACCACAAAACGTCCGGCAAGGATATTCGGCAGACCGACATAAGGCAGATACTGCTTGCGCCTGGCCAGCCAGAAGCTGAAAGGCGTCATGCGGTAGGTGATCACCATCGGGCGCTTGAGCAATGCGGCTTCCAGTGTGGCGGTGCCGGACGCCACCAGCACCCCGTCGGCGGCGATCATGGCATCGTGCGCGTGGCCGAACAGCAGGGTGACCGGCAGCTCCCTCGCCTCCTGCCGCCACAGCTCATGCTCGAAGATGGCGCGCGTTTCGCGGCTGGCCAGCGGTACCAGAAATTGCGCGTCAGCTTGCTGTTGCAGAATCAGCTTGGCGGTTTCGATGAAGGTCGGGGCAAGGCGGCGCACTTCGCTCTGGCGACTGCCGGGCAACAAGGCGAATACACGCGCGGTTTGCCGGATGCGCATCTGCTCGCGCATTTCGCCGCGATGGGTTTGCGGCGGCAGCAAATCGGCCAAGGGGTGACCCACATAAGTGACCGGCACGCCGGCTTTTTCATACAGCGGCGCCTCGAACGGAAACAGCGCAAGCAGATGCGACACCGCCCGCTTGATCTTGTGGATACGCTCGCCGCGCCAGGCCCAGATGGAGGGGCTGACATAGTGCACGGTCGGGATGCCTTCTGCCTTGAGAGCGAGTTCGAGATCGAGATTGAAATCCGGCGCATCAATACCGATAAAAAGCGCGGGCGGCTCGGCCAAAAAACGCTCGCGCAGGCTGCGGCGGATGCCGGCCAGCTCGCGGTAATGACGCAATACTTCGAGATAGCCGTTGACCGCCAGTTTCTCCAGCGGGAACAGCACGTCCATGCCTGCGGCCCGCATTTTTGGACCCCCGATGCCGATGAAGCGCACGTCGGGCCTGGCTTGGCGGATGGCGGCCATCAGCATGCTGCCAAGCAGGTCGCCCGAGACTTCACCCGCCACCATGGCGATGGTTTTTTTTGGGTTCATGGTTGCTTAACAGGCACGACACTGCCACCTTCGAGAATAAGACTCGCTATGCCTGTTTCCCCCACCCCAACCCTCCCCATCTCTCTAACTTTCTCCCGCAAGCGGGAGAAAGAGCAAACGAGAAAGGAAATTTTGAATCCCCGGGGGCAAACGAATCGCTGCGCGAGTTTCACGTTAACGCACGATGCCGCGGTTGGCGTGACCGAGAAAAGTCAGCAGGTTGTCGATGTCGGCATCGGCATCGCTCGCTTGCCCGTGCAGGGCAGCAATTTCCTGCTGCGCCGCCTCGAAACTGCTGCCGGTGCGATACAGGATACGATACATCTTTTTGATCATATCCAGGCGCGCGGCGGAATAACCGGCGCGGCGCGGCCCCTCCTGGTGCGGGCCTTTGGCCTCGGCCGGGTTGCCGACCGCAGTCACGAAGGGCGGCAGGTCCTGGGTCAGGCGGGTCTGGAAACCGAGCATGGCAAAGTCGCCGATGCGCACGAACTGGTGAATCCCGCTCATGCCACCGATCAGGGTATGGTCGCCGACCGTCACATGCCCCGCAAACTGCACCGCGTTGGCGATCACATTGTGGTCGCCGACCTGGCAGTCATGCGCCAGATGCACATAGGCCATGATCCAGTTGTCGTTGCCGACCGAGGTAACGCCGCCGCCCTGAACCGTGCCAAGATTCAGGGTGCAGCTTTCGCGGATGGTATTGTTGTCGCCGATGACCAGCCGGGTCGCTTCGCCCAGGTACTTCTTGTCCTGCGGGATCTCGCCAATGGAACTGAACTGGAAGATACGGTTGCCCCTGCCAATCGCGGTATGCCCGTCGATCAATACATGCGGCCCGATTACCGAACCGGCGCCGATCTCGACCTGCTCGCCGATGATCGAGTAAGCACCGACCGCGACATCGTCGGCCAGTTTTGCACCGGGATGAATGAGCGCGGTCGGATGGCGCAGGTGATCCATTATTTGGTGCGCAGGGTGCAAATCAAATCCGCCTCGGCGGCGACTTTTCCGTCCACTTCGGCCTTGCCGATAAATTTCCACATGCCGCGCCGGTTCATCCCGATGGTCACGGTAAAAATCAGCTGGTCGCCGGGGCTCACCGGGCGCTTGAAACGGGCATTTTCGATGCCGACGAAGTAATACACCGAATCGTCGCTGGGCAGGGTTCCCAACGTTTTGAACGACAGAATCGCCGCCGCCTGCGCCATCGCCTCGATCACCAGCACCCCCGGCATCACCGGGTGATGCGGATAGTGGCCGGGGAAGAACGGCTCGTTCATCGACACATTCTTCAGGGCCACGATCTTCTCGTTCGGCACGACTTCGAGCACGCGGTCGATCAACAAAAACGGAAAACGGTGCGGCAGATGCTGCAACACTTCATGAATATCCATTGCACTGCTCATGGTTTTTCTCCCTTTAACGATTCAATTTCTTTTTCCAATGCCCCGACCCGCCTGACCAGTTGATCCAGATGGCGCAGATGCACCGCATTGTTGCGCCATGCGTCGTTCCTGCTGAACGGGTAGATACCGGCATAGCTGCCTGCTTCGGTAATGGATTTTCCAATCAGGGTGAAGGCGGCAATTTCGACCCGGTCGGCAATCTGCAAATGGCCAAGAATGCCCGCGCTGCCGCCGATGCGGCAATACCTGCCGATGGTCGCGCTGCCCGCGATTCCGACACAGCCGGCGATGGCCGTATGCGCGCCGATGCGCACGTTGTGCGCAACCTGAATCTGGTTGTCCAGCTTCACGCCGTCCTCGATCACCGTGTCGTCGAGAGCGCCGCGATCAACCGTGGTATTCGCGCCGATTTCGACGTCATCGCCGATCAGCACCCGGCCGATCTGCGGAATTTTCAGCCAGCGCCCCTCTTCCATGGCAATCCCGAAGCCGTCGGCGCCGATCCACACCCGAATGGAGAATCACCCGGCAGGCAATGACGCAGTCGTGATAGACCGTCACATTGGGATAGAGCAACCCCTGCGCGCCGATGACGCTGCGCTCGCCGATCACACAACCGGCCATCACCACCGAGCCCGCCCCGATGCGCGCGCCGGCGCCGATGCAAACCTGCGCGCCGATATGCGCATCCGGCGCGATCTCGGCCCCCTCTCCGATCACCGTTGTCGGATGAATGCCCGGGGCCATGGACGGCAAGGGATTGAGCAAGGCGGACAATCGGGCGAAATAGGCATACGGATTGGCGGCGACGATTCGCGGCAATTCCGTGAGTGCGGCATCGGTAGCACCGACGATCACCGCGGAAGCGCGGCTGGCGGCGAGTTGCTTGCGGTATTTGGCATTCGCCAGAAATCCGATGTTGCCGCGCACCGCTTTTTCAAGAGTGGCCACCTGGAACACCTCGGTTGCGGGATCTCCCAGCACCTCGCCGCCGAGACGGGCAACGATTTCAGACAAGCGAAAACCTGGATTTTTCATGGCGTGCAACGGCGGGTTACCGGCCGGAGGAATCAGCGTCTTCAACAGCCAGATATTTCAGCACCTTCTCGGTGATATCCACTTCCGCGCTGCGGTACACCGCCTCCTGCAGGATGATGGCATAGTGCTCGCTCTCGGCGATACGCCTGATTACCACGTCGGCGCGTGCCAGAATACGCGCCACTTCCTCATTCTGGCGCAGGGAAAGATCCTCGCGAAACTCGCGTTGCCGTGTTTGCAGCATCAGGTTCAGATTGGCGATTTCGCGTTCCTGAATCCGGCGCACGGATTCGGACAGGATCTTCTGTTCCGATTCAAGGCTGATTTTGGCATCCTGCAACTGCTTCGCCAGCGCCATCACCTCCTGCTCGCGCACGGAAAATTCCTTGTCGATCTTTTTTTGCGCAGCCAGCGCGGGTTCCGATTCGCGCAGAACCCGCTCGGTATCGACAAAGCCGATGCGCGTTGTTTCCGCCGCCGCCGCGGCGGCAAACGCGCATAGCAAAATGCCGGTCATTATTTTGTTTTTCATGCCACCTCCCATTTGCCGGAAGAAACCCTCACATCGCGCGCTCAGAAAAAACCGCCCAGCGTGAACTGGAAATTCTGCACCTTGTCCTGCGGCTGGTCGTTCAGCGGCTTGGCCCAGCTGAACTGCAACGGCCCTGCCGGCGAGAACCAGTTTAGCCCCACGCCGGCAGAATAACGCATTCCCATCGAGGCGGGGACCTCGGATTTCTTGCCGGACAGCGCGCCGCCGTCGATGAAGGCGCTCAATCGCACGGAGCGATTTTTTTCCATCCCGGGAATCGGAAACAGCAATTCGATATTCCCCACCACGCGCTTGGTTCCGCCCAGGCTGTTATTGTTGATGTCGCGAGGCCCGAGAGAGCTTAAATCATAACCGCGCACCGAACCGGTGCCGCCCGCAAAAAGGTTTTTGAAAAACGGCAATTCCATTCCGGAGTACCCGCCGGCGACCCCCAGATCGCCGTTCAGGCGCAGGGACAATTCCTTGGTCAGCGGATAGAACCACAGCTGAATGTAGGTGAACTTGTAGAAACGCTGGCCTGATACCGGCAACGAGGCTTCAAGGAAAGCGCGCTGCGTCTCGCCCTCGGTGGCATACACCGCGCTGTCGCGCGTGTCGCGGGTCCAGCCGATGGTGCCCAGCACATTCTGGTTATGGGTGCCGAAGGTGTTCACGTAATCAATGAATTGCTGCGGGCTATTGCTGTTCAGGGCCAGATTGGTGTCTTCCAGCGACAAGCCGTACTGGAACGATTCATCGTCGTTGACCGGGACCCCAAAACGCACGCCGCCGCCATAAGTTTCCGAAGTGAACTGGCTGATCGAGGTGGTGGTGCCGTCGGTCCTGCGCCGGAACGCATCAAACCCGCGGCTGATGCCGTTGTCGGTGTAATACGGGTTGGTGTAGGAAACCGACAGTGTCTGGTTGATCTTACTGGTGTTGATTTGGGTGGACAAGGAATTGCCGGTGCCAAAAAGATTGGACTGGGTTACCCCGGCCAGCAAGGTAATCCCCTCGCCATTGCTGAAACCCGCGCCAATCTGAAAATTGCCGGTCGGTTTTTCTTCCACACTCAAATTCAGGTCAAGCTGGTCGCTGCTGCCGCTGACCGCCTGGGTTTCCACATTGGTCGCGCCGAAGAAACCGAGACGGTCAAGCCGCTGTTTCGATTTTTTTATCTTGGAGGTAGAGAACCAGCCGCCTTCCATCTGGCGGAATTCGCGCCGCACCACTTCATCCTTGGTCTTGTCGTTACCGGTCACGTTGATGCGGCGCACATAGGCACGCTGCATCGGATCGACCATAAAGGTGAAGGCCACCTGATGAGTGTCCTTGTCGATATCTGGGATGGCGCTGATGTTGGCAAAGGCGTAACCCTTGTCGCCCAATTCCTCGCGAATCTTGTCCGATGCCTCGGTCAATGCCTGGCGCGAAAAAGTCTGCCCGGGCCGGATATCGATCATGCCGCGCAATTCCTCGTCGCTGAACTCACCCTTGGCCACCGCCATCTTGAGCTCGGACACAGTGTAGGGCTCGCCCTCGGTGATATTCAGGGTGATATAAATGTCTTTCTTGTCGGCCGAGATCGAAACCTGGGTCGAATCGATGGAAAAATCCATATAGCCGGAATTCAGATACAGGCTGCGGATGGCTTCCATGTCGGCTTCCAGCTTGGGCTTGGAATACTGGTCGTTATTGGTCAGCCAGGTGAACATCCCGGGGGTGGTCAGCTTCATCTCGCCGAGCAGGGTTTTATCCCGGTAATGCGTGTTGCCGACGAAATTAATCTGGCGAATCTTGGATGGATCGCCTTCGGTCACGTCCAGCTTGACCGCTACCCGGTTGCGCTCCAGTTCGGTCACGCTGGTGGTTACCGCCACCGCATATTTGCCGCGCGCGATGTACTGGCGCGTCAGCTCCTGCTCCGACTTTTCCAGCATCGCCTTGTCAAAAATACGCCCCTCGGCCAGCCCCACCAGTTTGAGATTGTCGAGCAATTGCGGTTTGGGGAAATCCTTGATCCCGTTCAGTTCGACACTGGCGATGGTCGGCCGCTCCTGCACCCGCACCACCAGCACTCCCTGATCGGCAAGCAGTTGCACATCCTTGAAAAATCCGGTGGAGAACAGGGCGTGCAGCGCCGCCGTGGCGCGCTCGTCCGTCACCGTGTCACCCACCTTCAGCGGCAGATAGCTGAACACCGTGCCGGCCTCGGTGCGCTGGATCCCTTCCACCCGAATGTCTTTCACCACGAACGGCTCGCCCGCCCAGGCGGTAGCGCCAAAAAAGAGCGCCCATACGCCCGCCAGTTTTTTTAAATCCATTATTTGTTTAACCCGAGATCAGGCGACTAATGTCGTTGTACAAAGCAAAACCCATCAGGGTGAGAAGGAGCGCGATACCGACCCGCTGTCCCGTTTCCCAT
>Ga0100403_1004121_pt1 | contig 10467 bp, 12 predicted proteins | sample CryGeymet201501t_FD_83663 | JGI IMG/M metagenome (GOLD analysis project Ga0100403, IMG submission 83663) | Groundwater microbial communities from Crystal Geyser aquifers in Utah, USA - Crystal Geyser metaG 2015-01t | ecosystem: Environmental > Aquatic > Deep subsurface > Groundwater | place...
AGGCGCTTCACCAAGAGGAAGTATCGCGCGAGAAGGCTACACTCCGGGTACTGTTTAAGCCCCTTGAGGGTGGCGTCGTTGATCTCAGGTTGCCCGGTCTTGGTGAAGGTGGTGGGCTTCCATCCGTACTTCCGCTGGAGGACCTTAGCCACCTTGTCCCTGGAGCCTGGGTCGAAGCTCTTGCGTACCACAGGTGTGTAGACGGAACCCTCCTCATAAAGAATTTTCGGTGGGCCGACATAGGGCTTAAGCGCCTGCCCCTGGACCCCGAAGCGGGGGATGGTAATATGCGTGACACCATCGTGCGTACTCTTGACCCAGCGTGTCTTGGGGATCGTGTGGGTTATCGGATCTTTGTTAGCTCCATCTCGGTTGACGGGTTCATACCAGGGCTCGAAGGCGTTGAGCACGTCAGCCTCCAACTGCGCCTTCTCGGCCAGCAGGAGGGGGACGAGGCGCTGAGCTTCGGCCAGGTTGAAAACGAATCCGCACTCCTCAGAGTGAACCAAGGGGGCGATGATGCGATGTTCGAGGTCGATAGGGCCAGAGGGATACTCAACGTCCTTCAGCTCGTGCCAGAGGCGCCTGGTGACCTGCACGTCCTGGTCACAGTAGGCCTGCATCTCAGGACACCAAAGGGCGAAGGGCTCTTCGGTTATCTTAAGCTTCCTGAGGGCAACACGCAGAGTGGTGATTTCATCAGACCCCGTCCATTCAGCATCCTCGTGGCTGACGACATACTCACCGGTCTCATGCCTGAAGACGCTTACTTTGTGGGCCTCAGCGGCCCTGTATGCGTGGATGGGTAGGTCCTTGTACTCACCTTTCCAGCACCCCAGCCGCTCGCCCCAGGCCTCAAGACCGTGCCTACCGATGTTCCCAGCCGTCAGCTTACCGGCGTTGAAGAGGGCGAAGTCTTTGTCCCGGAGGTTTATATGGATAAGCCTGCTGAGGATCAAGGTGTCGGTGATGAACCCCTGGATGTCCCAGTCTGGATAAATCTTACGCAGGACTGGGTAGTCGTACTTGGCGAAGTTGTGGCCGATGATCTCATTGGCGCAAGCGAGCATCTCCAGGGCGGCCTCGATGGAGATGATCTTCGTTCCCCGGCCCATAGCTTCCTGGCCTTCCTTACTGGACCTATAGGTCTCTAGGTGTACGGAGGGCACACCGGAGTAAAGCTCGCCTGCGCCTTCGTCGAAGAGGCAGATAGAATGGATGCAGGTGACGTTGTCCAGGAAGCCATTAGCCTCAATGTCGGCGATGAGCCGGACACGGCCCTTAGGATCAAAGCCTTTACCCCGGTGGGGGCGGACAGGCTGCTTTCCCCTACGGTCCCTGTCTGGTGTGTAGGCATTGTCTTCGTGGAACACGGTCATTAGAAATCTCCTTCGGTCTGGCCCCCCTCTTCGTCAGAGAACGGATCAGCATCATCAGTGGTAAGAAACTGGGGGAGGCCCTCTACTAGGCGTCCTGTGGTGGTGTCGAACTGCAACCAGCCGACCGTCTTGCCAGTCGTCTCCCCGGAAAAGCGCTCCTTGAGGGAGGTGACTTCGGTCCAGTCTCGCCGGCCTTCTAGTTTCTTTGGCCGGTTCAGTGCGATGACCAGGTCGCTGAGTTGCGCAATGGCCTGGGTGCCTCTGAGGTGACTTAGGTCGATTGAGAGGCCATCGTCAAAGCCTTTGGCTCCCGGTGGGCGGCGGAGGTGGCACACAGCAAAGATGGTGGCTCCTGTTCCCTCAACCAGGGTCCTGAGACGGGTCATAAGAACGTCGAGGGCCTTGCGCTCATCGTCGATCTCCAGGCCGGACACAGCTATGGAGACGTGGTCGAGGATGATCCACCGACAATGTTTCGCGAGAATCATGTGGCGTATCTTGCCCATGAGCTTGTCAAAATCTTCGGACCCCCAGTGCGTGTCCATGTGGAACCGCTCACCGGCGAACAATTCATCATATAGGACCGAGGCCGTCTCGCGGTCGAAGGTACCTATCTCCGGGCGAAGAGCTCTGATCTTCTCGGGGAGGCCCTCAAGCGCGCGCTGCATGTGGATGCGTTGGCCCATCTTGAGGCCCACGATTCCGTCGATGGTCCGTGTGCCAGACTGCTCCAAAAACAGAGCCCCCACATTCTCCCCCTGCTCTAGAAGGCTGAAGATGACCTCAGAGACAAAGGCCGTCTTCCCGGTGCCGGTGTCAGCGGTGACCGTTATTAGCTCCCCGGGGCGGAGGCCTAGGAATTGAGCTGAGAGGCCATCCCAGGGCCACATGACAGCCTCGACTGTCTTGGTGGACAACCAGTCGTCCTTGAAGGCCATGGCCTCCACGATGCCATCTGGGGCGTACTCACGGGCATCCCAGATTGCCTGTATGATCTCCTTAACCTGCCCTTCGGCCAGGCACTCGTTCGCGTCCTTTAAGGGGAGGGAGGCGATCTTGACCGTAGTATGCGCGGAAAGGAGTTCAGCGGCTTCCACGGCAGCCCGCTGGCCGGGCTCGTCCATGTCGAACATCAACACGACCTCTGGGTACTTAATCACCCATTCGAGATTGTGAGCAATGTCCCGCACGGCCCCGTTGGCCCCATTAATGATGCTAACCACGGGCCACTTGTGTCCCTGGGCCTGGGAGACAGACATGGCGTCAATCTCACCCTCGGTGATAACCAGCTTAGATTTCTCAGACTTAGGTGTTCCCCAGAGGTGCTGCCCGAACAGGCAGGCACCCTTGGTGGACCCCTGCCAGGGGAAGGCTTTCTTATCGGCGAAGCGAAGCTTCTGGCCGATCACAGTGCCAGCGCTGTCCCGGTACTGAGCTACCTGGCAGAGCTGGCCGTCTTGATGGGGGAGGTATCCTCGTCCCTCGTAGTGCTTAACTCTGGCCTTGAGGTACCCAAACTTACGGCAGGTCTCCTCGGTCAGCTTGCGCTTGGCAAGACCGTCAGCAATCGGCGCTTCGATCAATTCGGTCGTGGTCATTGAGGATCTCCTGGTTAAACGCTTGACGCCCTCAGCCATCTGCCCGCCATCAGTTCTTCGGTTCTTCCCGCAGGAGAAACAAAAGGTGTGGTCGGGATAGATGGCGAGGGCGTTGGAGGAGCCGCAGTCGTTGCATGGCTGATGAGAGGCAATGGCCTGATCTGGTAGATCGTCAAAGCTCACTTGGCACTAACCTCCCCTGGATTAGTCCGTGTCATGGAGTTCCTTGAGGGCGGATTCAAGGTCCTCAAAATACTCAACGAACTCGCCAACACGGTTGAAGTGCGCCTCCTCGATCTCAAAGCGCCGGTTAAGTTCGTCAACGAGGGTGCGGAAGTCGTTCTTGATCTCAGACACCCTGCGGGGCTCCTTGGCAGGTGTGGAGGGGGCTTTCTTGGCGGCCATCACACGCTCTCCGCATAGGGACAAGCGCGATACGGGATGGTCTTCTCAGTGTCGTGAACGTAGTATCGCGTGTACCGGGTGCGTGTGACCGGGTGCAAGGAAACCTTACGGACCACTCTGTACCCGGCGTCCTCTATCCGGCAGATATTTTTTGTCAGTGTACCTTGGGCCATGTCGAGGTCGATCATCGCCTCGCGCGCGGAAATACTATCCGCCTTCGCGATGAACTTAAGGACCCGATTAGCCCCAGGGGACAAAGTTTCCGGGATGTTAGCGCAGTCGATCTTGGAGAAATATCTAGTCATTAGTTGATCCATTGAGTTAGAGGCTTATGCCGTCCAGGGACGTTCCAGGCGAGATGAATGAAGTGCCGCTTGGGGTACAAACCGACCTCAGCGAGACGGAAGCCCTCAATCGGGTGTAGACAGTCGTTCTCGATTGCGATGGCCGCTAGTCTGTCCATCATGGCTAGCTCTCGGCAGGCTATATCGTAGGCAGAGCCTTCGACATGGTAGGACTTGTCTGAGCCCCCGATAACCGAATTGTACTCAGGGTCTCTGTAGGCCGATGTCAGGATTAGCGGTTCGCCGAAACTCGTACGGACATGCTGAAGCTGGCATAACACGGGGTACCAAGCCCGGACGGACCAATTACCACGGGAGGCGAGCTCGTGAGGGGAGAAGTTCGGAAATGTCTCAACCCATTCGTCCGTGTTTAACTCCTCAGGGCTCGAAGCCACGATGGGGCTCTTAGTCTGGCGTATGTCAATCATTGTGTGAACCAATCATCTGGGATGCGTCCGTCAGCGTACAGAAACCCATGCTTCTCACACCAGCCGCCGTAGGTGGTCTTGGACCCCTTGCGGAGAGGGGACTTACTGCGCGTGAAGACGAACCTAATGTCCGCCATCGGGTACTGCTGTTGGATCAATATGTGTTTCTTCCTATCCTCGGGTGAGAAGATCCCCTTGCTCTCGATCAGTAGATGCTCTGCCCAGAACTCCGGGAGGCTACACCAGAGGGGATCCCCTACGAAATCGTAGGTTACCTCCCCACCATCCCGGCGCACAAACCAGTCGGCAGTGTATCTGTGTTCGGTGACGGGTCTAGTGTAGCGTAGGGGAGCCGCCTCGTAGAGAGCATGGACCCCCCTCTTGAGAAGGTCCTGCCCGATTTGCTCTTCGAGCCCCGAGCGGTACGTCTGGACGTGACGCCGAGCCGATGGGGGAGCCATCAGAAGTCGCCTTCTTCGTCCGTGGCCTCAAGCTCTTCGTTGTCATCCTCATATTCACCAGAGACAGCGTTGGCGGACTGATCGGTCACCAGGGTACCGAAGCCACCAGCCTGCTCATCGCCACCAATGAAGGCGTCTGCGCCGTCAACCTCGTCCTCGTCGATAGCGTCAAAGGAAGAACCACCGTACTCGACCAGCTTCGCGATCTGGACGCCTTGGAGATAGCAGGAGACATACCTATCTCCCTTGACTTCGGTGGTTGCCAAGCGTAGGTCGAGCTTGCCTGTGGTGCCCGTACCGATGGCGGGTATGTTCCTGCGATCCACTTTCTTGCCGAGTGCGTTGGCGATTGTGGGGGGATAGATGGCCTTGGCCTTGGCCTTGATGATGACAAAGTCATTGTCCGCCTCGTCAACCGAGTATGGCATCTTGGCCCCTTTGGCCTTCGCCGGTCCCCACTCTTCCTCAGCTACGCGCTTGCATAGTTGGGCGAACTCGCGGGCAAGCTCCTTGGACTGACGGAGGTCTACTTTGTAGGTACCGTCCCTGTCGTACTTAGTGTCCGGTATGTTAAGATGAGGGTAACGGAAAGTACCCAGTTTAGTGACATACTTAGCAGATGCAGTCTTGGCCATGGATTACTCCTGGTTCTGAGTGTTGACGGTGATATTGGATGAGAGGGGTTTACAAAGCTCTGAGAGGATCAAGGCCACTTCTAGCTGGTGCGGCTTAAGGCCGAGAGCCTCTAGCTGCTCTGTGCTCTGTAGGAGGGCAGCGGAGGCGAAGCAGGTCAGGAGATACTGTCCGTAGGCTGCTTCGACCTCAGAGAACTTGATGTCTTGTGCCTTAAGTTCCTCTTGGAGTGGTAATGGGAAGAATACGCAATGTGTGCCTTCGGCCCTTAAGGCCACTGCGGCCCCTAGTAGGGCGCCTCGGTAGTTCATGGTTGGTTCGTTCCTTGGGGGCACAAGTCCCCATTTTGGCACCCAGCGGCTTAAGAGAAAGCGAACTGGGAGCGTGTCACTTCAGTGAGGTCGAGGATTCCCTTGGCCGGGACTTCTGGGAGCTTAGCAGCCCCCTTTGAGTTAAGGACCGATCTGGCCTGCTCGTCGATAACCTCAAATATGTCGTAGGCTGCGTACATAGCGGCGAACTCTTCCCGGATAATCAAGAAGAAGTGGTCAGTGTCGGCGGCATGTGTGGCGAAGCTGTCGTGGATCAGCGAGAAAGACCTGATCCCCTCCTGCTCGGCCTTGAGGACCGTCAGCATCATGTGGCTGGCGTCGAGTGAGTGGATTACATTAGGCGCTATAGCTGAACGCTGCTTCGACCGCTTGATCTTACCACTGGGCTTGATCTGTAGGCGGTGCTCAACTGCTACCCATGGGTCAGCCAGTTCCTCAAGAGTAACCTCTGGGGCACAAGTCCCCTTTTTGGGAACATACAGCTTAAGTACAGCCTTCCGCACCTCCCACTCCTGGTACTCTTGGCACACAGGCAAGCCCACTGGGGTCACCCATTCGACCGGGTGCCCCTCAGCGGCCAAGGTGGAGGCGACGGCCTTGAAGTAGGCCATGCCCTCACCGGCCCTTGAGACGGTATCGTTGACTGCCTGCCATAGGATCTTGGCCAGAAAGGACGCTGCCCGGTATCCCGTGGCAGGATCACCGAAGGGATGGGCGGAGCGCCGACCTTCCCGCACCTCTCGGCTCAAGGGTTTTATGGTATCTTCGATGATCTGCTCCGCGAAGCCGAAAGTCTCGGCGGCATAGGGGAAGGTCATGACGGGGCGCTTCACGATGGTCCTTGAGACACCATAGGCCAGCCATAGCTTTGCCAAGTGCTGCTGGTCCTCTGGTAGGCCCCCCGCCTTGAGCTGAGCCTCCATGAGCGAGAGACAGCGCTCCGCAACAGCACGATAGATGTCCTGCCCCTCCGCCACGTCCCTCAAATTCACATAGTAGGCGTCGTGCTCCGCCCTCAGGGCTGCTGAATAATGCTGGAGCCCGGAGTTCGTCCCATCGAGTGCAACTGCACAACGAGACCTGTAGAGGGGTCCACAATCCATGAACGCTGCGTATTCAATACACGCCGCAAGAAACTGGAACGGCTTGTCGGCTTCGAGCCATGTGAGGTTCGATTTGTAGTCATTAGCTATCTCCTTGATGGTATGGCGGTTGTCACGGGTCCAGTTATACCTATCCTTGATAGGCCGTTTACTGATCTTATCGAAATCGCCACAGTTGGCGAGGTGAACAGCGAGCCAATAGGCCCCCTGATGGCCGAGGGCCTTGCCCTCAGCAAACTCTAGCATCCCCTTGACATAGTCAGTGCGCTGTTGGTTCAGATGGGGTAGCGGGTATATCCGCCCCCTGAAGTCGATGTTGTGGGGTATCCAGAAGCGGTCGTAGCCCGCCATCTGTTCGGCGGCGGCCATGTCCTTCATGAAGCCGAGGGCCTCGGTCTCCGCCTCCCGGTGGGCAGTGATAATGGCGTGGCGGGCTGCCTTGGCTCTGCGGTACTCTAGGTCCTCAGTGCCGTCATCTGGGGGGAGGTCAGGTACGTCTATAAGGGTGGAGCGAGGGAAGCTGCTGAGGCCTGTGAACATCCCCTCGGTGGGTTCATAGCCCTGTTGGAAGACCCACTGGACCGCCTCCATGACCGGCTTGTTGATCCTCCATTCAGTCTGACCGATGATGTTGAGCGCATCGACCACCCGCTGCGCTGAGCCATCCGCTATGGCGACCTTGAGGCCCTTGCGGGCCTTAGCGTTGCGGACCCTCATCAGCGATACCTTACTGTTCAAGGCGCGGGTTACAAAAGGACCTGGGAGGCCATGGCCCCAGGGTCGCGGGGGGCACACCATGGGGAGTAAAGAGGGGCGCTGGTAGGCCATCCCAGCCTGCCGATCCCGGAGCCACCCAGCAGCGTCCTGGGTGAGCCTGAGGGCCCTCTCCTGGCCTATGGTAATGACTTCGACGAGGCCTGAGCCCATCAAGACGGCGTTGAGGATAGGCTCCCCTACCCTCGCCAGCTTAGTGGCCTCCCACTTCCGCCAGACCTTCTCGCTGACCTGGCCGGCGAGGCGGCGGGTACGCCTAAGCGTCTTTCTGGGATCTCCCTTCGTATCCTCGACGATTCTGGAGAAGAGTCTACTCCAGACCTTAGGGTCCTCGGCTTGCAACTCTGAAACCCATAGCTCCTCCTGCACCTGAGCGCCGATGGCACAGAAGGCGTCCCGGCAATTCTTGCGCACATGAACGTGCTCCAAGGCAACAAGGATGCCCAGGTAGGCGCAAGCCTCGGCCCCTAGGGTCCTGATGGGCAATAGGGCCTGGGGGGCCTTACCCTTCGCCGCAGTGGTGTCCGCAACCCACTCCTCCAAAACCTTGGTGACCCCCGGAAGGGCAGCAAGCATCAGGCGGTCGTATCCTGTTAGCCGTTCGATAGCCCCTGCTTCTCGGGCCTTCGCCTGGAGCTCATCATAGCGCTCCTTAGCGGATCTTAGGGTCTCCAGCTCAAGCTCCCGCTGGGCAGCCTCAAGGGCAGGTAGATCGAGCATGATGGGCAATTCCTTTACAAACAGCAGTTGGCAACAATTTTGTTCACTTGGTTAAACATTCCTGGCCTCGCGCAGCCGACCCTGTACGCGGGCGATAGCCGCCGAACGAGCCTCGTCTGATACATGGGCGTAGCGCTGGGTGGTCTCGATCCTTAGGTGACCCAGGAGGGCTTGGATGGTCCGCAGGTTAACGTTGGCGTCCACCAGTTGAGTAGCAAAGGTGTGGCGCGAGCTGTGGAGGCAAAGCTCCACGTCCCCCTCCAGACCCATGACCTTCTTGGCGTGTCTCCAAGCGTCGTAGAAGCGCCAGGAGAAACAGGTGCTGCTAGTCTCCTGAGGACCCCAAGGAGCGTATGTGCGAAGCAACAGGGCGGTCTCGGCGTCAATGTCAATGGCCCTGGGCTGCCCGTTCTTGGTGCGGCGGAAGATCACCCGGTGACCCTCGCGGAGGGCAACCACATCACGCCTGGGGTCCACACCAAGTATCTCGGAGCGGCGCGCCCCGGTGGCCAGGGCGATGAGGAACAGAGCCTGCGTTGCCTTGGCCAGAGTTGGGTTGCTGTAGGTCCCGAGGGCCTCTAGGAACTCAGGTATCTCATGATCCTCGAACCAACGTGAGCGCCCAGGGGGCTCCTTTTGGCGGAGTGACTTCATCTTCGGGAGGCTCTCAAGCCACCCATATTCCTCACATACCCGCAAGAAGACGTTCAGAGCTGTGAGGTAGCGGTTGATGGTGCTGGGTGCTAAACCCTTCTGCTCGCGAAGGATCGTGACCAGAAGGGCGAGGTTCTCGCGGGAGATGGCGTCAAGGAGGGGCTTGTCCCTGCCGAGGATGTCGCAGCAGGCATCAAGGCGCGCGTAGCTGCATCGCTCGTCGGCTTTACCACGCCAAAGGTCAGCAGCTAGCTTAGCCCACGCATAGCGTACAGTCACCGGTGAGGGAGTGTCGGTGTGCGATTCCATTATACTTGTCCTCCGTCCTACCACTATGTCTAGGGGATCTCAGTTATCAGGGATTGAAACCCCTGTCCACATAAAAAAGTTACCTAACGTTGGTGGAGGACTGGGATCGAGCCTGGCGACAGGCTTCACTCAGGGATGTATGTACCCCAAGGACCACTGGGCGACCATCGACCTCTCCCCAGACCCGCCACTGGCGATCCAGAGGAGACCTACGAGCGTGAAGGCCGTCAAAGAGGACCATGGAGGGTACCCGGCATCGGAGGTCGGACAAAGGTTGGAGGGGCAGGGCAGCAAACCGCTGGCGGGTCAGGCCCCGGCTGGGCCTCTGCTGCTGTGCACGGCGCGGGGCGGTCGCGGTATTGTTCATTGGATGGTACCTCGTTGCTATGAGTGGCATTGTTGCCAGTTACGGAACAGCAGGTCAATAGGGCTAGGAAAAAAACCCCCAGCCCGTGAGGGCCAGGGGGACTGAGGTTAGTTTCGGGGGGCTGATCGGCGGGGAGGGCCGACCAGATCTACCAGCTTACGGACGCCAAAGGCCACAGCCCAGGCAGCACCGACACCATAGATGATGAAATCGGGGACGTAGTCGTTGATGATCGTGAACCCCTTTTGGACATTGTCCGCACTGCCCTCGAAGAAGCAGGCGGTCAGAACACCGAATAGCCAGAGATGCCAGAGTTCATCAGCCCACGAGGTGCGTGAGTTCCTGACGGCTTCGACCTCCCAGTCAATCTCGGCGGAGGCGATCTTCTCGGCACGGGCAATTTCGGCCTGGACCTTGGCTTCCTTGACCCGACGAGCTGAAGTGATCCAGGTGGTCAGGTTTGAGAAAATCTCCTTACCGAGAATAGAAAGCAGGGTAGGCATAGGTTCTCCTAGGTTAAGAAGGGGAGGAGGCTTTCCCCCGTCAGGGCAGCGAAGCCTACAAAGAGAACAACCAACGCTGCCCATTGACGATGCTGAGCGCGCTCGACCTTTTGGGACCAATCAATGGCCCCAGGGATCATGTTGATCTCTATACGGCGGACATCAGACTGGAGAGCGATGAGGCGCTCCTCGATACGGGCGAGGGCGACGGCATTGTGCTCCGATGCTGTAGGTACATGGGGCTGGTGCGGGTCCATATCAGTAGCGGAGCCTTCCTTGGATGATGACTGGAGTGAACAGGGGATCGGTAATGAGGCCCTGGTCCGCATAGACGGTGTAGGATACGCCCTGGAACGCAAGGGGGGCCTCTGGGTGACCGAGGATCGTGTAAGCGACGGACTGAGAGCCCCTAGGTGTCAGGGCGGCGGCGGCGTCTAGGTCGAGGTAGACCGTGTAG
>Ga0100403_1004123_pt1 | contig 10464 bp, 9 predicted proteins | sample CryGeymet201501t_FD_83663 | JGI IMG/M metagenome (GOLD analysis project Ga0100403, IMG submission 83663) | Groundwater microbial communities from Crystal Geyser aquifers in Utah, USA - Crystal Geyser metaG 2015-01t | ecosystem: Environmental > Aquatic > Deep subsurface > Groundwater | place: USA...
CGAATGGTACTAATGATACAAATGAATACGAAAACATAATACTATTGTAGTTGTTTCATTGCTAACGATGTTTGAGGATTAAACCCAAGTTCTTGTGCTGCGGGGCTAAGAATCGGACTTAGATTGACGGGTCCAAAGCCCGCTGTCCTACCGTTAGACGACCCCGCAATTTATTTTAAAAGATGCTTTAATATCTCCTTCTTTTCAATCCTGTTGTTAGACCTGCCTACGGCAGGTAAGTCTGCCTGCGCAGGCATGCGACCCCGCAATGCCATTTCATAGTAGCAAAAATCGCTGTTTAAGGCAACGAATTTATATTCACAGAACATTACTCACTCATTGTTTCAATAATCGCCAACTCTATTGGCAAGGACGGTAGTATTGATTTTTTAATATATGGAATAAAGTTTAAGAACTCGCGCACGAGTTTTTGAAGTTTTTTCGCGTCAAATGTTTGCGCAAGGGTTTTGAGCGTTTCCAGTTCTTCCAAAGAATATTCTTTTTCAAGGTCGCGCGCAAATGATGCATCCATTTTAAGCACCAGTATTTTTTCCAAAATGGTTGTTGCCAAGCGTATGACTTCATACAACTGCAGGCCCTGATTTTGCGCATTATTGATGTATTGGATGCTTTCCTGCACATTGTTTTTCGCCAAAGCGAACAGGAATTCCTGCATTTTTTCAAACCTAATTGAGCCGACAATTTGCTCCACTTCGTCAAGCGTGATGGTTTTATCAGCTGAAAACGCAACCACTTGTCCAAAAATAGATTCCGCGTCGCGGATGCTGCCGTCAGCCAATTGGCTGATGTGATGAAGCGCTTGCGGCTCGGCGTTAATTCCCTCTTTTGTTTTGATAAATTCCAGGCGCTTTGCAATGTCGTTTGCGGGCAAGCGTTTGAAATCAAAACGTTGGACGCGCGACAAAATCGTTGCTGGTAACTTTTCCGCATCCGTGGTTACCAAAATTAAAATGGCGTGTTTGGGCGGCTCTTCAAGAGTTTTGAGCAATGCGTTAAATGCCGGCGGGGTTAGCATATGCGCTTCGTCAATGATAAATACTTTGTATTTCGTTTTGACCGGAGAAAAACGAATGTTTTCTTTGAGATCGCGGATATCGTCAATGCCGCGGTTTGACGCTGCGTCAATTTCAATCAAGTCAATTGAACGTCCACGCTCAATATCCAAGCAAGATTCGCATTTGTTGCACGGTTCAATGAAAGGTTTTTTGGTCCCTTGATTACGTTCGGGACTAAGACAATTTATTGTTTTAGCAAACAAGCGCGCCATAGTTGTTTTGCCCGTGCCGCGCGTGCCTGCGAACAAATACGCGTGCGAGATTTTGTTCAGTATTATAGCGTTTTGTAAAGTTTGGCGAACCGGAACTTGATTCACAAAATCAGCAAACCTCTGGGGGCGGTATTTGCGGTAAAAAACAAGAGGAATGTTGTCTGCCATACTTGTTGTATTATATCAGTTTGGACTCCTAAAAACGAGGTTTTTGTATCCCAGATAATTCACCATCAAGCTTACGAGCGTCCCCAGCACTGCGCCCGCGTTTGCTTTGACCCAAAAAACAGAAAACGGGATTGAGAACGTCGCGTAGGTTGCAATGCCGGCATTAAGAATCCAGCTGGCCAAGCTGACGCATACGAATGCAAGTATTTGCTTTGAAGACGATTTTTCGCGCGACCGGAATACAAAACGCTTGTTGAGAATATAACTGCATATCACCGCGCATGCAAACGAAACGGATTTGAACAATGCGTATAATGGCAGGGTTTGATCGCGCGTGGCAATGAGCAGGATATTTAATATCCCCCAGTCAACTAGGGTGTTGATAATTCCCACAATAAGAAATCGTCCGAATTGCTTTGGCATTGTGGTTTACCCTGTAGTAGATTTTCGGCTACTTATCGGTTTCCGCGACGGCAGTCGTATACATAATTAACATATTTCGACATATTTCGATCAACAAACCTCATTCGAAGAATTGCCGGAAATTCACTACGGGGTTTAGACCGCAAAAGGATTTGTAGGCGCTGCGGGCGTCGGCGGTTCTGGCGGTTTGACTGATACGTATTTTGCGTTGATTGCTTCAATGACTTGCTCGCGCGGCTTTGTGAATTTTTGTCTGCACAAATCTTGAATCTTGTTTACTTTTTGCGGGTCAGTGCGCGGCGGAAAATCAATGAAAATGTTAAACGCAGAAGCGGTTTTGCCTTGAATCAAAGGCCGTATGTACGCGTTCATATTGTCCAAACGTATCAAGTCCTGCTGGTCAAAGTTCGGTTTGAAATAATCTTTGATTGCGTCCGCGTCTTTGATTTCAATGCGGAATGCCACAATGGTTCCCACATTCCCAAATACCGCATTTTTCACATCTTCGGGGATTTGCGCAATGTATTGGTGCGCGATATGGAGCGCCAGTCTGAATTTGCGCGCTTCGGACAAAATGCTGGAAATGGTTTTGGTCACCACATTTTGAAACTCGTCAATATAGAAATAAAAATCCGTGCGTTCCGACGCTTCCCGTTCCATGGCATACATTAGGATTTTACCCACAATCAAAAGCCCCAGGAAAAACGCGTTGGTCTCGCCCAGTTTGCCTTTGCTGAGATTGATAACCAGAATTTTTTTGTGCGCGAGAATATCTTTGAAATCAAGCGTGGATTTTTCCTGTCCGATAATGGGTTTGATGTAGTCATTGGAAATAAATGGCGTGAGTTTTGAATTGACCCAAATGGACATATTGGATAAACTCCAATCCCCGCCTGCTTTTTCCGCTTCTTTTTTCCAAAACATCACTACTGCAGGGTCTGGGCATCTGCCAAGCAATTCTTGTCTGAAATTCGTATCGGAAAACACGCGCTGGACATCCAAAATCGTTGGACTGATAATCGGGTCAAGCATAAGCAAGAACAGCGCATTTTTAAGATATTGTTCAAACATCGGTCCGCCGGTTTCCTTAAGGTCGTAAATCTTGCCGATGATTTCAATGAGTTCGTTTGCGATAAAAGTTCGCTGTTGGGGTTTTGTACGGTCGTACTCCAGCATGTTAAACGCCATGGGATGCTCAATGTCGGCTGGATTGAAATACACCACATCTTGCATGCGCGATTCCGGAATAAATGTCAAGACATTTTCCGCGTCGTCGACGTGCGGGTCAATAAACGCAATGCCATTGTTGTTTTCAATGTCTTGCTTCATCAGATTTTTCAAAAATGTGCTTTTGCCTGTTCCGGTTTGCCCGATAACGTACATATGTCTGAAACGGTCTTCTGTTAGCATATACGCGGGTTTACGTTCGGATCGGTACACGGATGTTCCCAGCAACAATCCTTCCTGCGGAAGTTCTATTGGCGGAGCTGCGGTGCGCGATTTAACTTGCTGGACTTTGGATAAACTCAATATGGTTTGCGTAGGCAAGTGCGCAACACTTGCAAGCTCTTGGGTGTTTAATACGAGTTTTTGGTCATTGCGAAAATACCTGAATGAATAATCGTATGCGCTTTTTAATTCTTTTTTGCCGCTGTATGGTTGAAGTTCAAGCCCGTTTCCTTTGACTTCGGTATACAAAGGATAGATTGATTGCAATTGGTTCAAAAACGTGTTTGCGCGTTCTTCATTTTCACATGAAATGACAAAGCGGATATTGACATCTAAAAGCGGTTTGCCTAACTTTTTTGATATGAGTGTAATGGTTTCTTGGTCAACGGTTTCTTTTTTCTCTTGTTTTTTTTCTTCAGCTGGTTTTTGCTGGACGCTGAACGATTTAATAAATGTTTCGCCAAGTTCTTTTAAGGGCGTGGAGTCGGCTTTTTCAAGCGCTTTTTTCAAGGATTCGCCTTTTTGCATTTCCTCAAGCGCTTTTTTCATTTTTTTTGCCGCACCTGACCCTGCTTTTTTGAAAATAATTTGCATGGCAATGCCATCCCCTTGTTTGAGGAGCGATGAAAAAATATTGAGTATGGGGAGCAGTGAGTCCTCTTCCGTCGTGTCAAATGTTTTGATGGAAAGGATTTTTTCTTTGGTTTGTTTGAGCGCCGCGATGATGCTTCCGCCCGTGGGATTAAAAATGTTGTAATCTTGCGTTGGCTCCACGGTTGCGCGCGGCCAAAATGCCTGAATCAAACGGATAAGCGAATCAACTTCTGCGCGGCCGACCGCGAAATAAAAATGGATTTCCTCGCTGATGTTATGCACTGCTATTTCCATAACCGGCGGCAGTTTGAAGCTGGCAAGCGAAGTAAACAACTGTTCGGAAAGCGCAATTTCCTGTTTCCAATCGCGCTTGTCTTGTTCTAGGGGTCTGTACAGCGCGACATGCACGAGCTTGTATTGCAAAACCGTACGCAGTCCTTTTTTCTCCTGCCATATATGGATGAAATACCATACGGCTGCAATGGATGGGACACATACGATTGCGACAATTACCAATGCGACTTCTGCAGACATAAATTTATAGTTCGGATTTAATCATATTGAAAAACTCATCCACGAGCGTATCGTGAAATTGGTCAATAAGATACGGGTTTTTTGTGTCGTACGCAAGTTGCGCAGCTTTGTATAAATCTTCGTGTACCGCCATTTGTACAAGTGTTCGCACCACTGCCGCATGGCCCGATGATTGCGTTGAAGCAGGAAGTGGCTTGGTTGCAGATATCGGCTGCTGCGTTTGGTCTTGTTGCGTTGTACCAGTTTGCGTTGAAGCTCCCAAGCTGGGCTGCTTGATACGTTCAATGATAATTTCGTGCAAAATCTGCTTTTCTTGTTCAGGCGTCAGCCCGGGCGTTTGCGCGGCTTTTTTCTGAAAGATTTGTTTAATCTGCGCGATATGTTCTGGTTCCATATATGAAATTATATCATAGTTTATAAATTCTAAATACTAAGCACTAAATTCTAAACAAGATCCCGCTCTGCGGTGATAAACAAGCACCAAATTTTAAATTCTCGTGTTCAAAACAGTTTGAAATTTGTGATTTAGGATTTGTTTAGGATTTAGAGTTTAGGATTTAGAAATCCTCGCATATATGCAGTATTTATTCCAGCATCATTCCCGCCCTTTCAAAGTTCAATGTTACGAATGCTATTCGCTTGTTACTTATAATACACTTTATCCATGTACCGCGCGTCAATATACTGGAGTTTATTTGTTTTTCCTTCAAACTCTGTGCGAATAATGGTTGCGACTTTTTGCATGGTTGCGTGAGGGTCCATGGAGGTATGAACCAGCACATACCAATTTTCTGAAGTATTGAGTTGAACGTATCCTGCTTGCAGCGAATCGCTTTTGACAAGAATGGACGTAATCGGGATGACATGTTGCGCGGCGTTCCAATATGCCTGAAGAATTGCGATGAAGTTTCTGTTTGCATACGGAGTATCAATGCCCGTAGATAGCGGTTTTTCAGTCTCGTCCATAATTGCAAGTTTATCCAGTTCAAATCCGTCAGTGGTATGGAACAAAATACCTTTACTATCCACGAAATGGCATGGTCCATTGGGTTTGCACACAACGCCGACGGCCTCGCGTTCAACATTCGTGATATCAAGCGTTTTCGCAATAATATCGTATGTCATATGAAACTGTTGGATGTCGGGAAACTGTTCAAGCAGGCGCGCGCTCACATACGCTTTGTTTACAAACAAGATGTTGTTTTTCGGAATAATGGATTGTTGCTGTTTCCAAATTGCGTCCCACGCTGCTTGTTGAATTGCTTGTGATAAATCGTCGTTGCCGCGCGCGCGAATGGTTTGAATGCAAAAAATGCGGGAAAACAAAATGCCGTATGCGCCGATACCTATTGTAATCATCGCGAGAAACGCGGAAAATGTTTTCCACCAATATCTGCGTTTTCTTTGACGAATACTGTCACGGCGAGATTGCGCGTTCATGCTGTGAAGGATGTTATGCGCATTGCACTCAAGCGATTAGTGCTTGTTTATCACCGCAGGGCGGGATCTTGTTTTGCAAGAGAATTTAGTGCTTAGTGCTTGTTTAGGATTTAGTGTTTAGTGCTTAGGATTTGTAAGCTTATGCATCACTTTTTGATTTCCGTAATGCCGTTCATATATGGCACCAGCGCATCCGGGATGCGGATTGAACCGTCCTGTTGCTGGTAATTTTCCATAATCGCGAGCAAGAACCTGTCCGTAATGCCTGTTGCGGAAATCGTGTGAGGATAGTCGAGCGTTCCGTCTTTTTTGCGATATTTGATATTGAGCCGCCGCGTTTGAAAATCCGTGAGGTTGGTATTGGAAGTCATTTCGCGGTATCGTTTCTGGCTTGGAATCCATGCTTCGGTGTCATATTTTTTATATCCAGGAGCGCCGAAATCCCCCACGCATGTGAGCACCACGCGATACGGAAGTTTGAGCGTTTGCAAAAAATATTCCTCGTTCGCAAGGCATGCGTCGTGCCATTGGCGCGAAGCTTCCGGCTCGCAAAACACGATTTGCTCAACTTTCATGAATTCATGGACCCGAAAAATGCCGCGCGTGTCCTTGCCGTATGACCCTGCTTCAGTACGGAAACATTCTGAATACGCGGTGTAGCATTTAGGTAAATCTTTCATCTCCAAAATTTCGTCCATGTGATACCCGACAAGGGTTTGTTCAGATGTGCCAATGAGCGCCAAATCTTGGCCTTCAAGTTTATACATATCGTCTTTGAAAAACGGCAAATACCCTGTTCCAAACAGCGTCCGTTCTTTTGCAACGTGCGGGGTGGACATTACGGTAAATCCCTTTTGACGCAGATAGTCAAACGCAAATTGCATGAGCGCAAAGCGCAATTGCACGCCCTCGTTTTTCAAAAAGTAAAAACGTGACTGCGCAACTTTTACTCCGCGTTCAATGTCAATAATATCCAGCGCTTCACCCAATGTTTGATGGTCTTGGGGCTCGAAATTAAATTTCGTAGGTTCGCCCCAGTAAGTAATGGGTTTATTATCTTCGTCGCTTTCCCCGTCAGGAACATCCGGGTCAAGCATATTGGGAAGCCAGGACATTTTGTCAAATAAATCTTTTTCTGTTTGGATTACTTGCTTTTCCACTTCCTGGATTTTGTTTGAAAGTTCCTTGAGCTCCTGGATTTTTTCGTCAGTTGGTTTTGTTCTTGATTCTTTATTTTGCCGCGCGCGCAACTGGTCAAGCTCGGTCACGAGCTGTTTTCGTTTGTCATCAAGCGCGATAATGTCGTTGATGTCAACATTTGCCTTGCGCCTTATGGCGTTTGCTTTGACTGCGTCAAAATTTTCCCGAATAAATTTGATGTCTAACATAATAAATAAAGATACTAATATACAAATGTTTACTAATGATACGAATGGATACGAATAAATTATTAAGTAGCGACAGAACCGCTTGAGGGCGCAGAAGACACAATACGTCTGCTTGCCATAATATCGCATGCGGGTTTTCCGGTTTGCGCAAATGATGCGATGTTTTTCATATCCGTATCCAAAATGCGGTACAGGGCTTCTTTGGTGTAAAACGCGATGTGCGGAGTAACAATTACATTGGGCATATCAACCAAAACAAGATTTTCAGCAATGTTTTTAACACTTTGGTCTGCCTGCTTGCCGTACAAAATAAATGAGCGTTCGTCCGTGATATATTCTTCTCCTTCAAGCACATCAATTCCTGCGCCGCCGAGTTTTCTGGTTTGCAAAGCTTCAAGCATTGCCGCAGTGTCCACCACTGCCCCGCGGCTGGTGTTGATAAGTATTGCGCCTTGCTTCATTTTTGAAAACGCATTTTTGTTGATGAGATGATGGGTTTGCTCAAAGTATGGGACATGGAGCGAAACGATGTCGGATTGGGCAAGCACATTATCGAGCGATGTATAAGTGAAATTCATTTCATGTGAAAGTTCTGGCTTTGGCATTGGGTCATACGCGAGCACGCGCATACCAAATCCATTGGCAATGCGAATCATATGCGTGCCGATACGCCCGGTCCCTACGATGCCAATGGTTTTTCCCAATAAGTCAAACCCTTCGTAATCTTCGTGGATTTCAAAATCGCCGTCCAGCCGAATCCGCGCGTTTGCTTTTGTGATTTTTCTGCATACCGCAAGCAATAACCCGAACGCGAATTCCGCAACCGTGTTGTCTCCGTACCCGGGAACATACCCAAGCGCAATTCCATTTTGCGAAAGCTCGCTGATATTCAGATGGTCAAATCCGGTCGAGCGTGTGGTGATAAGCTTAAGGTTTGGCAAAGCTGCGATGTCGCTTGCGTTAATATGCGATTGGACAAATACCGAAAGCGCGGCAATGTCAGCATGGTCTTTGAGTAATTCGGGTTTAAACGGTTCAGTAAAAAACAGCGCAGTATGTTTGTGCGGCAAGTGTTGGATAATGTATTCTTTTTCCTCATTTTTAACCTCAAAAAAAGCAATGTTCATAGGACGTAAGTCATGAAGCCATGAAATTTTTAATGTTTTGAACTTCAAAAAGCTGTTTCAAATGTACAAAAGTATTTATCTATCATAGCATAGACCTGTCTGCGCAGGTAGAACGGGAAAAAACAGTCTCACCTATTCTCTCGGCCTCAATGTTGGAAATGGAATGACTTCTTTGATGCTCGGTGCGTTGGTGATAAACGCGATGAGTCGATCTATGCCAATACCTATGCCTGCTGTGGGCGGCATACCGTATTCAAGCGCTTCAATGTAATCCGTATCCATGCGCTGCGCTTCTTCGTCCCCTGCTTTTCGGTTTTTTTCCTGGTTTGCGAACTGCTCTTTTTGATACGCAGGGTCGTTGATTTCAGACCATGCGTTGCATAATTCGTTCAGCCCCGCGATGACCAGTTGGAACCGCAACGCCTTATTATTTGATGCTTTAGAAAGCGGCGACGCTTCAATAGGATGGTCAATTAAAAATGTCGGCTGAGTCAGTGTTGGATACACGAGTTTTTTTATGATAGTGTCAGCAATTTTGTATTTTGGTTCGTTGTGCTCAACCTCAATACCTTTTGCTTTTGCCGCTTGAACAAATTCGTCGCGTGATGCGTCATAGGAAAGTCCGACAGCTTGTTTGAGAGCCTGGTCGTATTGTATGCGCGGATACGGAGTTTTCAAGCGATACACGGCGTTTTGGTACTCGTACTCTTTTACGTTTTTGATAAATGATTCAAACATATGCGAAAACAAATCTTGGGTGAACTGCATCAAACCGTCTCGGTCCTGATACGCCCAATATAATTCCATTGTAGTAAATTCCGGATTGTGTTCCCGGTCAATTCCTTCGTTGCGGAAATTTTTGCCGATTTCAAAAATTTTATCAAAACCTCCAATTATCAAACGCTTAAGGTACAATTCCGGCGCAACGCGCAAATACATTTCAATGCCCAAAGCGTTGTGGTACGTTTTAAACGGCTTTGCGTTTGCGCCTCCGTGAATGGGCTGTAAAATCGGCGTTTCCACTTCAATAAATCCCTTATCGTACAAGTATTCCCGCATTGCCTTTATGATAGCAAATCTTTTTTGAAACCGCGCATACACATCTTCGTTTGCGAGTAAGTCAACATAGCGCCTGCGCGAGCGTTCTTCTTCGTCAGAAAGCCCGAAGTATTCTTGGGGAATGGGTCGAACTGATTTTGAAAGCATGCCGAATTGTTTTGCTTCAATGGTTTGCTCCCCCTGTTGTGTGGCAAATAACGCGCCGCTTGCCCAGACAAAATCGCCGATATCAAAATATTGGATGAACTCAAACTGTTCGGCAAGCGTGTCTTTTTTGAATAATATCTGGATTTTACCCGTGCTGTCTTTCAGGTCTGCAAATATTGCTCCGCCGTGAAATCGAAGGCCTGTCATTCTGCCGCATACGGTAACCGTTTTTTTTGATTGAGAAAGTTTTTTAAACTGGTCGTGCACAGTTTTAATTTCATGCGTGCGCGGCGATTTTTCTGGATACGGGTCAATGCCGAGTTGCTTCAGTTGCGCGAGTTTTTTTTGTCTGATTTTTAGAATTTCATCAAATGTGCTCATGGGCGAATTATCAGTAATAAGTTATTAGTTGTTTGCAACGAGTTTGATACTACTTTAGTATAACATAACAAAAGTATTTATCCCACAGCCAAAAATCCATGGTCTTACTGCCGTGGATGAACGGCTTTGTTGCGGCAAGACATAATATATTTGTTTTCATTCCCTTATAACATAAAATATGCGTCATTCTAAAATTAAAACTTCCCCAAGAAAATCAAGAAAACATTACATTATGTAACGATCGTTATATAATGTAACATGTAATGTAATATACTGCTTTAATTTAAGCTTTAAACCCAAGATGGAGGATGAAGAAGAATATTTTAATTCTGTCCAGATGTAACTTAGCCCAGTCTTGCGGTGCCGTAGCCCGCTTCGATGGGCAAGGCTCGCATTGTGTGGATAAATCTCGCACCAATCCTATCATACAAGACTAGTATGTGTGTGTGGGTAAACCCAGCACCAC
>Ga0100403_1004124_pt1 | contig 10461 bp, 17 predicted proteins | sample CryGeymet201501t_FD_83663 | JGI IMG/M metagenome (GOLD analysis project Ga0100403, IMG submission 83663) | Groundwater microbial communities from Crystal Geyser aquifers in Utah, USA - Crystal Geyser metaG 2015-01t | ecosystem: Environmental > Aquatic > Deep subsurface > Groundwater | place...
TAACCACCGTTCCTATTAGAGAAATCTTATATTTTATCGTCGCTAAACGTGTGAAATTATTCTTGTAACTCATCTTTTCTATCAAATAACCAGTAACCATTCAAAGTTTCACGAAACTTGACTGATATTTTGAATGACTTTTGTTTTATTTTGTCCTCGCTATAATTAAATAGACCCTTTGTCAATTCCTTCCAAATATTTTCTGACAAGTCATCTTGTAACCATAACCAATTGAGTGTATTTTCATCTTTTATTTAGGTATTACCTATGTTATTGAGAATTATAATGAATTTTTATATTTTTCGTTTTTGCCGATAACCATTGTATAGAACCCTATGAGCAAACATTTTTTGCCCTTATTCATCACCACCAAAAGATTCTATTGGCTCGAGACCAACGGGTGTATTGTTTTCGTTATCCAATTTGTTTTGAAATTCTTTTACATACTTCTTAACAGTTATATGATTCAAATCTAGTTTTCTTCCAATTGCCCGATAGCTTCTTTCAGAGGGTTCAAGATTTCTATCCTGATGAATCTCCCATGCAAGTTTCATAAGAACTTCTTTGGTTTGTTCTTCTTTTTCCTTAACCTTTTCAACTTTTTCTTCAATTTTTTGGGTGCTTTCTTGCTTTCTTGCTTCTTTCTCAGCTTTTTTCTTTTCAATCTCTTCTTTCTCTTTCTGGATTTGTTTTTTGATTTTCTCCTTAATCTTATTCTCCTCTTCCTTTATCGTCGTTTTTATTTTATCAATCAAAGGCTTATAACTCTGCATTTTCTCGTAGAAATGTCCTTTATACATTTCAAAAAAGTCATATTCTTCTTCTGCATGACAGTGTCCTGGAAGCCATAAATCCCAATTTTCTTCTGGTTGTTCTTGCATTATTACACTTCTAGGATAATCAGAGTGTTTTAATTGTTGGCTTCTATCTGATTTATATCTCATAGATTTCGTTACATTTTCAATGTCTTTAGAACCTCCAAGTTCTCCATAAAAAGTATTAGTCCCAGAATTTCTGACAGATTCATCTACATCACTCCAAACCTGAGAATCTGTTGCAAAAGAGTTTCCCCCTCTCCCAACATTTCTCATAATTGAAAGATTAGAAGTTATTCCTTTAGCAAGGAATTCTTTATATCCTTTAGGTCTTATTGGTACTAAAAATCTTATCTCAGGAATTATAATTAAACAAGGTTTGGTTGTAAATTTTCTATTTCTCAGTATTTGATTCAAAAGAACAAGGATAGTAAATTCTTTAAGTTTTTCATCATCAATCCATCTAGTTCCAAAAACATGATAATGCTTTTGGTCTTCAAGAATTTTCTTCCAATCTAAATTCTTTTTTAAATCAGAATTATCAGACACCAGAAAAGGATGTTTTTTGAAAGTCATAAAATAAGAAGCTACATCTTGCAAACTTTTTGCCGTTCCTCCTGTAGTTCTTAAATGAAACGCATTAGGGTCTGGTTTATAACTCTGACCTTCTTTCCTCCCAACAATATTATCTTGAATGAAATGTAAAAAATCAAAAAGTCCTTGATTGGGAGAGATAGAAGATGACGCATTCAGTAAAAGCCTAATAGTATCACTTTCCCAAGCACTTTCTGTAAGCATAGACCACTCAGGTCTTCTTAAATCTTTCAGAGAGAATCCATAAAAATTTATTTCTGGGATTTTGCTAGAAGGGATGTTCAAAGTGAAAGGATGATAGAGTTTTACAGGTTTAGTTTCAATTGGTTTCCCATCATTTTTGAGTCTATTGAGGTGATATGGTTTTTTAGGTGGAAACATAGCATACCCTAATTCGAATTCATCTTTTACATCAGAAAGAATAAGAACAGTATAACCAGCACGATAAAATTCTTCTATAAGTGATTCCATAAACAATGTTTTACCATATCCGCTTCTAGCAAAGATAAAAGTAAAACAATTGGGAAAGCTTCCATCTTTGTGTTTAAGCGAGATATAAGTATTATTTTCTATTACTTGAATTTCCATTAGATGTTTGACTCTGGTCTAAAGTGAGACGGTCTCCTTTCAAAGGGCATTCTGACATATTTATCTGTTTCTGGACTCCTCAAAGATTCTCTTGGAATAGTAATCCTTTGAACCCCTGTCATTTTCATTAAAATATTGAAAACATAAAATATCTCTTCTTGATATGGTGCTATTTTTCTAGAAAGAATTCTAAATTTATGACTCAGTGTAACATCCTTTCTACCCTTTCTATCTTTTGAAAGTGCTTCATCATATACCATTTGTATCTCGTTCAATGCGGGTCTAAGGGACGAAAAAATTTTATTGACTTCTTCCCAAGATGCGTAATTAAGTGCCTTCACATTACTAAGTTCTTTATTAAATTCCTTGTCAAAGGTTTCTTGGCTATAATTCACAATGTAAAAACTATGTAGATTATAAATCACATTCATAAGATAAAAATATTTGTTTACTCCAGACCTCATACTAGAATAAGAAGCCAAGTCCTTTATGATTATTTGCTGAACCGATTGAGCTATTGGTTTTATTTCTGTCATTTATAAATTTTGAGACCTTTCAAAACTTAATATGCCCCAAGTGAATGGTTTGTAAAGTGTTCCATAGACAGCTTGGTCTTGTTTCATCTCATCAATTTTATTTAAAGCGTGTAAGATTATTTCATTCTCTTTTGGTTTATATTTCAAAAGTTTTTGATAATATAAAAGTTTTCCTGATTCTGAAGCGGAAGAAAATCTTTTCCACAAAACATTTTTCTTTTTGATTAAAGGGTCTGCCAAATTCAAGAAAGCTAAGGCGTGAAGATATGCACAGATATGTTCAGAATAAGCAAACTCTTTTTTATTCGCAGTTAAAAAAAGGTGTTCATTCTTTATTTTTTCTTCAATTATGTTTTTTATTAAAATCATATCATTCCTCTTGCAAGAAGATTTGAGAGAAAAGCACTATTATCTGGCTCATAACTTCTCTTTTATTTTTCACAGAATCTTTTATCCTTTCCTCAGCAAACCATTTCCCAACATCATTATGATAATCTTCTAAAAGAATTCTCAACTCATCTGCAATTTCAATGCATTTCTTTAGTTCATCTTGAAGACTTTCTTGGGTGAGGTGTGCATTATTAGAAAGCACATCAAAGCATTCAAGAAATAGTTCAGCAAATTCTATTCTATTTGTACCTGCTCGAATTCTTCTCAGTTTCCAAGCCTTTTTATCTTCAAGCTCTTTTTCTCCCCAATAATCTAAATCCTCAAAATCTGTTTTGATTTGTAAAATATTAAGATTTTGCATTTTTACGTTTCATCTCCTCTTGAATAGCATCAAAAATAAGTTCATACATTTGCTCTACATTAGTATCTTGCACTCGAATAGTTTTTATTGGTTTTTTTATTCCCTGATGTCCTGTCTTACTCATTCCAATTTGAATCCTTACAAATTCTTTTTCTCCTCTTTCTAATATCTCCATATAAATAATATATAGAAACCTTATTTATAAATCTTTTGGGATTTGAACAAAAATTCAAAAAAAAGATAAATATAAAAAGAATATTCTCTAATCTAATTCATGCAATCGCAGATTCCGTCTAAAGTTATCAATATTTCAAGATTAACATTTGTTTCAGCTTTTAGGTTCATAATAAAACATTGGTATCTTTTTGTAATTCTATTTTCAATTTTACCTGTAATAATAAGCTCATTTCAAATAGCGTATCAAACAAGTAATCCAACATATCCTTTTGCACAGTTAGGAATAACATTATTCAATGCTGATGCTTCAATAGGTGAAACAGTAAGTATATTAAAATCAAATCCAGAGGAACTTCTCGGAGTTAAACCAGAAAAAGGTTTTATGGAACGGTCAAAATATTTTTGGAATATATCTCTATTGGCTTGGTCTTTGTTAGGAAAAATAATGTTGATTTCACTTCCGTTTGCGTTAGCATACAGATACTATAAATGGCAAGGACAGAGGGGAAATGAATCATCAAAATCCCAGAATTTCAATTCGGCATTAAAAGTAGGTTTAATCTATATGTTTGTTGTAAATCTAATTTTGATAGTTATTGGTTTGATTGATGGTACTCTCCTGATAAATTTTGTAGAAGGGGCGAGCATTTTCGATAAATTTTTGTACATCGTAATTAAAGCTATACCTTTTCATGGGCTTGGAAGTCTCGTTCTGTATATCGTAAGTCTCTTCAATGCCTAAGAATTCCCTCATATTCTGCATAAGCAGGTTTCCTCACATCTTTCTGGTATAATTCATGTTTAGAAATAATATTCAATAAAGTTTTTTCGATGATAATATATCTCTCATATTTATCACTAGTGGGAATAACTTTCAATATTCCAAGATTCTTAATCCAAATTCTAAAAGGTTTGTTTTTTGGATTGACTCCGCACACCCTCTCAAAATCAGTATAAGTTCCGCCGACATAGTTTCCTAAAATTTTCTTAACAAAAGGAGAATTATAAAGTCTACAAAGATAAAAGAATTCAAGTTCTTTTTTCATATACCCTAAAAAAATCCATAGTATTTAAAGGTATTTTTTTTTATAACCATCTTTTTAAAGAACAAAATCATCTAATAATTAACTTGAAAAGCTCTCTTTGAGGGTTATGTAGACAGGTGAAAGGAGGTTTTAATAAAAAAGTGAAAAACAAAAAAGGAATGGGTGCTGGAGCAATAATGCTCGTAGTACTAATTTCAGTCATTGCTGTCATAGGTGTCTTTGCAGTCACTCAATCTATTGGTGGAGAAGACAAAAATACTCCTGATGTTGGTGTTGATACTGCTTGTGCTTCTGGAAATGACCCTTATCTTTCTCTAACGTTTGCTAACGCAACAGATGGTTCTCAGACATTGAGTCCAACTTACACCTACACTGTAAGTCACATCAATCCTGATGGAACTTATACTGATGAAGCAAATGGAGGAACATTGACAAGTGGTTCTTCTGGAACTATCCTTACAAAATACGATAAGGCAAAAGTTCTTGTGAGTTTGTCAGGATACCAAGACAAAGTCATTGACCTTACTGACAAGCCCTTGAAGTGTGGAAACAACCCAGTTCAAGGAACTCTATGGTATGATTCTGTTGGAGCAACATTCACTGTCTTTAACTCTGATGGTGTTAAAGTAGTAGATAGTGCTGTAGGAACGAGTGGAACAAACGAAACAGGTTCAACCTCGACAATCAACCAAGAAATTAGGGTACAGTCGCCAGCTGACGAGTCTCATGACCCTGCTGTGATTACTATTGAAGCAAACAATAATTCTAAGGTTTCTGACCTTGAATTGACAAGTTTGACAAATGGTGTTACTGTAGAAACATATAGTCTTCCAAGTGGATTCTTCTCATCAGAAAACACTACGACTACAAGTTACTACGAAGCATGGCTTGTAAAAGGGATTCCTGCTGACGGAGGAATTGCTAACTTCAACTTGAGAATAGAGCCTACCAGTGGACAATCCACACAGAGTTCATCCTTCTTCTTGAATGGATATTCTCTTCAGGCATTCCAAGATAAAGACGGATTGTTCAAGACAGTTGCTGATGCAAAGTTGAGAACATCTGATGGAGTGACAAACAAATTCTCCAAGCAGTGGACAGACTACGACTGGTTCCACGAGTAAGGAAACAAATTTATTTTTCTTTTTTCTTTTATTTTTTTAGAATAAGCGAATGCTCTGTGGTGCAATGGTAAAGCACACTGCCCTCATAAGGCAGAGAATGAGGTTCGATTCCTTGCAGAGCAATTAAAATTTGATGTGGATTCTTTTATCCCAAAGGAGACTCGCCACAGCAAATAGAGAAACAACAAATATCCCTGCAAGAACGGAAGCAAGCAAGTCTCTCCAATTAGCCCAAACTGTAAAAATTCTATATCCAATTACATACCATGCTTGATAAAATATATTAGATTCTTTTATAGCCCCCGTCCATGAACTAATGGAATTAGAAACAGTAAAATTAGAATTCCACTCTGGACTTTTGCTAATCCATAAAATATTATCTATTGTCAATGTCACGAGTAATAGAAACGCAGTCACAAAGAAAATCAGAATATAGGTTCTCTTTTTCATATTTTGAACAAAAATTCAAAATTTAAATATCTTTCTAATTTCCAAAAATTACCGAAATGTTTAAATAGTCTATTATAATCTATTCTACTATATGGGAAAGTCAAAGTCCATTTATCTTGATGAAGAAGTGATTGAATTCTTGAAAAAAATAGCAAAGGAAGAACAAAGAAGTATAAGTTATTATCTAAATCTTTATGTTAGAGAAAAGATGCAATCTCAACAGAGAAATAGAAGTGAAAGGAGGTTAAAAAAATGAAAGGAAAGAAATTTTTGACTTTTGGGATTCCAATCTTAGCTCTTGCTTTGGTAAGTGCAGTCTTAGTTACACATCTCATTTCTGTTGAACAAGATATCCAGGTAGACCAAGCCATCAGTGTGAATGGGCAACCTGTAGATACCTCAATCACAGAATCACTAATCACAACAAGCAATGGCTGGGAGCAAAAATTCACAAGTCAGTCTTATAAAATTTCCAATATTGCAGAGAGAGATTTGAATGTAGATGTTCTTTCAGTTCCTTCAGATTTAGACCTCTCGGTTTCACATGATACTATTGGTCTATCTACAACATGGTCTTCAGATGCAAGTGCTTTCGCAGATGCAAGCATTTCGGGAAGTACTGTTTCTTTAGAAGCAAATGTTCATGCAGTGGATTGGTCTGATGCCTCTGAATCGAGAATCACTCTTGATGGTGCTGATATTAAAATCTATACTCTAAATGATTTAGCAAATATGTCTTGGGATGTTTCTACAGGATTGGGTTATGCCCCTCATGTTGATGTCTATCTTGATTTGAATGATAACGGAGTCTATGATTCAGGAACAGATGATGTTCTTGTATTTGAATACGCAAAAGTGGACAATACAAACTGTGACAATTCTGGAAGCTATCCAACAGGTTCTTTCGATACCTTTAATGATAAGGGAATAATTGATGGAAGTGCTTTTGCATGGCTAAACTCTGGGAGTCCAGGTGCTTGCGGAAGTCCAACATATTATGCACATTCTCTTGATGATTGGAAAGTAGGACAGACAGAAAACGGAAAAACCATTGACGGAAATACAAAAGTATTGAGATTGGAACTTGAAATTGATGCTTGGGTAAGTGATTCAAGTGCAGATATTTCCAATATTGTGGTCAATGGAGTCCAGAAAGAGATAGCAACACTAGGCGGAACATTTACAGTAGATAGCAATTCCAACAGAACTTTCTATGTGAATAAATTAATTCCTACGAGTTTATCAGCAGGAACTTATAGCATAGACACTACTGTCGATTACGCTTAAATAAATACTTTATTTTTGTTTTTATTTTTTATTTGACGGAAGGAAAAGACCTTCATGGAGGAGAAAATGAAAATCACAAAACACGAAAGTTACACAGGAACAAGCTACGAAATAGAAATAGGACAAAACGAAGGGTTAGAAGGCATTGAGATTGCTGAATGTGTTAAGCAACAATATCCAAAGACCTTAGTCTTAATAAGACAAACAAAAATAGTGCAAGTGGAGATGTCCCTCTTCATTTGTGGATTAAAAATACCTAAGAGAAAAAGAAAATGAATAAAAAAATTAGATTAGCACACCCACAGAACATTATGATGGCTATAATATTGGGAACACTTGTTACAATATTTTTAGTAAGAAATCAAGATTCTAAAAGTTTGATGAATCTTATTGGTGTCTTAATAGGTTATTTTTTATCTATATTATGTTTTCGGGAGGCTTGGGAATGAATAAAAAAAAATTAACCCTCTTAATAACAATGACATTTATCTTAGCTTTTGCATCATTCATTATATCTGCAGAGACCCTTTTATCTGGGGAATGTAATTCTTTCGAGTTCCCAAATTCAGATAATGTGACTTTAGAAATAATAGGTAACTCTTCAAACATGGATGGTTTTTCATGGTCACAAAATAGCACAAATATAATCTATTGTTTTGACAAAGCATTTAAGCCAGATAATTTCACTTTAAGATTCTATAATTATCAGTCTGTAGATGTACCTTCATCTTCTTCAGGTGGCGGAGGTAGTGTTAAAATAATACCAAAATTTGATGTAGAGCAAGGGATAGATAAACTTCTAAGCAAAGGTAGTATCTTTTATTTTACAATATCCGAAAAACACAAATTCACAGTACTTGACGTGACCTCTAAAAACGCAACATTTAAAGTTGAAAGTACGGCACAAATTTTTACCTTGAACATAAATGAAAGTATAGACCTTAATTTGGATAACTCTTATTTAAGGATAACTCTTGAAGGAATTAAATCTAAATCTTACGCAGATATCTCCATGAAATTGATAGACAATGCAAGAGGAAATGGAACAATAATAAATCAAACAGACCAAGAAATACCATCCCCGAACGAAGAACCACAAAACTCTGAAGATAAAGATAATGCAACTTCACTCTCCATTGCTATTATGATTTTCATAATAGTGGTGGTAATAATATATAAACTAAAATCAAAAGAGGAAAATGGAAAAAACGCAAATTGATTCAATACCAAAATCTTCTATTGCTTATGCAATATTCGGGTTTTTATTGATACTCTTCAGTTTTATCACTTGGTTTGGGAGAGATTGGTTAAGATTCTTTTTAGGTTTAATCGGAGGCTCTCTTGTAGGATTTATTGCTTACATCGTCTGGATGATAACAGATACAAAAAATGAAATATCAGATTTTCAAAAAGATGTCCAGGCAATAGACCACAAGTTGAATCTTTTAGAAAATAAATTAATTGAGATAAAAAATGGTAGAGATTAATAAAATAAATAGGGAAGTTATATTCATTGTTTTAAGCATAATAGCACTTATTATATGGATTAGCATAACATTTCAACCAAAATACAATGTTTTGAAAATAGAGAACTCACCCTGTTATTATTATGTTACAAACGACACTATAAAATTACACGGAATAGATGATAATCCTGCTCATGATATTCAAGTTTTAACAAACGAAGAAAGGCAAGAGATAATTCTTCTAGATTTTATCACTGAGCCTCCAACAGAAATTCCTAGATGTGATTTATCTTTAACCGAAAAGGTGGAGTCAATAAATGGAACAAAAATAAATAAACTTTGGATTGATGAAAATTGTGAAGATTTAAATTTCACTTTTGTATGTGGAAATTATCTCGTTACAGAGGATGGAGAATGACCGACAAAAAAGAAACCGAATTGACTGAAGACCATTCAGATGCAAGTTTTATTGGTGGAGGATATACTCAACATTTATCTGATGAAGAATTCAAACCTCAAAGTCAGGAGTCTAAAGTAATTCAGTTCTCAAAATCCGACGAAGAAATTTTGAAAGAGAGTTTAGAGATTTTTGAAGAAGGGAAAGTTAAAGATGTTTGGGGATATTATCAAATACAAGGAGATTGGGATGGTTTTGTTGAGAAAGTAAAAGAGGTAATCGCCTTAACTAGTAAAAAATGTGAGAAAGAAAATAAAAGGAAATTTCCAAATGAATATACTGATTATGGAAATTTAAGATTTGAACAAGGGCAAAAAGCAGAACGAGAAAATATTTTCAATTTAGTTTCTGCAAAGGTTTTAATGAATTGGAAAGGGCAAAATGAATTTATAGATTGGTTCAAAAAAGAGGTGTTGAAAGAATGAACAAAACGCACCAAAATAGAATGTTTATAGAACAAAAGGGTAATGTCCGACATATTAAATCCAATTTCAGACGGGGCTTACTCGTCGGGGGCAACTCAAAATGAAACATAATGATATTGTTTTACAATTAAATAAAGAAAGGTTGGCATTACTTTTAAGCCATAAATTTGGCGAAATGGGATGTTGGGGTCCTTTTCATTGGGTTGTAAAAAAGAAAATTGATGACTGGACACAAAACGAAACTGCCCATCTCTTGCAAATTTTAAGAGAAGAAACTTTTGATAATCTAAAAGATATAAAAGACAAATTTACTGAAGCGACTAAATCTATTTCAGATTTATCAAAAGAGAAAAGTTTGCAAATTGAAAAAACATTTGAATATCCAATTATAAAAGGAGATGAGCAATATAAAGTAACAAAAGGATTCATTGATTTGATAGTTCATTGTTGTCCAGTCCAAATGCATCAATTTTCTACTTATCAAAAATGCAACCCAATAGAATTTGTTATTGAAGTTAAAAAAGAAAAGGACTTTGATGACTTCGGAGATATACTTCGCCAAATTAAAGAGTATAGGGAATATTACAATACTTATGGCGTTAAAAGATGGACAAGCAAAATAATGCCAACAAATGAAAAACACAGATATGGGAATAGTAGCGAGAGTTTTATTTTCTGTGTTCTTTCAACTAAAATTCCAAACAATATCAAAGAGTTATTTGAGGACGAGGGAATTATGTGCTTA
>Ga0100403_1004131_pt1 | contig 10457 bp, 14 predicted proteins | sample CryGeymet201501t_FD_83663 | JGI IMG/M metagenome (GOLD analysis project Ga0100403, IMG submission 83663) | Groundwater microbial communities from Crystal Geyser aquifers in Utah, USA - Crystal Geyser metaG 2015-01t | ecosystem: Environmental > Aquatic > Deep subsurface > Groundwater | place...
CAGGTTCTGGCTCAGGTTCTGGCTCAGGTTCTGGCTCAGGTTCTGGCTCTTCTGGAGATTCTTCAGTTTTTGATAGCTCTAAACTAACACCATATTTATTTTCTATAATAGTTTGTAAATTTTCTAGCATTTCATCTCCAAGCAAATCATAATTTGCAGACGTTGATGGTGATCCGGTATATGCAATTTCCCCTGTATTATCTAATACAGTATTTCCTGTTATTGGATTAGTAAACGGTGTAGGTAGATTAAATAATGTTCCATTTGCTGTATATCTAGGACCAGAACGAGTAAATTCTATTTTACCTGATATTGCGGCAGTTTGTTCATTTGACGGATTTTCTACTTTTATTATATAAATAGGTAATGCCATTATGCTTTATTTTTATTCTTAATTACAGATGTCAAAAATTCCCCGGCTGAAATACCATTTTTTAAACATGTTTCTACCCCTTCTCCGAAATAAACTCTTCCATCTCTATATGTTATTTGCGAAACTCCTTCTTCTGCTATATTAGGTGGCAGCGCTCCATCATTAGTATTAACTATTTGTCTATTTATAAACTTAGATAAATTATCTGATTTTTTAGGTATTTTTAATGGATCAATATATTTATAACTTTTTCTTAATTCTGCATCTTTATCATACGAGGTACCTTCTACTGTATCTTTCAAAGTAGATATAGCTGAATCTAAATCTGGTATTAAAATAATATCACCTTCATCCATAGAAAAGGGATTTGATATTCCATTGAATTTTAATATAATTTCAGTATAATCAGTATTATTATAAACAGCTTTAGCTATTAAATCTGGCCTCATTCGATATTCTCTCGGTACTCTATAAACATCATATTTAATATATTTCTTTTTATCATATGAAAATATAGATTGAGTTAAATCTTTTAATTCAATACCATCAGGTCTTTTAAATATTGGTTTATTATCTATCGTATTAGTAAACATAATTAAATTTTTTTATTTAGTTGCCTTTAAACCAATCCATTCAATTGCTCTATATTTAGCTTTAGTACCAAAATATAAAGATTTTCTATCTAATAAATTTTCATCAGGAGAAATAGCTCTAAAATTATTTTGTCTCCATATTGAAATTTCTCCACCATTAGATGGCGCACTCATTTGAGGCGCCCCAACATTAGATCCTACTGTAGATGGACCTGCAAGCCACCCAATATTTTTTGATATACTACCAGTATTTTGATTAGACGTATTTTTATCTACTTTGGTTTCTTTATCGCCACTTCCTTCAAACCCATCTGGTAAATCATAAATCCGTCCCATACCCCTATTAAAGACAGATTGTATAGCATCTCTATCTCGTGGCATACCATGATCTAATTTAACTGTAATTTTTAGTTCTGTTGGAAAATCATCTGGCCCCAATTCATTCCCAAATTCAACCTCAACTCCATTACATATTAAATTACCAATCATTACTATTGGGTTTAATGGATTACCTATAGTAACATGCCACTCTCCAACAGCTTCACCTGTTAATAAAGCCTTTAAGCCGGATAAATATGGTACCTGTCCTGATGATCTTTCGGCAATATTAGACTGAACTAAGTTTGTTACACTAGTTCTTAACAAACCTCCTTCACCAACTAAATTTTTTGCACCATCAAATAAACCTTTAATACTAAATCCGCCTCCCCCTCCAAGCAACGCATCCATGAATCCTTTAATTCCTTGGCCAGATTCTGTCTTAGGATCGGTTGCTTGATTAACAAATGATGTTATAGTAGTTCCTGCCCATTTTAAAGGCTGACCATTATACCAAGCATCAATGGCTCCCTGCCCACCTAAAAATGGATATTTGCCTGGGTCAGCCATAAATCTATGCTGACCACCAAAGAATACAGCACTAGCTGAACCAATAACTAAAAAGTTTGATAATATATCTAACAAAACAGCTTTAGGATTAATTCCTCCAATAGGTCTAGCCACATACTCAAAAACTAAATTTAACCCAGACCATTCAAATGTTAATCCAGCTACTCTTTTCTTAACAGAATTAATTCTATTTACTGGCCCCAGAATTCTATTTTCATAAGGACCATCTGAATATGGATCAGGTGGTAATATACCTTTATTTAATACATTTTTTACATCAAAATTTCCTGTTGCTACATTTAACATTTTTGCCATAGTTCCAATTCCTGGAAATAAACCGGCTGGGCCTGCCTCGCTATCAGGAGTAGATGTTGTATTAACTTGCCATACATCAGATTTTACGTCATCCCATGGAAGCCCAGTTGTGAATTTTAATAATTCTGATAATTTATTACCAGTTTCTTCACCAAAATATGTTATGGCACTAGCCATAGGTGGAAATATTACTTTATCTGTATTATTATCACCATCCATTCCTGGAAATTTTAAATTATCATTTATTGGTGCTCCATAACGTCTTAAAGTTATCAATCTATTATTTTCTATTTTATTCCAATATTTCGAAAAAACAAAATCGGTGAAGCTATATGGAGTTCTACCATACGGATCATCTGAACCCCATGATATTAATGAAGAAGTTGTTGGGTTAGTGGCTGTTGAATTAAACGCTCCTGGGCCAAATGCTTTATCTACTTCATACCATTTTCTCTCGCCTCGTTTATTTAATAATTGATTTCCACCATCTGACCCATAAAGTTTAGTTAATGAATATGCATTAACTAATGAAGGCGCGCCTATATAGAAACTATCCTTTTGCATAGCAGATCTATATTCATTCATTTGTTTAATTTTTTCATTTTTAGCATCTAATTTAGAATCCTGTAAATAAGATTCTGAAACTATCAATCCTGTTGTAGATGTTTCTTGGTATTTAGATGAAAATGGAATACGATCAATTGATTCATTATTAGATACTATAAAAACTCTATCTATTCTTCTATCAAAAGGAGATCCAGTATACTTAGTAGGAGAAGTATCATTACTTTTAGTTTTTTTACCTGCATCAGTTTTCGACTTTGACTGTAAAATACAGTTTTTTAACATATCTTTTGCTTCTGGAAGATATTTTTTGAAAATATATTTTACTGCTGATTGGTTAGATTCATTTACATTTATTCCGGTACTTATTTGTCTTTGAACTTTTTTATTTTTTTCTTCCTTTAATTCTTGAAAATAATATGAATTAACTTTTATTCTAAAACATTCTAATGAATTATACTCAGTCTGGAACCCATCTATAGATGAAATTCTTTCTTGCCTTAATACTATTTCATTATTTAATCTATCATCCGGAGAAATAGGTCCAACACTAGAAGACTTTGCTAATGAAACACCATCTACGTGTTTAGCTTCCTTAGATTTTATTAATTCTAAATTTTCGGCCATTTGTATATCATATTTTATTTATATATCTATATATAAATTTTTAGCCGTCTATATAGTTTAATGGTTTTTGTAATTTACCTTTACTTTATATGGATTTTTGGAAAATAAAAGTCATGAGAGAAAATAAATAATACTATTAAAAGTAATTTTTTTAATAAATAAAATTTATATTGATATCATAAAAAATCATAGTCACTTTAAATTAAAGAATGTGGGTTTTGACAACATTAAATCATAAAACTAAAAATATTAGAATTACTTATAAAAACGAAAACTGATAAATATCTTAAGCTATTTAATTTTGGAAATTGATATTTCCTTATAAAATATTATTAAATTATAAGCTTCCTTTATAGATGCTTATTTTTTATTAGACATTTCTATAATAGATGATGATTCAATTAATCGTATTTTTTTAATAGAGGGAAAAAATATTATTTCATCAAAATACGGATAAATCTTTTTTAACTTGGGCACATTATAATCATCCAGTAATACTATTTCAGATATTGTTTCTAGATCTTTTAATGTTTCAAATAAATTAGGTAATAAATCTTCGGATATATTAGGGTTTGAGTATATGATGCCTCTTATTCTTTTTGATTTAGAAAAAGATATAATCATTTCGTTTATTTTATTACTTATAATAAAAGCCCCGTATTGATCTATAGTATTATAATGATACCCATATTTTTCTAATATTTCTGGGACATGCACAATAGAAAATAATTTTAAATTCAAAAATGATCTTTTTAATTTTGCTGCACCTTCTGTTGTGATGTAAAATTTCATATTATTTTTTTAAATTTAAGTATTCTTGTTTTGCTTCTTCTATTGCATCTATAAACGCAATCTTTTTATATTTAATAATTGAATTTGCTAAAGAGGCTATTACATCCGATTCTTTATCTTCATCCTGTTGCTGAATAGAAAGTTGAATTTTTTGTTTAAATTCTTCTTCCATTTTTTTTCCATTTTCTTGATTAGAACGCAATTTTTCAAATTTAGCTTGTCTATTCATAGATTTATAAAACTTTTGTAATCCTAGTTGTTTTTCCATTGTTTTTCTTTCTCTTCTATTCATAATATGACTTTTTTAATAAATTTTACTATTTTTTAATTAATGATTGAACAAAGAAAAAATGAAATAATCTTAAATACGCACTTAAAAATAGCGCATCATCGCTTGTTACAACTTTATTTGAATCTATTAATTGAAATTTCTTTTCTTGTTTAGTTTCATTTACTTCTGGATCGTCATTAATATCAATATTTGAAATATTAACTGCATATATAATTATATCTGAACTTATTGAAGTATTATTAATTTTACCTAAATACATCCAATTATCTGCATTTTTAATATTAGACCCTATTATTTCATAAATTAATCTATTAGCTGCAACCAAATTGGTAGGATCATCTTGATTATTAAAATTATTGATTAATATATAATTTTCTTTTTCTTCTAATAAATCAATTTGTTTTATTACACCTATTTTATCTAATAATCCATCAGATGATATAGTATAAGGCAAAACACAAATTCTATTTAATTTATGTTTTAAATAAAAATGGTGATCTAATGAAATAACATCTTCATAAGGACCAGTTAATACTATTTTTTTCTCTAATTTCTTATTCATTTAAATAAAATTATTTTAAAACTTCTTCATTAAACTTCTTAATTTGATTTTCTATTATATCAATTGGTTCGTATAATGTTTGATCATCTGTGCTACTAGTATATTTAACTATAGGTTTATTAGTATACATTGAATCAATACCCGCTCTTAATGCAGATTTAATATCTTTGATATCTATATTTTCTATTATATATTCTAATGCTTTGTTTGATCCATCTTCGAATGATTCTGATACAACATCAAATAAACTTTGAGAAGGTAATGAAATAGTTAATGTCATATTAACTTCAGTATCTACTTTTTTTGATTTATCCATCATGATATAAACAGGATCACCTGTATTAATAGTATTCTTTTGAGGTAATATTTCCACACTTAATAAATTATGATGGTGTGGTGCAGTTGGTAAATTGCCAAATTTAGATGTAGATTTTCGTGGTGGTATGATATGAACAACTTTTCTACCTGGGGTAAAAGGTATCACACAAACACTTTCACCCTCTGCATTCGTTTCCCATAATTCTTCTTCTCTTCCCACCCATTCATCTTTAAAACTCCATACATTACTTGGGTTTTCAACTTCTGCCATTAACTTGCCATCAAGTTTTTCTACATTTATTTCTGCTACTAAATCTTCATTTATTCTAGAACCATCTTTAAATACTATAAAAATCAAACCATCTTCTTCTATAACAGAATCAAATACCATAACTTCACCCCTTCGTTCACCGACAATCCATTGAAAATATCTATTATTCATTATTTTTATTTGTATATTGTTAATTATCGTTTTTTAAAATTATCACTATTATAAAATTCTATATAATTTAGATTTTATATCATAAATAAAATATATGTTTATGTTTACTGTATATTTTTAGAAATACTAGTGATAGTTACTTTTTTAATTTGAACTTTATAAGATGAATCTTTTATATTCGAATTCATATTCTCGCATCCATTCAGTGATGAATCCAGAATTTTTCCATTCAATGTAATCTTCTCTGAAGTTTTGAAGAGCTTCTTCAAAATGTTTAACATAATTGCCTGAAGTTATATAATTCATCCTTTTCACTGGTATAGTAAAAGTGTGGCTAGTTCCTTTAACTCTCCAATAATAAACATTATTATCAATAGTATATTCAATAATTAAAGGGTTAACCCAATTAATTGGGTTAACCTGAAGTTCTTTTATTTCGTTTAATTCAGAAAAGTTATATTTATTAGGCATTAAACGTTATTTTCAACAGTTTCTACTTTTTCTTTTATTTTATTCACTAAATCTTCATTTAGTGAGGGGGACGATTTTATAGATCCTATTTTTCTTGCACCTAATAATACAGTTGCAGCTCCAATAAAAAATATAGTCTGTTGCATAAAATCTATAGTATTTTCTATTTTTAAGAAATAACCAACTATAGCGGCTACAAAACTTAAACATCCTACTAAACCCATAATAACACCTATGAATCCGCTTCCACTAGTTTTTCCATCTTTATTATTGAAAACTTCGCTAAAAACGAATTTACTTTTTTGATAATTACCCATTCCCATATTGTATAATTTTAAGTTGTTTTATATACTTTATTTATTCAACATAAAAATGGGTAAAATACTTATTTAATAACTTCGATAATATTAGTTAACGCGACATTAACTAATTCAAAATCAGTAGTGCCTAAGTGCTTATTCATTTTAGCTTCTACATCTGTAGGCGTTAACGCGCTTACGATATAGTTTTCTTTACGATATTTTACTCTACCTTTATCGTCTTCAAATTCTGTTTTTGTTGTACAACGAAAAAATTGTTCCATGATGTTAAGTTTTAAATTGTTTTTAAATTATTTGTTTGATTTATTTCATTTGATTGCATTACTACTTTTTTCTTTGCTAAATATTGTTCAGGTATTAATTTCTGTGGATTAAAATCACTAGATATTAATTGACATTTAGTGCATACTACTACTTGTAACGGAAATAATTCTGCTTTTCCTGTTGGTGATAATAATGCTGAAACTTTTTTAAATAAAAGTTTCTCTTCAAAAAAGCTATTACCACAATTTTCACATAAAACTACCGGCGCATTTATAATTGTTTCCTTGGATATTTGAGGAGGTGTTATCGAATTATTCATAATTAATATTTTTATTATCTTGGTACGTAATTTCCTAAAACTCCATCAATTTCCAGAAAAGATATGTAAAATTTATCTTTATCTTTCATAATTTGCTCAAATTCTCCATCTTTTTCATATTTATAAAAAAATCCTTGAGTTATTAACATATTCCATTTTATTTTTAAAACATCTTCTCTAGAAAATTCATAATTATCTTTTAAATAAAATGAATTTATTCTACCTTCAAATATATTATGATCTACAAATAAAGGTGACGTTATCTTTTTATCATCTATGCTCAATAAATAAAATTTCTTAACTTTTCTAATATCTATTATTGATACTTTTTTATGTGTCCAATCTATACTCATTTTCAATTTAATTTTTATATGTTATTATTAATTTAAAGTTTTTGATTATTCTATTAAACTTTATATAATTTATTATATTCTTTTAACGATATATTAATTTCACCAGTTTTAATGTAATGATCTAATAAATAAAAATCTTTTTCATATATATGCAAAGAACCTGTATTCCATATCATTTTAGTTTTATTAATATTTAAATCTTTGGACATTTTATCTAAAATATATTGATGCCAAGCTTTATCATTATTAAATCCAAAACGAAGATCATTTGATCTCATTTTTACATCACAAATTAAAACTCCATTTCTAATAAAAAATTGAGTAGCAAACGTACATATAAAATCACTTCTTCCATTTTTATTAAAATCTTGCCACATTGCAGGTCTATTATAAATCATAGCAGCTCTTCTAGAATTTGGATTTAGTTTTAATTCATTAACACAATTATCGTATTGGTTTCCATTTTCAATTGAAAATACACACCAACCATAATTACTATTAATAAAACCTGAAGGATCTGCAACTTCTTTCCAAATTTTTGGAGTATTTTCTAAATCATTTACATTTAAAGATTGAGATAAATACCAATTTAATTCTTTAGTTATATAATCTTGATTAGGTTTTCCAAATATAGTATCTTCATCCACATCAAATGACGCTCCAATAAGTTCAACTACTTTAACACCTGATTTATCAATTTCAAATTCACCTTTTTTATATTTTTGAACAAATTGTTCTCTGATATCTTGAATATTCATATATTTTTTATTTATAAATATTTTATGTTAATGTCTGTATTAGGTTTCAAATATTTTTTAATACTTACTTTCATTTTCTTATATTTTCATAATTTTTTAAAAACCAATCATATGTTGTTTGGATTCCTAATTCTAAATTAGTTTTATGTGTCCATCCTAAATTGTGAATGCGTGTTACATCTAATAATTTTTTAGGAGTACCATCTGGTTTACTTCCATCCCATATTATGGGGCCATCATATCCAATAATTTTTTTAATTATAGATACTAATTCCTGAATAGATAAATCTGTTCCTGAACCAACATTTATAGGTTCACTATCATTATACTTATTCATCAAAAATATTAATGCATCAGCTAAATCTTCTATGTATAAAAATTCTCTATGCGCCATACCACTACCCCATAATTGTAGCATCTTTATATCACCTATTTTAGCATTGTGCATTTTATGAATAATTGCAGGTAATACATGAGAAGTTTCTAAATTAAAATTATCTCCTGGCCCATATAAATTAGTGGGCATAACAGATATAAAATTAGTTTTATATTGTTTATTATACGCTTTACACATTTCAATACCCGCAATTTTAGCAACTGCATATGCACTATTAGTTTCTTCTAGTTTCCCTGTCAATAAATATTCTTCTTTAATGGGTTGAGGACAAAACTTTGGATAAATACAAGAACTTCCTAAGAATAATAATTTTTTAACTTTATGTACTCTAGCTGATTCTAATACATTAGTTTGAATATTAAGATTATCATAAATAAATTCTCCTGAATTATCATTATTAGCTTTTATTCCCCCAACTTTTGCTGCGCATAAAAATACATATTCGGGTTTATTATGTTCAAAAAAATCATTTACTTGTTGAGAATTTCTTAAATCTAATTCATTTCGTTCTCCCCGTATAATATTCTTATAACCATTTGCTTTAAGAGCTTTTATTAAAGTTGATCCAACTAAACCATTATGGCCAGCGACATATATTTTACTATTCTTTTCCATTGAATTCATAATATATCATTTTTTTTACTAATTCTTTAAATTTAGTTTTAGCTTCCCATCCTAATTTTTCTTTTGCTTTTGATGCATCGCCTAATAATAAATTTACTTCTGATGGACGATAATATTTTTCATCGATCCCTATAACTAATTTATTATTTAGTACATCCCATAATATATCTCTATTATTTTCATCTTTTCTCCATTCAAAATTACTAGGTATAGGTGGCATTATCTGTAAACATTCATCTATAAAGTCTTTTATAGTATGTGTTTCTCCTGTTGCTAATACAAAATCTTCTGGTTTTTCTTGTTGTAACATTCTCCACATACCTTCAACAAAGTCTGGAGCATATCCCCAATCTCTTTTAGCATGAATATTACCTAAATAAAATGGACTATTAGTCCAAGCATAATTAGCTAATCCTTCTGTAATTTTTTTAGTTACAAAAGTGGAACCTCTACGTTCTGATTCATGATTAAATAATAATCCATTAACAGCAAATAAATTATATGATTCTCTATAATTCTTAACAATATAGTAAGAATATAATTTAGCAACTCCGTATGGGCTCTGAGGATTGAATGGTGTAGTTTCTTTTTGGGGAATTTCTAATACATCTCCAAATAATTCTGATGTAGTAGCATTATAAAATTTTGCATTAGGAGCATGCTTTCGCATAGCTTCTAACATATTTAATGTTCCTATTGCATCCACGTTTGCAGTATAGGAAGGGATTTCAAAAGAAACTTTAACATGTGATTGAGCGCCTAAATGATAAATTTCATCAGGTTTAACTAAATGTATTATATTATCTATTGAAAGAGAATCTGTAACATCTCCATAATGTAATTTTAATTTGTCGTAAATATGATCTATTCTTCCTGTATTAAAACTTGAAGAACGTCTAATTATACCATGAACGGTATATCCTTTTTCTAATAAAAGTTCTGCAAGATATGATCCATCTTGCCCAGTAATCCCTGATATGAGACAAATCCTACCTTTAGTGTCTTTGATATCTATTTTTTTCATATTTGAGTGACTCCTATTTTTAAAAATTCTAATACTTCACCTAATATAATATCTTTATCTTTATATTGGCCATTTTTATCTACTTTAATTAATTTTTTATTTTTAATTAAAGATAATTCATGAACTTCTTTGAATAATTTTAATTCTCTTTCTTTTTGTTC
>Ga0100403_1004136_pt1 | contig 10452 bp, 13 predicted proteins | sample CryGeymet201501t_FD_83663 | JGI IMG/M metagenome (GOLD analysis project Ga0100403, IMG submission 83663) | Groundwater microbial communities from Crystal Geyser aquifers in Utah, USA - Crystal Geyser metaG 2015-01t | ecosystem: Environmental > Aquatic > Deep subsurface > Groundwater | place...
AACGCGCTGCCGCAAGTCCCTTTATCTGGATATGGTGTGGACGAATCGACAATAATCCAGTGTTGAGCTTTGTCGCGGTTAGTCCAGATGATTGACTGGCCTGCCTTGATATCAATCTCGGTAGGACTGAAACCGATGGTCGTGATGTCAATCACTTCATCGGCCTGTTTTTCAATGGGTATCACCACCTGCGAGATCACGCCATCATGAGGAATATAAGGCGGCGGAGCGGTTTGATTGCTTGAAGCTCCGCTTGCGGGAGTATTGCTTTGGGAGGTGTTGCTACCGCCGCCCAAGCCTCCAACAAAGGGCAAGCTGCTAAGTGGTATGGTAACGAGCACCACCACGCCGACTACGATGAGAACAACTATCGCAATCCCAATGTATAAATATTTCTTATTTATGAAACTCGTATTTTGCCCGTCCATATTTAATTGTTAGTTTTCTTTTCGACCTTACACTCACCCTTATAATTTACTCCTACATTGGCCTGATTCGCAAAGCATTTAATGGCGTTAGCCATAAGATGCCAAGCTGCGTTCGCCTCGCCGAAAGCCGCGCCGTAACGCCCCGCCTGCAAATCGCTTTTAGCCTTATCCAAAAGCGATTTGGCGTTATTTATTAGAACTTTCACGTTCGTCGGAGTCTTGTAAGTGGCGCCGCGCGACTGGATCTCGCTTTCAGTATCTGCAACCAACTTGGTAACGCGGCCTATTAAGTCCGAAGCGTCGCTTGCTGATACCGCCGAACCGGAAGATAACTTATTAACTAACGCGGTCCTCACGGCATCAAGTTCCGATCGCGCCGCGGCGCTATTCACGTAATCGCGCAGGTTATCGATAACTTTAAGTTTAACCGTGTCAGTCATCGGCAGTTGATCCAAGATCTTCGCGGCTGCACCGGGCGTGAGTCCATCAGCTCCGAATCGTCCCTCAAAGTGCAATATCTCGTCATCCTTGACTTGATTCAGCTCTGCACGGATAGCGGGATCGTTTGTACTCTTTTCCAGGCGATCAAGAAAAGGCAACGCCTTGAGCTCGCGACCCAAGTTATCCTTTTGAGAATTTATCGCGTTTTCAAATAGATCCTTAAACTTTCCCGGAGCGTTATCTTTCGCCGCGAGTTCTTGCATCAGTTCGTCAATCTTCGTCTGGACCGCCTCAATTTTATCCGCGGCATCGCCGTGCGAGGCCTTCAATTCTTCCAGCAGCTCCTGATATTTCACGGCTTGCGAAGCGGTGTCACTCGTAAGCTGGTCAGTATTTCCACCGCTAGTATCTAACCCTTCAAGCTGGTTCTCCAACTGCTTTATGCCGCTTTCGTAGTTATCCAAGGCGCGGCTTAAGGCATCAGCGCTGCCGGGGTTTAGATCCACTACCTGTTTCAGCTCCGCCGCTTTCTCGGTGGCCACTCGCAGTCCCAGCTCGGCCTTCTTCACCGGATCTAAGGTAATGAGCTGTTTTAAGCTGCGCCCCCATTCCTTAACGAAATAGAATGGGTTAGTGGGCAAAAGGCCGGGGTTGCTCACTCCTAAGTCGCTAAGGCTCACCGCCGCCACGGTTAATGACTGTGCCGGGGTGGTTCCCTTGGCGAATGCGAATGAAGCCAGCCAAACAATGAGCGTTATCGCAAGCAGGATGACTAATATCGCCTTTATTGCCTTTTTCATTTCCTATTATTATACCAAACCCCGTATGACAAAGTGGATAGCAATTTTCACGAAGCCCTCCTCAAAACTAAGTTATATCAATAAAATATCTACTTTATCTTTAGACTTAGTCAGTAAGAAAATTGGATAGGCTTCGCAATCCACTTTGCTCTACGGGGCAAACCCCGAAATGTCCCCACCTAAGGACGGGTCTGGACTAGAATGGTGATAAGCGTTTATAATCTACAGGATTCCGCGGTAGCCCCGACGCTACGGTCGGGGCCCCGACCGTAAAGCACGTCGGGGCTCAATGTTCATGCCTTATATATTTATATCTTAGAAAGCCTACGGGACGGTCGTTTCTATGTTGGTAGCACTACCGATCTGGACAGAAGGGTCGCACATCATAAAGGTGGACATACATATTCCACAAAAAGATTTGGAGCCTTGAAATTAGTTTTCAGCCAAAAATTCGACTCGCTAAAAGAGGTAAGGTATCTCGAGAGTAAGTTAAAGAAGATGAAACGCAAGGACTATTTGAAAAAAATAGTAAAAGATGGTTTTATAAGGATTAGGATTCCGCGGTAGCTCAATGGTAGAGCGACTCCCTGTGGAACGCCCCTAATTTGCCCCGTTGTTCATTGATATAATCAATTAATGGCAGATAAGAGGAAATACGCCGACCGCAGAGAAGAACTGATACGGGCGGTAGCAAAGCGAAGACGCAAAATCAAAACCTTGGCAATCGAATATAAAGGTGGGGAATGCCAGGTGTGCGGCTACGACAAATATCCAGGCGCGCTGGATCTTCATCACAAGAACCACAAGGATAAAAGGTTTGGGATTGGAGACAAGGGTTACACGCGCTCCTGGGAGAAGGTTAAAGCCGAGTTGGATAAATGCGTTTTGGTATGTGCTAACTGTCATCGGGAGATCGAGGCCGGCATAACGCAGCTTCCCCGAGTAATCGGGGTCGAAAAACGAGGTGAATTGCGGGAAGCCTAAAGCCGTGAGGTTAGGGTAATCCGCAGCCAAGCCCAAACCCTTCACCAGAAGATTTGGGAAGGTTCAGAGACTATCCCGTAAGGGAGTACCCCGCGCTTAGCGCGGAGGAAGCGCCTCGCCCCTGTATAAGGGAGATGATATAGTCCGCCCCTAGTGGAAACATTGGGATAAGCGTAAGGAGTGGGTTGCAGGTTCGAGCCCTGCCCGCGGAGCAACAATAAAACTCAACTAACTAGGTATCAGTTTCGTAGTATTTTATTGCGCTCATTAACTTAACCAATCAGTGACAATCTCAGCAAGTTTCCTCTCGTATCCTTTAAATGAATGATCCCCTCCTTTGATAACTTTATAGCTTAATTTTGGTTGATAACTCTTTAATATACTCACTACCCTATCTACATCGCCCCACGCGTATTCATCCCGACTACCATAGACAACCAGCGATGGCTTCTTAATGGATTTGAAATAGCGGAAAAGGGGTTCGGTTGAAAGCTTCGCTCTCCCCATAGCTTCATAGAAAGGAAAAACGTTGTAATCTCCATCTGGGTTAGCAATATCATAGAAACCGACGTAAGAGAAAATCTCCGACGGCAGCATTTCTGGGATAATGTCCCCACCATGTTTCCGAGTTATCTTCCGTTTTGATGTAGAGAGTAGTTTCGAGAATTTCGACTTGCCGAGCATGTTGTAGTAAATTCCCGTATCATCTCCACCGCAAAGCAAAATGTATTTCTCTATCTCGTTTTTCGGTTTATAGAAGTTATAAACGCAAATCTTATTGGCGCCAGTTGAAGCACCCATAAGATAGAACTTTTTATATCCCCGTTTCTTCAGAAAAGAAATCGCACCGTCGATATCGGGCACACATTCCTTGATTTTCTCATAAGCCATGCCATAGCGTTTTCTTATTACACGCTTCCCATGCTTAATATTTAATTTGTGGATGAGATGGGCGCCTCGATTATTGAAATATAAAATAGCCACGCCCTTATTGTTTAGAGCGGACGCCATAGCGTTCTGATGTCTCGCCGCGCCATAGAATATCGATGAACTTCCGTTGCCGTGAAGGTATATCACAGCGGATTTTGCTCTTTTCGGTTCATACAATAAGCCCGGTAGATTCAGCCCGTCTTTCGTCTTAAATTCTACGAATTGCGGAGTTAATTTGCCCATGTTTGTATATTAACACCCTCTTATGGTTTCGCTAGGGGAAGTTTTAATAACCCCTTGTCCGCGCATCGGGCGGGCCGGGATAAGAATAAGAACGCTTGATTTGTTTCCCCTTCGACGACGCGTCTCGAAAGCGGGTCTCACGCGCCATTGCTTTGTTGTATAATATTTAAGAGATGGAAAGGCCGATAAAGATCAAAATAATTACCTTTAGTCAAAAATATGATAAACAATAAAATTCTATACGTCGTTATAGCCGTTTTAGTCTTGGCTGTTATTGGAGGCGGACTATTTTTCTTTTTAGGCAACAAGGGCGGGCAGAAAGAAACTGGAGCCGGAGAGCAAACAACTGCTTCGCCATCAACCGCGGCGCAAACGCCTACTACTGGGACGCAAACATCTGCCGCTGACCAGACGATGGTTGATTGCAGCGGGATGAGCGACCCTTCATGCTTCATAAATAGAATGAGTCAATGTTTGCCCGTAACCGCTAAAATGACAGGATCGGACAATAAAACGGCCATCGAGATAACAATCCTGGGAGTGGAAAATGACACTTGTCATTTTCAAAGAAAGATAAACGACGTGTTAAATCTTGATTGTCATTTTCCAAAGGGAACCATGAATATGGATACCCTTGACCAAACTTTCGGGAATGATAAGGGCCTGCAAAAAGTAGTTGATGATGCTTGTAGTAGGCCTGGTTGGTAATCAAAGCTGATTCTTTTGACTAAAATATTCGTCAAAGTGAAAACTGGCGCGAAAAGTAAATCTGTCCGTAAGATAGGTGAAAATCGTTACGCCATATCAGTCAAAGAACCTCCTGTCGAAGGCAAGGCAAACGCTGCGGTAACTAAACTGCTCGCCGAATACTTTGACAAAAGCGTTTCACAAGTGAGAATTACTTCAGGTCGCACCGCGAAGAATAAGATTGTCGAGATTTTATAGCTTCGGATTAATTCGCGGCCTACCCGATCGCGGTATAATTATACAATGCCAATTGTCTCATACATCACTGCCTGGCTTTTCATATATCGCTACGCCATCGTATACCCTTTGGCTGTGGCCGAGGGGCCGGTGCTAATGCTTATATCAGGCTTTCTGATACGCACGGGATTCTTCAATTTCTGGCCGGTGTACTTGCTCCTCATGGCTGGCGACCTTACGGGTGACGTCATTTGGTACTTTGTCGGCCGGCACGGCGCGCGGCCACTTATTGAGCGTTACGGCTGGTTGCTAAGCGTCTCGGAAGGGAACGTGGAAAAGGTGGAGAGGTTGTTCCATAAACACCAAACAAAAATCCTTTTCATTTCCAAAATCACAATGGGACTTGGGTTTTCTCTAGCCACACTCATAGCCGCGGGCGCCGCGAGAATCCCCTTCAAAAAGTACCTTGCTATTAACTTCGCAGGCCAGTTCATTTGGACGGGGCTTCTTGTTGGAGCGGGGTACTTCCTCGGCCACCTTTACACGCTTGTGGACGTGAGCTTGCGTTGGGCGACTATTATCGCGCTCGCCGCCGCCGCCGCTTTCGCAGCCTACGGCTTCGGAAAATTCGTGCGGGGAAGAATAAAAACGCTTTCGTAAAAGGAGGGGAAAATTAAAACGCGCAGCCACAATGGAGTTTAGCACACCAGATTACTTCGCCGCGAGCAATCTCCTATAGATAACTAAAAGCTTCTTATTTAGAACCTCAATATCTTCTTTCCCTGCGAGGGTCTTACCACCTTCTATAAGTCGCTCCCTTAAGCGCTTATCTCCCGCTAAACGTTCGATACAGCGCGCAAACTCGTCCGCGCTTTTAGCTTTCAAGCAATTCTCGCTGTCCTTAAGCCAAGGATTATAAACCGATATGTCCCGCACCAAGATCGGTAGCCCAACCGCAGCCGCTTCAAGAATTACCATCCCCTGGTTTTCCTCATAAGAAGGAAAGACAAAAATATCCAGGGCGTTGAACGCGGCGCACATGTCATCAACGTAGCCGGTAAATTTAACGTTGGCCGGCAGGACCTTGGGCAATCCCTTTGCCACAAACTTGCTGTATATTTTCCCGAACCAAATGAACTGATATTGCGGATACTTCACCGCGAATTCCAAGAAAACATCGACGCCTTTGCGCGGGATAACCAGGCCGGCTGTGCCGACGACCAAACCTTTTAAGCCGTAGCGCCGGCGACATTCGTCTCTTTTCTTATCGTCTTTGTAGAACAACTTCGAGTCCACGCCGTTAGATTGCACAATCAGTTTCTCTTCCGGAAGACCGTAGGCGACGAGAAGCGACTTTGTGTATGCCGACGGGCAAAACACCAAATCGGCGCGCCCGTAGGCGTAAGCGAGGTACCTTTCCATCGGCCACACGAGAAATTTATTGAACCAGAAAACTTGCGCGAAGTCCTCGGCAGTCACGTGCGACCAGATGATCACCTTCTTGCCCAACCGCTTGGCTCTCCTTATTAGATAAAGCGATTTCAGCCACGGAGTGTTGATCTGTAGGATGTCGCAGGAATCGTCCCATTTCTCGGTGAATTCAACCCCCAGTGACTGCAGCGCACGTTTCTGATTCTTGTAAGAACTCAAAAGACCGGTACCGGTGTTCTTAAACAAGATCCCGCCCCAGAAATCATAAAACTCAAGATACAGACAGATTTTCATCCCGTTAGAGATAGGTCGCCAAAGGCGACCGTAACACAACCGACCTTTTCTGTATCAATATTTATACAATAACTAATTGTCATTTTAGATTTAAATGTTCTGGTTATCTCTAACGGGATTCATATTTTGGGCTATTACACGCTCGTAAATCTTCTCCAATTCAGACATCACGGTGTCTTTTGAATACTCCATCGCAAGTGACCTTGAAGCATCGCCGAACCTTTTAAGCAGCGCCGGCTTTGATAAGAGTTTTATTGTTTTGTCGGCCATATCTTCCGCGTTTCCGGTCTCGGCAAAATACCCATTCACACCATCTTTCACTATTTCAGCGAGTCCTTTTTCTCTGACTGTGACAAAAGGCAATCCCACCGCCATCGCTTCAAGAAGCGAGAGCGGCATATTCTCGCTCCGCGAGGCCGTAAGGAAAACATCGTTGGCCTGGAGCGCCCGCACTAATTCTTCCCCTTTCAAAACCCCGGTGAAAATGACGCTTAACTTCACGCCAAGATCCACAACTAATTTAAGTAAATTATTTTTCTCCGGCCCATCGCCCACAATCATAAGTTGCAGGCTATAATCCCGCTTATGCGCCGAGACGAAAGCCTTTATCACATCATCAATGTTTTTCTCATAACTCACGCGGCCCATATATACGAGCGATGGACCACGAACCCCGAAGCCGCGCTTAATTTCTTCACGAGTCTTTTTGCTCTTAACCGGCCGAAATAAATCGGTATCAACAAAATTCTGCAGCGTTACAATCGGCCTTTTTAATCCCGCCTGGAACATTGCGTCCGCGAGCGACTGCGAAGGGCTTAAAACCACATCGCAACGGTTGTAAAAACCCACGGTGTATCTCCAAGAAAACTTCCGCGTCCATTTATAATCAGCTTTTACGTGCTTCAAATAGTGGTCATAAAAAGTATGGTGCGTGCCTACGATCGGTATACCCAACAGTTTCCCTCCTAAAATCGCTTCCCAGCCGACCACAAACGGCGTGTGAGTGTGGATAACGTCCGGCCGGAATTTCCTAAGCCGGTTTAAGGAAGCTCCCATGAGCCAACCGCATCGTTCCCCGGGGTAAGCAGGCACGGCAAAAGACGGGATTGTAACTACGGAGAATTTGTCGCTCACAGGGGCAGAGCGCACGGCAGCGCGGCTCCGCATCACCGTGAAGACCATAACCTGATGTCCACGTTCGGCGAGCGCCTTGGCGGATTGATAAGCTGCACTTGCAACGCCGTTAACCTGCGGGGGAAATGTATCACTGAAAATCGCTATCCTCATATTATTTCTTTCTTCTTCAGGAAATCCGCAATAGCATTCGTTACTTCTTCCTGCCGCCGCGAAGCCAGAAAATGAGTTGGTGTTTTTAAAATAAAAATTCCCGAATCCTTTATTTTGCGCCGCATATCCTCGGCCTCCCGCGGCGAGAGAAATGGGTCACTGCTGCTTTTTATTATAAGCGTAGGACAAGAAATTTTTTCGATCTCGCACCGTAAATCCAGGTTGGCCGTCTCGGAAAGCATCCACAGATTTATTGAGACGGGCATCGTGGTGAATCCCCTAAAAGTGGAGCTCCAATATCCCCGCTCGGTTTCCTGGTTAAAGTAATGATATCTCTTACGCTTCTGCCACAAAAGCAGGAAGGCTAAAAGATTCATCAAGTAATAGGTCGGCCAGGTTAGAAAATTGATTTTTCTATACCTGAATGGATTAACATGGTTTACGCTTATCAAGACGAGCGCGGCGAGAGATGAAGGATATTTTATCGCGTAATCGAGCGCCACGAACCCGCCGAAAGAATATCCTACCAGTATCACTTTAGATAAATTTTCTTTTTGGATTATTCCTTTTAAGTCTTCGGTGAAAACGGAGTACCTGTATAAACTGCGCCTTTTGGTTTTATCCGAATAACCATGACCGCGCAGATCCGGCATCAAATAATTAAGATTAAATTCCTTCAAGATCTGCTCGGCCTCGAGCCAGGTAGTGTGATTCCCAGAAAGACCGTGAAGCAAAATCACTGTCGGCCTGCCCTTAAAACTGTCGTTTACGAAATAACATATCCGCCCGTTTGTGGTTTGAAGCCACTTCTCTCCCAAGGATGAACCCATTTAGCTTAAGGTATATTATAAGGGGTCCCGAGTAATGGTAAAATAAGGCTTAGTTGATTCGACGCAAAACTGATGTCGGAGTTAGTAGAAAAACATAGGTCGCTCTGGTCGCAGAAATCGTTTCTTTGGAGCGTGGCTCTAGGACTTTTATTACTTGCGGCTGGACTTTTGGTAACTTACTATGCAAATTCATATACTACAATCCACGCCAGCAATTCCGTAACCGACATTATCCTCGACAGCGTTCCGGTAGTGAACGTTAATTTTGTGTTAGATAAGGGGGCGATTATATTCATGTTGTTTATCTCGGTACTGATGATCCTTGAGCCTCGCCGGATTCCTTTCATGCTAAAAAGTATCGCGGTCTTTGTGGTCATCCGTTCGCTCTTTATGACCCTCACCCACCTCGCCCCTCCGCCATACCAATCCTATATTGATACTGACGCCGTCATTATTAATAGAATAAGCTCGGGCGACGACTTGTTTTTCTCCGGCCATACCGGTATGCCGTTTCTATTGGCCCTATCCTTCTGGGACAAGAAATGGTTGAGATACATATTCATAGCGATGACGGCCATAGGCGGCGTGGCTGTTTTACTTGGCCATATCCACTACTCAATTGACGTTTTCTCGGCGCTTTTCATAACCTACGGCATCTTCGTAATCGCGAAGAAAGTATTCGCCAGGGATTACCTACTTTTCACAGCAAAATGATTAAGAAAGTAGGGCGTGAATACGTAGTGTTTTCCGAAACGACTGGCCGCTCGTTCGGACGCTACCGCACCAAGGCGGAGGCGGAGCGGCGCCTGCGGCAGATAGAATTCTTCAAACGCTTGAAGGAGGGCAAAATCAAACGCCGCCGATGAAAGACTACGCCAAAGTTGGGAACAGAAAAGGCAAGCCGGCCTACCGCACGCCAAGCCGTTTCATTGCCAATAAGTCCATAAAGAACAAGAAAGCCGCCTGGAGGCCGTGGGATCAGGCTACTCGCCTTGAACACCAGCGAACCAGAGAACGGCGCAAAAGGGCATCTTAAGCGGGCTTGCAAATTTTGGAAAATAAATTGTAGAATAAAACACTAAAAACACAATGAAAATAAACAAAACAGCAGTAGTTATAACTTTAGTAGTATTAGCCGTAATATTCGCGGGGTTTTACCTCATAGGATATTTCAAGCCGGATAACACAACGGGAGGGCAACAAACTACAAACACAAACGCGCAATCATCAAACGCAACACCGAAAGTTGATGTTGTAACCGTGAAGGAGGGCAGTGGAGTGGGAGCCGAAAACGGCGACAAGCTTACTGTAAACTACGTGGGCACGCTCACGGACGGCACAAAATTTGATTCCAGCCTCGACCCCGGACGCGAGCCGTTTACTCTCACCCTGGGCGCGGGACAAGTAATCAAAGGTTGGGACGAGGGTTTAGTAGGAATGAAGGTTGGTGAAGAGAGAAAACTCACGGTCCCGCCGGAATTGGGCTATGGCGCCCAATCGCCATCAAGTAAAATACCCGCGAACTCCACACTTATATTCGACGTCACTCTTTTGAAAATAGATTAAGATTAAAAAAAAGAGGGATTAAAAATCACCCCGATTTAAATCGGGGTGATTTTTGTTAATTAGCGGTAGTTCCCACGGCTCATCCGCTTCTCTCTGTGACAATCACGGCAGAGAAGTTGGCCAAGCCTGGAGGGATCTGGCTCGAAAGGCAGCTCGGTTATAGCCGCGCCGCACTTGGAGCACTTCCAGTCACCCTTGAACATCGGACGCTGGAAACCGCCTCTATTCTGATCGTTATTAAACGCCATTTTATTAATCTTTTTTACGACTTATTTAGATTCCTACAAAATGGCG
>Ga0100403_1004140_pt1 | contig 10440 bp, 9 predicted proteins | sample CryGeymet201501t_FD_83663 | JGI IMG/M metagenome (GOLD analysis project Ga0100403, IMG submission 83663) | Groundwater microbial communities from Crystal Geyser aquifers in Utah, USA - Crystal Geyser metaG 2015-01t | ecosystem: Environmental > Aquatic > Deep subsurface > Groundwater | place: USA...
AAAGAAAGAAGAAAAAAAATAGTAGATCAGATGTGTATTACCAGGGGTTGCCCCGAATGGAGAAAGAAAAATAAGGAAAGATTGAAAAAAGAAAGAGAAGAGAATCCTGAAGTAATGCAAATGCTACTAAAAAAAGTGGAAATAATGAAAAAAGCTAATAAAGTATATAAAATCAAAAAGAAAAAGAAAAGAATTAATGATTATTGTGGTGTTATTACTATGTCAGAGTTGAAGAAACTACAAAATGACTAATCCACTTAAACATATCTGGATTCCACAAGAGGGAAGTCAAGAAATATTTATGGCTTGCCCTACATGGGAAACCTTACTTGAAGGTAACCGTGGTGGGGGCAAGGGACTTTTACCTAATGAGAAAGTTCTTACTCCTACAGGATGGAATAAAATGAAGAATCTTAAAAAAGGTTCTATTATTTCTAATCCTGATGGAAATAATCAAAGTGTAATTCAAGTATTTAGGAGAAACAAACAAGATATTTATAAAATAAAATTTTCTGATGGTACTAAATTAAAATGTGACGGAGATCATTTATGGTTTGCTAAAATTGCAAATAGAATAAAAGGGAAAACAGTTAGAAATTATTTACCTTTGAATTTTTATGGAAGTATTCATAGAACAGAGGATTTATATAAATTATTAATAGATTACCCAAATAAAAACCCATTAGTACCATGTCCAGAACCAATAGTTTATAGTCAAAGGTACAATTCTAAAATAGATGCTTATTTAATTGGTCTTATAATTGGGGATGGTTCTATTTCTGGTAAAGAAATAAGAATAACAACAAAAGATGAAGAAATTGCTAATTATATTTGTAAAATGGGATTTAAAAAGACACATGAAAATTCTATTATAGAATATGGAATTTCAAGAAATTCCGAGATAGCAGATAATTTAAAAATATTCGGATTACAAGGCAAAAAATCAAATAATAAATTTATTCCTAATAGAATTTTAAAAGGTACTGTTGAAGAACGTCTTTTGTGTTTGCAAGGATTAATGGATACAGATGGATATGTAGATACAGATGGAAGATGTTCGTATTGTACAGTTAGTAAAAAATTAGCAAAAGATGTGCGTCAATTAATATTATCTCTTGGTGGGTGGGGTACTATAACAGAAAAAGAAACATTTTTTACTTACAAAGGGGAAAAGAAGAAAGGACAACTCGCATATAATATTTATATACAATTCCCTGATAAGAAGAATTTGTTTCAATTAAGTAGGAAAAAAGAAAGGTGTATTGATAATAATTATATGCACGGAAGGTTAGTTAGAACTATTGTATCTATTAAGAAATTAAAAAAGAAAAAGAAAACCATTTGTATTTTAGTAAATAATCCTAATAGACTTTTTATTACAAAGGATTTTGTTGTTACCCATAATACTGATGTACTAATAATGGATTACCTCCAAGATGTAGGAACTGGGCTAGAGGCAGATTGGAGAGGAATTATTTTTCGTCAATCTTTTCCTCAGTTGGAAGATATTATTGCTAAATGTTACAAATGGATTCCCCAAATATTTCCTACTGCTAAATATAACTCTAGTAAACATATATGGACATTTGAAGAAGGAGAACAATTATTACTAAGGTTCATGAATGATCCAGAGGATTATTGGAATTATCACGGTCATGAGTATCCTTGGTGTGTTGATGCTAATACTTTAGTTAAAATGGGAAATGGGTATACTAAAAAAATAAAGGATATAGAAGTAGGTGAATTTGTTTTGACTTTAGAAGGGCCCAAGCCTGTGCTTAATGTATCACATAGTTTTAAGCCTTCTGTTTTAGTTTCATTCTTTGACGATGAAGGTAATACATCTGGTCAACAAATTCAGGGGAAAGAACACCAACTTTTATCAATCTTCGGAATGCACAACGAATTGATTCGGGGTTCAAATCGTGAATTTTCGCAGTTTCTGGAACACCAATTCTCATGGATTGATTACAAATCTCTTTCAGATGATTATGCTCAAAATATAGCATTAATTCTAAATTCTTTATTGAGTCGTTTTGCTTGTTGTGATCACAATGATGAACAAGTTCATCGGACTCCAGAAAACGCCCAAGATACCTTTCCATCTTTCTACGAGAAAGTAATACCCATTTTTTGTTTACACGATAAGGGTGATAAGGAGAGTACTCATGCATTCGATCACCGAACAACTTACGTTCACCCTTATAGTAAAGAATATCGTCTGTCCACTTTGAATTTTTCTTCAGAGTTGGCTTCATGTAGTTTTTCATCTTTAAATAATAGACATTTAGTAGATTTAACTGTTGCTGATTGCTCTCACTATATAACAGAATTAAACAATAGCCAAGTAGTTAGTTCTCCCCATAAAAGATATGTAGTAAATAAGAACTGTGGATGGGAAGAATTAACTAACTGGGCAACTCCTGAATGTTATATAACTATGATGTCCTGTAATCGTAGTAGTAATATTAATTGTCCTAGGAAATATAGAAGTACCTGTAATCCGGGTGGTATAGGAAATCAATGGGTAAAGAAAAGATTCAATACTACTTCCCCTCCTTTAAAGAGTAATTCTTGTGTAGAGTTTACTGATGAATATGGGCAATCCAGAACATATATTAGATCAAGATTAACTGAGAACAAAATTTTGCTGGATGCTGATCCTGGCTATAGGGCAAAACTAATGACCCAAACTCAAGATGATCCTATTAAAAGAAAAGCATGGATTCATGGAAGTTGGGATATTATTGCTGGTGGTGCTTTCACTGATCTTTGGGAATCAGATATTCACGAAATTGAACCTTTTACTATTCCTAGAAGTTGGAAAATATTTAGATCATTTGATTATGGACAAGCAAAACCTTGGGCTGTTTCTTATATAGCTGTTAGTAATGGTGAATCAGACAGTGATAGATATTTCAGTAAAGGAACATCTATTGTAATTGAAGAAATATATGGATGGAATGGAACTGCTAATGAAGGGGATGCAGCTTTATCACAAGATATTGCAAAAAGAATATTACAAAGAGATCAAGCTATTGAAACTGCATTTGGAATAAAAGTTTATCCCGGTCCTGCTGATACTTCAATTTGGGAAGTTAAAGATGGACAGTCAGTTGCTAATGCTCTAGGTAGATTTGGAGTGCATTGGACAAGAGCATACAAAGGTTCTGGTAGTAGAGTTGCTGGACTTGCACAAATGAGGCAAATGTTAGGTGCGGCAAAAAGGCAAGAAATAGAAAATCCAGGTTTGTATTTCTTTGATACAGCCTATCATCATATAAGGACACTAACATCATTACAAAGAGATAAGAAAAAGCCAGAAGATGTAAATTGCTTTGTTGCAGGAACATTAGTAAAAATGTACGATAAACAAAAACCTATTGAACAAGTAATGGTTGGAGATTTAGTAGATACCCCCATAGGTTTAAGAAAAGTAATTAAAGCTGGAATGACTGGAAAATCTAAAGTAGTTACTGTACACTTATCAAATGGAGCTATTTTAAAAGGAACTCCAGATCATCCAGTTTTTGTGGAAGGGGTGGGTCTTGTTCCTTTAGTACAACTATCATCAGGGGATGAAGTATGCCAAAGATCATTAAATACTACAAAGGAATTAAATTTATCAGCAGAAAAAATAGATATTTGGAATGTCATCCAAGTAATAGTATCTTTTTTAATGGAACATCATTATTGCACAGAGCAATATGGCAAGATAATTTTGGAAGAATACCAAAAGGATTTGAAGTTCACCACAAAAACCACAATAAACTTAAAAACAAGATTAAAAATCTTGAACTCATTTATTCGGAAGATCACTCAAGATACCACATTAAAAAAAGACTTAAAAAAGGTGGGGATTTGTACAAAGTTCTTAAAAAATGGAGAAAATCTAAAAAAGGTAAAGCAATACTTAGAGATAATATTAAAAAATGTAGAAAGAATACTCCCACAAGAGAACTTACGTGCTTTAATTGTGCTAAACCTTTTACTACAAAACATCCTACACAAAGATTCTGTTCTACAAAATGTGCAGATCAACTCGCAGGAAAAATCAAAAAAGAATGTGCTATGTGCGGAAGAACTTTTTGGACAAAACTCCATAATACAAGAGAAACACAAACTTGTGGTTATTCATGTGAGTGGGAATTACGAAGAAGAAATGGTATATAACTTAACTACTGAACAAGCTCATTTGTATTATGTAAATAATTGTTTAGTTTCTAATACCGAACAAGAGGATCATCTTTATGATGCCTTACGCTATGGATTGTTAAAAAAGAAAACAAGTGTTACAAGAAGAAAAGTTAAAATATAAGGGGAATTACAATGACTAATGGTGCTAGTACTAAACATCCATCATATATAGAGTTTTCAAAAGATTGGGAACGAATACGAGATTCAGTTGCAGGAGAATCAAGAATCAAGAGTAAGAATGAACAATATCTTCCTAGACCTGCTGGAATGTCCGGGGAGTATGCAGATGCTTATGATGATTATAAAGAAAGAGCACATTTTCCTTTGATTGCTTCTTATGCTTTACAAGGAACTTTGGGTGTTATTATTACTAAACTTCCTGAGTTCAATGTACCAACAGAATTAGAGTATATTCTTAAATCTGCTACTAAGGATGGTTTATCTATTGAACAGTTATTCCTTGATATTATTATTGATATTCTGCAAACTGGGCGAGTTCCACTTATTGTAGATATAGATGATACTAAAGATGAATTTCGTTTTGTACGATATAAAGCAGAAGATTTTATTAACTGGAAAACAGAAATAAAAAATTCAGCTAAGAATTTAAAACTAGCTGTTTTTACTGAAATGCTAGATGAATCAGAGGATATTTATTCTCAAACAACTATTGAATCACAAAGGACACTAACTCTTAATGAAGCTGGACAGTACACAGTTAAAGTATCAATAGAAAATGTAGAAATGTCTGATCTTGCAGTAACCCCTATATTTAAAGGTGCAACTATTGATGAAATTCCAGTATTTATTGCTGGTTCACTAAATAATAGTTATGATATGCAACCTGTCCCACTTATTGCTGTTGCTAATGCATCTATTCAGATATACAGAAAAGAAGCAGACTTAAGTAATGCTGAATTTTTGTCATGTAATCCTACTCTGTGTGCCACTGGTGTTACTAATGATGAAGAACTTCCAAATGTTGTTGGTTCAAGCGTTCTTGTTTCTTTATCTGATCCAGCCGCAAGACTTTTCTATACTATTACTGATGTTGCCGCTTTAATTCATGTTAATAAACACATAAATGATCTATATGAAGAAGCTATTAGACATGGTGTAGCATTGCTTGAAGCAAGAAATGGTGTAGAAGCCGCAGAAGCATTAAGAATTAGACAGGCAGTACAATCTAGTACTATTTACAGTATTTATTTAAGTGCTATAACTGCTATTGTTGATGCACTTAAATTGATGTGTAAATGGGGTGGGTATGATATAGAAAAAGTAACTGTTGATAAGCCAGCAAGTCTTACACAAGATATTCCTGATTCCTCTATTATTGCAGAAGTTGTTCAAGGATATCTTGCTAAAACAGTTCCTTTACAAGTAATTCATAGATATATGGTTAATAGTGGTCTTATTGATCAAACTATATCTTTTGAAGATTATGTAGTTCAATTAAATGAAGTTCATGTACAGCCAGACAAAAATACTAATCTGGATGATAATGGAAATGAAACAGTAGGGGATATTACTGGCAATACAAACGGAGATATTGAAATAGAAGAAAGTAAAAGCACCACTAAAGTAGGTTCAAAAGAAGTATAGGCACTAATTAATTAAACAGGAGAAAGATTATGAGTATTTTTGATGAATTGATTGAAGATGAAGGATTAAGAACAAAAGTAGAAGAAATACACAATTCTACTTTAACAGCTACTATGGATGAAAAGATTAGTGGTTTGTCATCTAAGAATAAACAACTTCTTGATGAAGTTAAAAAAGCAAGTACAAAATTTAAGACACTTCAAGATACTATTGGAGACTTGGATATTAAATCTGCAAAAGAAGCACTTGCTCTTATTAATAGTGAAGAAGGGAAACTTCTTCGTGAAGGTAAGAAACTGGAAGAACTAGTTGATGTTAAACTTTCCAGCACTAAAGCAGATTATGAAGCTAGGTTAGCTGAACAATCTGCCCTTAATAGGGATAACAAAGCAAAGAAAAATAAGTGGAGAAGTAAATTTCAGAATAAAACTATTGATGATACTATTCGTGAAGCAGCCCTTATTGCTAAAGTACGTCCTGAAGCATTGCAGGATATTATTACTAGAGGTCGTGGGGTATTTTCAATAGCTGATGATGGGGTTACAGTTGAAGCTAGAGATAATAATGGTGATCTGTTAAAAGTTGGTGATCTGATTGCTAATCCTAAAAACTGGGTTGATTCGTTGAAAACCATTGCTCCTCATTATTGGCCGGGGAGTTCTGGTGCTGGTTTTACTGGGGATGGTGCTGGTGGTGGAAGTGATAATCATGCTAAAATGCTTGATGCCGCAAAACGTAAAGATATGGTTGGGTATCGTAAATATAAAGCATTGTGGGAAAAAGAAAACCAGAAGTAATTTTATGCTTGACATTTAATGTTTAATATTATAACATTAAGTTAATATAAAAATAAGTCACTGAGTGACTAACTGTTTAACATTGTAAATAAACAGTCAATCCGATTGAGTCGGGGTGACAACATCACCATCGGCTCAACTATATAAAACAAATAGCCGATGGGGAATTTATCCTTATCGGCTATACTTTTTTATGGAGGAAGTAAAATGGCAAATGCATTTGAACAAATTGATTGGATTGGTGCTGAAGCACTTACGCACATGGAGGATTCTCTTGTAATCGCAGGAATGTGTGCAAAAGACAAATCAGCAGATTTTAACGTAAAACCCAATGGCTATGCTGTTGGCGATACTATTGGTTTCAAGATTCGTCCTGAGTACACTACTGAAGAGTTCAGTACTGTTACAGTTACGCAGGGCATCAGAGAATCAAAACGTAGTATGACGATTGAGAAACACTTTGATATTACTGTGGCTTTGACTGCTTCAGAACTGGCAATGGATTTTGAAAATTTCTCAGATCAGGTAATTAAACCTGCTATCTATTCTATTGCTAATAGCATTGATGTTTACGTTGCTACTAAGATAATGGATGGTCAGGGACTTTATGTTTCTGATACTCTGTTGGAAACTGCCGCAGATATGGCTCTTGCTCGTAAAGCTGCTAATATTCAGCAGTTGGGACGTAATCGTTTTGCAATCGTAGATGGTTCTCTTGAGGCTACTATGCTTGGAAAGGATTTCTTTAATCAGGCACAGATTCGTGGTAGTCGTGGTGAAGATACTCTTGCTACTGGTATCATGGGTCAGGTAATGGGAATTGATTGGTATTCTAGTTTGAACTTTGATACCCCTACTTCAGCATTTACTCCTGGTACTGCCGCAGGTACGACTGATAACACTGTTGCTACTGACAACTTGATTGGTAATACAGTTCTTATTACTGATGCTCTTGGCGCTGGTACTCTTAAAGTTGGTGATCATCTTGCTATTGCTGGTGTAAAACGACCTTTGATAGTTAAAACTGCTGTTGCTGATACTACTCTCACTACTTCTATTGATCTTGTTGACCCTATTAATGAGATCATTCCTGATGGTGCGGCTGTGACGGTTATTGGTACGACTCATAATTATACGAAACAGGGGGCTATATTTGATGGTCAGTCTCTTGCTTTTGCAATGCCCATACTTGATGCTCCAGAAGATAAGTGGTCTACTTCTGTTTCTTCAAATGGTATTTCTCTTCGTATCGTTAAGGGGTATACAATGTCATCTAAAACCACTACTCTCTCTATTGATTGTTTGGTTGGTGCATTTGCTCTTGATTCTCGGAAGATTACCTTGCTTGCAAGTTACTAATCTTAATTAGTCAAAAATAGTGAGAGAGTTACCCCTCTCACTATTTTAGTATTAAACATCATGTAATTTAAAGACACTTGGAGGCAGTAAAATGAAAATAGTATATAGAGTAGATGGTGAAGCTATTAATTGTGAGAACGAACAGTACGACATTATGATTAAAGCTGGATTCTTGAAAGAAGCACCTGAAGTAGAAAAGAAAGATAAGAAAGACAAGATTAAAAAAGACAAAGAAGAAAAGAAAGAAGAGAAGAAGGCAGAAAAGAAAGAAGAAGCTGAATCAAAAAATAAATTAGCTATAAATAAAATATCCAAATAAGTAATTTGATATAGGTATAGACCATGACTATTATAGTTGGGACAAATTCGTATATATCTCTTACTGATGCAAATACTTACCTTGCTGATAGATATGGTTATGCTATTTGGGATGCTGAAATTAATCAAGAAGCTGCACTGATTTCTTCAGCTAGGCTTCTTGATACTCAACTCAAATGGTTACAGAGTAAAACTGACATAGACCAACCTATGCAATGGCCCAGATCAACTTTTGATGCTTATGATACAGATGAAATTCCCCAAATAGTAAAAGATGCTCAATGTGAATTGGCATTTGATCTTGCAGAAAAGGGAAGTATCAGAGCAGGTTTTGATGCTTCTGGAGATTTGAAAAGAATTAAAGCTGATACTGTAGAACTTGAATACAGAAATAAAGGGGTTCAAAAACCAGATTCTTCAAGAATACCAGACCACATCAAAAAAATGCTTCGTGGTTTAATTGAAGGAACAAGAGTTATTAGACTACAGAGAGCATAAAATGGGATTAGCAGGAACAATACAAAGTGCAATATCTTCAGGTATGAAAGCATTTGATGATATTAGAAAATCCTGCACTTATCATTCTATGGGAACATTAGTAGTTAATCCTGCTACTGATGTTACTGTTGAAACTGGTGGTCAAAATTACTCTTCTGTAATGATTATTTTTTCCTCATACAAGTTGGCAGAAATTGATGATGAGGTAATTAAGAAAGAAGATAAAAAAGCACTCATACCCCAAATTGATTATCCTTTTGTACCAAAAGATACCGATTATATATTGCAGGGTTCAGTTAGATGGGAAGTTCAATCTGTAAGAATTGATCCTGCTGATGCTATGTGGGTTCTTCAAGTAAGAAGAAGTGAATTGGTGTAATCATGGCAAAAGATACTATCATACTTCCTGCTAATACTGCAAAGACAAAAGAAACTAGAGTATTCATGGATGAAATTCGTGGATGGTTTGGAAATTTAGATATTGGTTTAACTAATGCACATAGAAAAACTGTACAAATTTTTTTTGACACTGTAGTTGAGTATACCCCCAAGAAAACTGGGTATGCTTCTTATAATTGGAGAGTATCTAATAGTGGTGGAGATAATAATTTAGATAATAGCCTAGAGCCAAGAAAAGAGGTAATAGGTCATTATGTTGGAAGAACGGTTGGTGATCCAGTTGATTTATCATCTATACGGTGGAACTCTAATTCTACTGTATATAATTTTGTTCCTTACATTGAAATGCTAAATAAAGGGTATTCTACCCAACATCCACATTTTTTTGAACATGCAGTAAAAAAAGCGGATGCTGTATTGCGTACAGAACTTGGTGTTAAATAATGGGACTTTTACAAACTGAAAGAGCAGATTTGGCTACTTACTTAAATAGTAACTTTACTACTGTTCCTATAAGATGGGAAAATAAGAAGTTCAATCAGAACATTGAAGAATTTGTAGACTTCTTTATACGTCCCGGTAAGGCTTCTCCAATTTCTTTAGGAAATACACTAATTTCTTATGAGAAGATAGGTTTGCTAGTATTGAGTATATTTACTCCAAAAGATTCGGGGACTGATAGAAATAAAAAGATTGCTGATGAATTAATAACACTATTTTTAAAACAACAGGTAGGTGATTCAACTTTTAATGAGTTTGATTATGTACCAGTTGGTGAAATGGAAGAAAGATATAGAGCAAATTTGCTTCTATATTACAGATGGAAAAAATGCATCTAACTCATGCAATGGAGGAATAAATAATGGGTGCTTCAACTAACAGAACAGGTTTATCTTATGTGAAAGAAGTTGCGTGGGGTGTAAATCCTACTACGCAACAGACTGATATTAACTTTACTGGAGAGGGTCTTGCTTTTAATATTGATAATATTACTAGCAATTCTATTCGATCTGATCGTCAAGTAACTGACTTGATACAAACTGGTGCTGAATGTACTGGTAACATTGATGTAGAAATTCAATATGGTGGTTATGATGATTTACTACTTGGTGCTTTGTTTGCGGCAAGTTGGGCTGGTGTAGGTGGTGGTGCTACTGCTATTATTACTTCTGGTACTACTGTAGGAGGTTTAGATTTTACTATTGCTTCTGCGACTAACACCATTACCTTTGGAGCTAATGTGACTCATGGTATTGTTGTAGGTCAG
>Ga0100403_1004143_pt1 | contig 10437 bp, 12 predicted proteins | sample CryGeymet201501t_FD_83663 | JGI IMG/M metagenome (GOLD analysis project Ga0100403, IMG submission 83663) | Groundwater microbial communities from Crystal Geyser aquifers in Utah, USA - Crystal Geyser metaG 2015-01t | ecosystem: Environmental > Aquatic > Deep subsurface > Groundwater | place...
CGCTTATCAACCAACTGAAAACTTTCAACTTGCAAGAACAACTGGTGGCTGCTTAACAAGGAAAAACGATTCGGGATTCAAGCGTATTCCACCGAAACGGCGGACATCCTCGCAAATCAAGATTCGGATGAATCCTTCGGAATTTCTCTTTTCACATCATCTTCTTTAGCAACAGACTTCTCGCCTTGATTTGTGCCTTCTTTGAAGCCTTTAACAGCTTTCCCCAAAGACTTTCCAATCCCCTCAATTCGAGATGGACCGAAAACAAGAAGTAAAATCACTAGCACGATTAATAGTTGCCAAATACTTATACCCATAATGCTTAATTCGATACTATATCATTCGCCCTGGCTTTTCCAGACAATCTACACCCCAGAGCCGCCAACAAAACCCCTCCCTCGTAAATAAAGAAAATAGGGACCATCAAAACCAACATACTTAAGGGGTCGGGAGGACTTAAAAAGGCCGATAAAATAGCATTGGCAACAATAGCCAGACGCCGCCCTTTTCGCCAAGTCTCGACAGAAACAAAGCCCCAAAGACCTAAAAAGAACATAATGATTGGGATTTCACAAAATATGGCGCAGGCCAACAAGATACCGGCTGCAGAGTTTACATAGGACGATAAAGTCAAAAAGGGTAAAACATCGTCGCTTCCAAACGAGAACACAGCGCGAAGAATTGCCGGAAGGGCAAACTCCTTACCAGTGTAAATACCAATAGAAAAAGCCATGGTGCTTGCAAGCAAGAGCCAAAAAAAGTGAGTATTCACTCTCTTTTTAAAAGCTGGATTAACAAAATGAAATGCCTCTAAAAGACATAAAGGTGAGGCAAACAAAAAACCAAAATAAATGGACACACGAATGTAAACCCAAATCTTTTCAAACGGTTTTGTATAAACAAGAGCTGCATTCTTAGGTAACTGCTCTTTAAGCGGCCCCAAAATCCAACGCACTAGCTCTGAATTGAGAACATAGCCAATTGCACAAGCAATCACAAAATAGATCAAACACCTCTTTAGTCTTAATCCAAGCTCAAGAAAATGATCTAAAACGGGTCTCTTGGGATCACTTAGAGTCGTCATCTTCTTTAAGAAGCTCCTCTTCGGTCATAATCTTCAAGTTGTTTGCGTAAGCTTTAAATCGGCCAAAGTAACGACCAGCAATTTGCGCATAGCGGGCCAAGTCTTTTGGCCCTAAAACCAAAAAAGCGATCACACCCACCACCAAAAGTTCGATAAAACTAAAGTCCATATATCTCTTAACTAAAGAGATAGCTCGATCAGCCGCTACTTGCTACTTTTCTCTTGTTGGAATCCTCAATTCTTTTAGAAAGAGTTTTCAAAAGAGCTTTGGACCAAGAGGGCTTTGTCCGCAACAAATAATCCATCGTTCCAACTGGAATTTCAATGAGTTCCGAATCTTCTTCAGCCGACACATGAGCCGTTCTGGGGGCACCGCTGATATAGGCCATTTCGCCCACAAATTCACCCTCTTCTATGTTGCCTAGATGAACAACCGAACCACTCCTTTCCATAACGGCCTTTAAACGCCCACTTTTCAACAAGTATACGCTCTGGCTGGTTTCACCCTGCTTGAAAAGCATCTCACCCTTGGCAAGCATCTTCATCTTAAAGTCTCGCTCGGCCCCATTGATGTTTTCCAAAAAGAAAACGGTTGCCCTCAATGCTTCTCCAATCTCCTCATTTTTGGCATCAAGGGGAAGCAAATGTAGACGACCACTAGCTAGAGCTGCCAGGAACACCTCGTCGGGCTGTTCGTTGGTGAGCAGAACACAGGGAAGGTCCTTAAGATGCGACTTTGCGAAAATCCACTCTACAATTTGAGATCCAGTTAACTTCTTCAAATTGTCTTCTATCAGAACAAAACTAGGCACATCATTTTCAATCTTGGCACGCCCGTCGGCACCCGACATTGCGGTCACAATTTGACAGGTAGAATTTCCCGAACGCACTAAAGCCTCATAGCGCTTCAGCTTTTCTGGAGTTCTTGCAATGATTAGAACAGAAGAGCTTCTAGCCATCCCCACAAATCCTTTCCTCGTAAAAATAAACCCAACACTGCTTACTTGTCACTAGCCACACCTCTCGACGCAGCGAAGTTCTTTAAAAAATACTGTTTTTCAAAAGCCCTATATCGTTCAAACAAACCCTGACTTCCCAACATACTTGAAAAATCAGCTTCAGCTTCTATCTCTAAAGACTTCATTCTCGCGACTGACTCTCGGGTATTCCTTGAATCTATTGAAGTCAAAATCGTTCTTAGCTCACCCAAAAGCTTACCCTCTCGACGAATAAATTCGTGAGCAATCACCTCTCGGACCCCTAGCCTGGAGGACAAAAATTCAAACAAGTCATCTTTCCACATCGTTGACAAATCCTGACTAGATCGAAACTGTCGATACGGTTTTAAATACAATAAATTGCTTGTCATCGAAGGATAGAAGTTACTTTGGGCACTCTTTAACTCGGCAACCATTCCCACTTGCGATTCACCAAACTGCTCCGCAAATTCATCGGCTGGACTAAAATACAATCGCAGGCCTCCGCCCTTACCTAGAAACAGGGGCACAATTAAAAGCAAACACAATGAAGCCAGAGCAATAGCAACACGATGTTTAGCAATCTTTGGCCGAATACGATCCGTCTCTTCTCCTGACTTTTGCAAACCTAAAAGAGCGACATGCTCACTCACCAACTCAGCGGATACTGGCTGTCGCCTTACCTTCAAAAAGGTCTCATCAATTTTCATGCGGACCTTCTGTTCGATCTCATCGAAGTTTCCACCTTGCTGGCCAAATGTGCGCACAATGAACAGACTTAGCAAACGTCCCATTTCATTCACCTCAAAAGCCTTCCTCTTTTCGAGATCTGCTTCAAACTGCTTGAGTTGAAACTCTAAATTACGAGCATGTTCAACTTCTGCCTTCTCAAACTCAACAGCCTGGCGAGCTAAGCTTGACTCTCTCTCAGCCTCTAATCTCTCTAAAAACTCGCTTCGATGAGTTTCGAATCTTTGATGTTCAATCTGAATTTGTTCTCTCGCTTTCGAAACATCTTCATCAACCTTCTTATAAGCTCTCGAAGTAATCTTCTCCGCCTCGGAGTAAGCGGTTTCAATGACCTGCTTTTTCTCCATTTGAAAAGCTTTTATCTGCTTTTGTCGTTCTGAGGAAAACTCCCTCATCAAATGCTTTTGCTTTCTCTGCTCTTCGTCAACTAGAGCCTTGGCTTCTAACAAAGCACTGTCCTTAATGGACTTAGCTTGAGAATTTGCAGATTCAATAATTTCTTCTGACAAAAGTCGAGCTTGCTGATCGGATTCAGCCCGCAATGCCTCCAACTCTAAACGAGTAATTTTCAACTGCTCGTCCCTCTCACTAAGGACCTTCTGCTTAGAATCGATAAGAATCGCCTGGGCAACACTCCTTTGAGCATCACATTCGGCCTGAAGCTCCTCAAGCCTCTTTTCCCAAGAGGTCTGTTCAAGCAGGAAACTCGCCTTCAACGAGTCGAAGGACTTTTGATATTGATCAACCCTCACTCGCTCTTCTTCTTCAGCCTTCAACAGCAAAGCCTTGCGTTCTTCCGCGGCCGAAAGTAATAGATTCTCACACCTCTCAACACTATCACGCATAAGACTCGCGGAGGCTTTGTTTGCCTGAGCAAGAATTCTTTCAACTTGTTGCTTCGCCTCAGAAAGCAAGTCCGAGCTCTGTTGATTGGCTTTTGCCACTAAGTCCTCTGTTGACTGAAAGAGTTGATCTTTTTTCTGTTCCAATTCACAAAGAGCAGATTCCTTTTCCTCTATTTTCACCTGAAGCACAGCGACCGCTTCCGCACATTGAGCCTTTCGTTCTTCGATTTGGCTTATCTCTCTATCAAGCTTACGCTCTACTTCATCGAACTCCAGACGTTTAGGCTGGAGCTTGTCCTCTAATTTTTGTAAGCTCTCATTTGCTCTACTTTTGTTTTCCTCAGCCACCTCAAGCGAATGATTCAACACTTCTAGTCTTTGTTTTGCTGAATCCGTATCAACTCTAATATTCTCGAATTGCTTTTCTGCCTGAATCATTGTCAGCTGAGCTGAAGCAACGGCATTCTCCATCTCTAGACGATTCTTGTTAAGCTCGAGCTCTTTTATTTCTTGTTTACGGAGAAGGTCTTGCTCCCATTTTTGAAAAGTTTCTTTAAAGCGACCTTCAAGCTCGCACAGCTCTCCACTTTTGGACATTAGACTCTCTTCAATATTACTCAGAATCTTTTGGGACTCCAAGATCATGGAATCAAGCTGTGCCCTCTCCTTTACCAAGAACGGCTTTTCAAGCTCGAATCGCTTTAAATCTGAAATCTTCTCTTGGTATTCAAACAACTCATTTTTAATCTGATCTCGTTCAACTCGGAGCTTATCAACCACTTTCCTAAAGCTTTGAGCCTGACTTTTCATCTGCAATATCTGAAGCTTTTGATTCTCGCTCTCTAAAGCCGCTTGTTCTTGTCGATGCAATGAAGACTCTTTTGGATATGAAAGCTCATCCAATGAACCTATCTTCTTAGGAGCCAGTTTCTCCTCGTAGACTGGATCATACGATTTATCAGACTCCACATTAGCATCAACCTCTTCAACTTCATCAATCAAAGCTCGGGACCTCAGGGCTACTTCCACGCAAACACCTTCTCGGCCCAAGCAGATCTCAGAAGAAGCCCCCAAGGCTTGAGGAACTTTAACTCCAAGGAGCTCACCATTAAGATAGGTCCCATTGGAAGCGCCCAAGTCTTCTATCCAAAGCTCGTTATCGCGATAATCTATTCGGCAATGTTTTCGACTGAGCTTGGGGTGCTCTAAACAAAGTTTGGATTCGGGAGATCGACCGATCGTAAGGGGTCCCCTCTTAATGGGCCAAACAATAGATTCGTGAAAACCATTTTTAAAATGAATCTCAATGAACCATTCTTTTTCCATAAGATGTCCAACGGAAGTCAAAGGAACTCCCACCCCCCTAAAGAACTCATCGGAGGTTTTCGGGCTTTACTCTAGGAATAAACCAAGACTTAGCCTAAAGCTTGGAGTCGCCAAAATTTTGACTTCAGGTGTTTTCGTCAAACGTTTGATATAATTGACCTTAGGTGTCTATAAGACGATCCATTAAGCTTTCCAAAATGCTCACGTTTTTACACTGATGAACAAAGCCAGCTTTCATTTCATCGAGACTCTGAACCCACGGCCTGGTCAAATCCAAGCTAGAACCAAAACGCCACATCAAGTTCTTCGCCCCCTCTTCATTCATTTCAGGGTGAAACTGCAAAGCCAGTAGTTGTTGGTTATACAAGTATCCTTGATTGGCATGAGCCTTGGACTCAAAAATTCGCTCAGCGCCGGATGGAATATCAAACACATCATTGTGCCAATGAAAGGTTTTCCAAACTTTTGGTAGTTCTTTAAAGAGTTGATGTTTTTCCTGGACACCCGAAACCAAAGAAACGTCATGCCAGCCAACCTCAGGCTCGTTGGCTTTGCTCACTTTAGCCCCAAGTATTTCGGCAAAAAGTTGGGCGCCAAGACAAATCCCCAAAATTTTTGTTCCCTCTTTGAGTCTTTGTTCTAAGAATCGCATCTCGGATAGAAGCCAAGGATAACGATCTTTGTCACAAACACCCATGGGGCCACCCAATACAATACAAAGGTCGGGGGGTTCTTGCTCAGGAAACTGACTGCCTTGAAAAAAGCGCTTCTCCCAGACATCCGCACCCCACTTCTTAATCCAAGGTTCTAAATTGCCATAGAAAATATAGGGAACATGTCGAATAACTTCAATTCGCACTCAACTCTCCCCCTATCCAGAAAGTAGGATAAACGAATTTGGGGAAAGTGAAAAGAAGAAAGGGTTTAAGACAAAGGTCTTAAACCCTTTCAATAAATCAAATACTGTATAAAGACTTAGTTAAGACTTTATAACATATTCAAATTTGTGACAGATATCATCTACGTCGCCACTAGCAATTCTCTTATTAACACTTTTCAACTGGTCCAATAGAACTGTTAGCTTCTGTCGCATTTGTCGAATCTGCACTTCGCGGCTGTATTGAACAACTGATGAATCTTGATTTGGATCGACATCGCTTGCTTCTTCACGCTTTTGTTCGATGGCTTTTAACAGCGCCTCAGAGTCGAACGCCAAGTGCTTAGCAACTTTTTTTACTGCTCGAGGCGTCAACGGAGTCTTCTTCCTTAAAAACAATGAAAGATAGGAATGGCTGATTCCGATTTGACGGCCAAAAGCACGTAGAGAATAACTAGGGTTTCTCTCTTTTCGTTGCTCGTATTCATTAACGAGGATCTCTCGGAAGTCTTCTGCTGGGTTATTCATTTTAAAGTCCTTTACTCTTGGCAAATCATGGTTAGCGCATCTGCAACAGGAGAGACGTACCGTTCAGCTTGTGCCCACCATTACATTCTGAACGATTTCGCCAGAAAACCGGACTCAATGCTGTGCTTTGTAAACACCCCAACATTTAAAAAACCTAAAAGACGCTTGAATCATCAACACCTTAGCGATTGTTAAGATTTCGTTAATATTCTTTTCTTTGTTTAAGTAAACACTCGCAACAAGTTTAGTAACCAGTATCTTAAACGTCTGCCACGATTTCATTAAGCATTCATTGTTAATTAACTTAAGGTTCACAATAAGAACACATTCAAAGGTGTTCATGAGGGGTAGAATAGAACTATGGGTAAGGGAGAAACTTTCCGTCCAGATGTATTCGCTTATAGTGATTACATCTTATTATTAAAGGACTGGATCGATTATTTGAAGAGCGGAAAAGACGGTGTCTCTTTACGAGACATTGCCAAACGCGCTGGTGTGTCTCCGGCAACCATATCCCTTGCCTTGTCTGGGAAAAGAAAATTTGGACGAAGAACTCTAGAGAAACTTTTGATGGTCATGCGATTCAACATGTCTGAAGAAAAGTTTGTCATGCATCTTTACACCATTAGCGAGTCAGAAAAACCTCAAGAGCGAATCGAAGCCATGACAAAGATCGAACGCTTTAGGGAATATCGAAGCAGCCAAAAGGCCGAGGCCTCCATATTTAAATACCTCCACTATTGGCCCCACGTCATCATCCGTGAGATGACTCATTTAAAAGGCTTCGAAAACGACTCCGAATGGATAAGGAAAATGTTCACAAGTAAGCTAAGCAGCCAGAAGGTTGATGGAGCTCTATCCTTCCTTTACAACTCTGGACTTCTAAAAGAAAAAAGCAATGGAGAAGTTGCCCTTGAAGATCCATACATCAATTGTGACGGAGAAGTTTTAAGACTTTCACTGCTGGATTTTCATCGACAGATGTTAGCACTCTCTTCTGAGGTCCTTGTAAAAGAGGAAAGTGACAAACGATTCATCGAAGGATTTACATTTGCAATCGAAGAATCGAAGTTAGCAGAAGTTGAAAAGATAATGATGGAAGCCTTAGATAAGGTTGAAAAGCTAGAAGCCAAAGAGAAACAAGGCGAACGAGTCATTCACGCGTATGTTGGCTTTACTCCCCTAACAAAGAAAAGCAACGCTTCAGACGATGCTTCAGAAAAAGATAAAAAAGAGGCAGCCTAATGAAAAAAAGTTTTATTAAAACCATTTATCTGACTTTGCTCATTGCCACCCTGAGCGCATGCCAGGGCGAAGGCACACGGTCACGAAACCCACAATCACCAGAGGCAAGCTCCGGAGTACTTTTTGTTGAAGGCACGACCGAGTCGACTTCTACCGCACAAAGTCTTTTCGAGGAAAAGCTCAAATCACTATTCGCAGTGTTTAGCCCACTCAAACAAGCACTCGCACAAAACGACTCAAGCGTGAAGGATTTGAACGGTAACAACATTGAGATTGAACAAGCCTACTTAGGGTTTGAAGCTCTAAAGACTTCACAAAACCCTCTGCTATCTCAACTCGATGAAAATGGGGCCATCCTGCCTAGAAACATTGATTTTCAATCAGACGAAGCTCTATTAGACAACCAGGGACCATTCCTTGTAGATTTAATGGAGCCGACACCAGACTATATTACAGGAATCACCATCTCAACAGGCCAGCCCGGCGGTGTTCACTTAAGACAAGCTAATGTTGAAACCATTGCCGACGGAATTCAATACGCTCCCGCTGGAATGGAAGGCTTCAGCCTCATTATCAAGGGCAGATTCGATAACAATAGCACCTTTGAATTCAAGTCTAGCGAGAATTTCCTTTCCGCTAGCGAACTCGTTGTCTCTAAAGAAAAAACGCCTGAAGGAGTTCCTACGATGAGGTTTAGAATCAATCTCAAGAAACTCATGTCTCAGGTTATCTTGAATGCAAACCAAGCTATGAAAGAGGGCGGCTGCCCAACCATTGCTCCCAACGCCAATTCTCAACAAACATGCTTACTGCTCTCCGCTGAGAAAAGCTCTGCGTTTCAACATTAAACGATTAAACCGCTTTTCCAAGAGCCTGAAAAGGCTCTTGGAACTCCACGTTTAACCGAAACTTAAGACAATCTTTATATTATATTAATCACTGTAATCTGAGAAGATGAGCTCTAGGCAACAACCTTCGGTTAGGGTTTCTATTGAGGACCCCGAGAATCTAAGCCTGAGCAGCAACCGCAGAATTCCTTTTCTTTAACAGCAACAGCTGAACCCGAGATTTTGAAGAATCTTTAATCGGTCTAGGGTTTCGAATTCTCTGTCCCAAAGATAAAGTGAATGAAGCTTTCTCAGCTGAAGAAATTGTTTGGACCTTTAAAAAAATATTGTTAGTCATCTTACGTACCTCCGTTAACTAAATACCTTCTCAGTTTAACCAAATATTTAGGCAAAAGATCTTCGGGGTCCGCTCCTGCAAACATTCACACCCTTAAACTACAGAAAAAACACGAACAAATTTAAACACATAGAACGAAAATAAAGTTTAGATTAAGGAGAAAGCATGGATATCAGCAAACAATCTATCGTGAGATGAGCCACCCGTCAGCCCATCCCCCTACGGCAAGGAGGATCGAGTGGATGTGAGGCCATCCAAAAGCTCTTGCTCAAGCTGAAGTTTCTTCGAGAAGTCGAGCACTGATTGGCCATCGCTTTCCTCAACCCTAAACCCCTCCAAACGTGCCTTCTCCAGTAGGCCCTCTATAGAAGTAGAGTCAACAGCAATGAACTCATTGAACACGTATAAGTAACGATTAAAGCGTGGATCTAGCGGCCAGCCCGGCGCAACGGCTTGATCATCCATCGTCGCGCTTTGCACAATGCGAGAATTAACACCGACGACTCCCAGATTGCTCAACAGGGGCCCACCAGAATCGCCAGGCAAAATAGAGGACATGGTCCCCTTAGGCAAAGCCTCTGAGGAGCTCTCACCCTCTAGACCATAGCTAACCAAAACTCCCTCTAGAGAGTTCCTTTGAAGAAAATTAGCTCCAGCATGCAGATTTTTTTGTGGTTCCGCAAAATCACTTCGGCTACTCATTCCAAAACCAGCAACCAAAACAAGCTGCTTTTCGAATGTCTCTGAAAAGTCGAGCGGAATAATACTATTGCTAACAATCAACTCCCCAGTTTCCTTAGAGGCATCCAATCTTGTTGAACCGGCGAATGCTATAAAAACAGCATCATGTAAGTTGGAGAGCTCGGCGGTTCCAACCAAAACACGCAAGTTCTCTCGCTTTTGATCGAGAAAACTTTGTCTGGTTTGAGACCGTTGAAAATTAAGCTTCTTTAAACGCTCTAGTTCCAAATCGCTTACGCCAGAACGTTGTGCCTCTAAGAGAAGACGCTCTGACTCCTCGACTCGCTGCTGTGCAATCAAGAAGTAATCTTGAGACTCAGAATAACTGAGGAATGAATCATCTGCTTTAACAGCGTCATTAAAGACAACCTTAGAACTTGTATTTTCCATACGATAAGCCGAACGATGAACTCGATCATCCAATCGCGGGTCCTCGGGAAGCATGAGTAAACTCCCAGACTCTAAATCTCCTAGACAATGAAGCGCGGTGAGAACAACTACAGGGTCCCTGCCGACGATCGTTCCGGTGCAGATTGTAGAGAGATCGTAATCTAACGCCAGTCGAACCACACCCCGAATGGATGCCTGTTTGGAATTAGTCAGCGAAAAGCACCAATGACCTACCAGCAAAAGAGCAAGGGCAAGCAAAGCCTGAATAATTAGCCTTGTGTTAACTCTTTTATATACCCCGGCCATCTTCTTGAATTTCTAACCTTGAGACCTTGGACAAACCACTTAATACCCCTTTCAATTTCACGATCCAGGCCAAAATAAAATGGCGTTGAAATAAAGTAGTTCATGCTGGTATTTTCTCCTCGTCTTTAATATTCAAAACCCTTAGTTTGTTTAGTTTCTGAAGGAGCGAGGCCCGAAGGGACA
>Ga0100403_1004144_pt1 | contig 10437 bp, 13 predicted proteins | sample CryGeymet201501t_FD_83663 | JGI IMG/M metagenome (GOLD analysis project Ga0100403, IMG submission 83663) | Groundwater microbial communities from Crystal Geyser aquifers in Utah, USA - Crystal Geyser metaG 2015-01t | ecosystem: Environmental > Aquatic > Deep subsurface > Groundwater | place...
ATCATTTATTATTAACTGATTTAAGATATAGAGGTATGAATATAACTAAAGATTTATATTATGCATCTGGTTCTACTGTTCATAAAAGTCAAGGAAGTACTTTTACAAATACTGCTATAAATGTAAAAGATATTATGAGAAATCCCACTACAAGCGAAAGATTAAGATTATTATATGTAGCTGCAAGTAGATGTAGGGAAACTAATTTATTATTAGTAAAGTAATGGAAGAAATACCATTATGGGCATATTTAAAGAAAGCAGAAAAAACCTATGAAGAATTTCGTAGGTTTTTGTTTGTTAAATTAGGGCAGGATAAGGCAAAATTCGTTAAATTTACGACTTATCCCGTTGAATATCAATTACCCATGTTAATATCATTCCTTGAATCAAAAGGAGTGCCTATATTGAGCGCAATGCTTTATTACAACTACAAATTGTTAGGTACTCCTTCTTTTTCTTATGTAATGAGATACATGATCGTTTGGGAATTTGATAGGTTGGAGAAAAAAATAGAAATAGATTATACACCTTTTTGATATGTTTGAAGATAAAGAAATGAAAGAAAAAAATGAAGAAGATTTAAAAATGGCTAAAGAAAAGCCTTGGTTAAGATTTCCTAATGTTGATTTAAATATACATTATAATTATGAACAATGTCATATATTTATAGAAACATTTATAAGAAATATTAATTCTAACAAAATAGTTAAAACATCTATTATACATACTTGTAAACATTTTAGTTGGGTTGAACTAGAAATAGCTAAAGATAGATTTAATAAACATTGTTTTATGATACAACAAAACTATATATTTATTGATAATACTAGTATAGTAGACCCTTATGAAAAACCTAAAATATTATAATAATAAAATAAAATAATATGATATACTTTATAACCAATTGTAAAAAAACATTAGAATATTATTCTACTAAAGATTTCCTTAATATTACTGTATTAGAAGATAATGAAAGTACCTATAGTTTTTTCAAAAATTGGGCTGCTAAAAAGTATATTGAGGAAGATGCTATATGTGCATTTGACAAAGAAACTAATGGATTAGATGCACATATAAATTCTAGTTTATTAGATATAATAGGAGATACTAATACTCAATTTGTATTTCATTCTCCTTATTCTTGTTTTAAGAAATATATATGGTACATTAAAAGAAAATATTTAATATTAGGTCATAATATTAAGTTTGATATTAAATTTTTATTAGTAGAATCTGGTATAAGACTTAGTAAAGTATATGATACAATGATAGCTGAACAACGTATTTATATGAAGTTTGGTTTTTTATATGCATTACAAGAATTAATGATTAGATATTTAAATGAATACCCCAAAGGTGCCGATAAAAGAATAAGGGAGGAGTTTATAGGTTGTGATGTTCATAAATTTGAAGTACTGCCTAGACATATTTATTATGCTGCTGATGATGTTGCTCATTTAATTACTATTAGAGATAAACAACAAAAGTATATAGATAAATATAAAATGAATTTTCTATTATATAATATAGAATTTCCATTAATATATAGCATAGCTTTAGCTGAAATTACTGGTTGGGATTTTGATTTAGATAAATGGTTATCTATTTATGAAGATAATAAGAAAGATAAATTCTTAAATGAAATTGAATTAGATAAAGAAGTAAGAAAATTAAGAGATAGTTCTATTAAAAATAATCCTGATTTAAAACTTACAATGAAAGGAGGTAAATGGGATAATGAAAGAAAACATAATCCTACTTATGATGTATTTAATGCAGATGGAACTACTAATACTCCTGATTTATTTGGAGATATGATGGCAGTTAATACTTTAATCAAAAGTAAAGCTAAAGCACCTAAAAAAATTGATAGATTTCCTAATAATATAAATTATGATAGTGATACTCAAATTATTGAAATATTCGGTAGATTAAAAGAACCTTTATTAACTAAGAAAGAATTATTAATAACTCCTTCTTTTGATACTAGAGGTAAACTAGATAAACAAAATCATAGTTTTACTACAGGTAAAGATGCAATGGTAATGTATAAAAATATGTTACCTAATAGTAGAATGATTACCTTTATTGATTTATTAACTAAAAATAGAGGATTAGCTACTGCTGTTAATAATTTTGGTATTAATTTTAAAAGTAAAATAAATCCTGTTACAGGTAAAATACATACTATCTTTAGACAATGTGAAGCTGTTACAGGTCGTTTACAATCTGGAGGTGGTAGACGAGAACCAGATAAATATAATGCACAAAACATACCTAGTAAAGGTGATAGAGCAATTGAAATGCGTAATTGTTTTATTGCTCCTTCGGGTTATAGTATTGGTACTCATGATTACACTGGTGCTGAATTAATTGTTATGTGTTCTATGTCACAGGATATGCAATTATTAGAAATTAGTAAGAAAGATATTCATAGTTATGTAGCACAAGCATTTTGGAGGAATATATATAAATTTAGAGCATATAGTTTAATAGATCAAGTTAAAAGAATAAGAGCAGCATATACTCCTACTTATGTTAATGATGAGATTAAAAAAACTATAAAAACTATTAATAACTATATTCATTTATCTAAAAATTACATTGTAGATAAAACCACAGGTGGTGGTAAAATTAGAACAGATGCTAAACCATTAACATTCGGTGCTATTTACGGTATGCATGATGCTAAAGCTGCTAAATCTGCTAAAGTTAATAAAGAAGAAGGTCAAATTATTATAGATACTTTAAAAAGATTATTTCCTAAAGTATTTACAATGGTGGAAGCTGCTTCTACATTTGCGAAAGCACATGGTTATGTTATATTAAATACACGTACTAATTCAAGAATGTGGTTTCCTACTATTATTAGAGTATTAAAAAGAATAGTAGAACAAAGAGATGTGTTTGTACAATATATGGCAGAAGCTAATGAAGCTAGAAATGGTAGAATACAAGGAACTCAAGCCGATGCTGTTAAAGAAGCAACCGTAGATTTACAAGCTTATATTGATGAACATAATTTAGATGTAATTATATTAAAATGGGTGCATGATGAAATTGTAGATAGACATCCTAAATATTTAGACGGCAAAAGTAAAGAATGGAAGAAATGGATTAAAGAAAATCCTGAAGGATTATCATTTATAATGGATGATGGTATAGAACATACAGGAAAATCTTTTCCTGAAATTAAACGATTAATAATGATAAATACATTTAATAGATACTTAACTAATGTAACTATTGATGTAGATTATTCAGTTGAACCTTATTGGACCAAATAATAAATAAAAAATTATGGAAACAAGCCCTGAACAATTTGTTAATCCTCCCCTGTTATTTGTAAAGGGAGATGAAGTAAAACTACAAGATAAATTTTTACCTTATTCTAATTCATATAAATCTTTAGAAAATAAAACATTTAAAGTAAATGAATGTAGAGTAGCTAACTTAGGTGATATGTTAGTAGAAGTAATAGATTTAGTAGAAGAACCTGGAGTAAAAAATCCTTATTTAGCTGAACATTTTATTAAAATAGAAAAAAAAGATGAAACAAATTAGCAAAGAAGCATTAACTCAAGTAAGAGAATTTCTTTATAATAAAGAAGAAAAAGTATCTGCTGTATTAGTAGTAAAATCTAAACGAACTGGTAAAGATTTTACTTATAAAATTATAGCAGATACTAGACGTGGTACTCGTATAATAACTATTCTATTAGAAGGATTTGGACAAAAATTTACTCCTGTTCATTATGCTTTTGATTTTAAACCTAATCCTATTAAAGATTTAAAATATAAAACTAGTGAAGGATATGCTGGTGCAGTATGGTTATTAGATAAAATACTAGAAAATGAAATAGATTTAATATTAGAAAAAACAGAACTATATCATATAAGTAAATGTCTTAAATGTAATAGACCTTTAACTGATTTGACTTCTATTGAATACGGTATTGGACCTATATGTAGAGGAGAAAGTAAAGAAAGCCAACAAGAACAACAACCTTATAATAGAGAACAATGAAAGTATTTAAACAAATATTACAATTAATTTGGTATCTACTTATAATAGCAATATCAATAGGAATTATAATAGGCTTTTACTATTTAATAGGATATTTTATAGCATTAGGATTAAAATCATAAATTATGGAAATAGATAAACTTAAACTTGAAAGGCAATATATAGGTGTAGATAGGTATTTTAATGCTGGACAGGTTGGTTGTCTAAATTATTATACTGGTGTAGGTAAAACATTTACTGCTTTATTAATATTAAAAAGATTATTTAAATTTAGTCCTAATGAAGTAGTAAGAATAATAGTTCCTTCGGATGCTTTAGTACTACAATGGAGAATTCAATTAAGTAAATTTTTAACACCCGAACAACTAACTCAAGTTGATGTATATACTGCTTCTCAAGTATTAGTAAATAATATAAGAGAAGTAGTAGATACTATCGTAGTAGATGAATTACATTTATTTTTAGGAGAAGAATTTATTAAAACTATTGATGGTACTTATATTAAAAGTACTCATAGATTAGGATTAACTGCTACTTATAAAGACCCTCAAGGTAGACATACTGTTTATGAAACTCTTTTTCCTATTGTAGATATTATAAATGAAGCAGAGGCTATTGAAAAAGGATTTGTTGCTCAATATGTTGAATATAATCTTGCTGTAGATTTTACAGATGAAGAACAAATTCAATATGATAGACATACTGAAATTATTAAGAATACTATTAATAAATTAGGTAAGAAACCTTTAGATTTAGCAGGTAAGATTTTAGGTGGTGGTACATATAAAGGTGTTAAATATACAGGAAAACAATTTGTATATGGATATGCTAAAGCTAGAGGTTGGAGACCTGATTTAAACCTTACTAATGAAACTGATCAAAAGATTGATAATTTATGGAATCCTAGTAAGATATTTGCTTATGCTAAGTATTTAATGAATTCCATTAGATTTAGAAAAGATTTATTATATAATACTGAAAGTAAAACTACTATTACTGTTGATATTATAGAAAGATTTTTAGGTGAAAAAACAATAGTATTTGGAGAAAAAACTATATATGCTGATAAAGTTAATGCTTTAATCAATGAAAAATATCCTGGTTATTCTGTTGCATATCATAGTAATGTAGCTACTCAAATAAGAACTAATCCTAAAACTGGTAAGCCGATGAAATTTGGTAAACTTAGATTAAAGAAAGAAGCTATTGAATTTATTAAAAATGGTAAAGCCAGATGCATTAATACAGCTAGTGCATTAGATTCTGGATTTGATGTTGATGATATACTTATAGCTATTATAGGTAGTGGTACTGCTAATTTTAATAAACAAAAACAAAGAAAAGGTCGAGCAGGTAGAAAAGTAATATCTGATGTATTAAGTAAAGATAAAGTTAAACTAATAATTAATTTATATGTTAGAGGAACTCAAGATCAAATATGGTTGAAAAAAAGACAATCAGAATCCACTAATACTATTCATTGGATTGATAGTGTAGAAGAAATAGTGTATAATCCAATAGATAAAAAAGAATTTAAAATTAATACAATATGATATTAAAAATGACTTTAAAAGTATATGTAGGAGTAGAATCTATTCCTGTTCATAATACAATGAAAGAGTTAGAACAAAATATAATAAAAAATCTAACAACTAATCTAGAAAATCTAAATGTAGATGATGCCATAATAACTAAAATAGAACAAGTGTGATATTAGTAGAACGTTATGTAAATTTTTTAATAGAGAATAATCTAACCCAAAGACAATTTCTATTATTATATTTACTTTATGAAGAAAGGATGGATTTATTGAATAGGTACAAAGAACAATTTCCATCAAATGATAATAAAATGCTTCCCGATTATTTAATACAAGATTTAATAAGAAGGGATTTTATAGTACAAACTAAAACAGGAGGTTATAAATTAGGAGATAGTTTTCTAAAGATATTTGTGGATGCTGACGAAGCTACGGAACAAATCTATAATTTATATCCTCCCTTTATTAATAACAGGGGAGTAGATATACCGTTAACAAGCATGGATAGAAGAATCTTTGCTAAAATTTATATTAATAAAATAAAAGGAAATTATGAAGAACATAAAGCAATACTATTAGATATTCAGTATGGAATTGATAACGGTTTAATAACAACAGGAATAGAAAAGTTTTTAACTTCTGAACAATGGAAAGTACTAAGAAAACTTAGAGAACCTGAAGAACTATTAAAACCTACGAACCCACAAGAAGCCCTAGGAGACTTAGGTGACTTAAATAATTTTGAGAGTGTAGATAATGACTTTTAGCCTATGAGCGATATAAATATATTACCAGTAACTAGTAAAGAACAAGCTACTCAACAAGCTTTAGAGGTTATACAAGCTGAAAGAACAGGAAAACAATTAGGTTTGTTAACAAGATTTCCTGCTTTTAATATTGCAATGCGTAAATACCTAAGATTTAATACTGTTAATCTTTGGGCAGGTTTATCTGGTCATGGTAAATCTTATTTATTAAATCTTATTACAGAAGATTGTTTAGATTATTTAGAACAAAATGGATTAAATTATAATATAGATTTTATTCCTGTAGTATTACAATTTTGTTTTGAAATGTCTAGTCATACTGAAATACTTCGTAGTTGTGCTAATGATTTAGGATTTAATTATAATCATTTATTAAGTAGTCATTATGATAAAAATACTAAAACTTATAATAGACTTACAGATGAAGAATTAGTTGTTGTTGAAGCTTATATGAAATATTATCGTAGAAAGAGTATTTTATTTTTTGAAACTGCTGGTAATATTAATTTAATTTATAATACAGTAGCTCATTATGTAAGAGGTTATAATGCTAAAAACGAAGCATGGAACAGAGCTAATCCAGATAAACCACCAAGAATATTTAAATTTATAATTAATCTTGATCATACTTTGTTAGTAGAAAGATTAGGAGAAAAAGATGCATTAGAACTAATGGCTAATATAGGTAAAATAGCTATTAGAATTAGAAAAGAATTTGGTGCTATGGTTAATTTAGTAGGTCAATTAAATAATAATATTGAAAATACTGATAGAATACTAAAGCCAGCATTACATTCTCCTATAAAATCTGATATATATGCTCAAGGTCAATTATATAATGCCTGTGATAGTGTATTTACAATCCATCAACCAAGTTTATTAGGTATCAAACAATATGGAATCAATAAAAAAGATACTAGAGGATTGATGCATTTACAAGTATTGAAAGCTAGACATGGTTCTATTGGTAATATTTGGTTATTAAATTTACTAAGTGAAGGTAAAATAATCCCTTATCCCAAGCCTATTGCTATGGAAGAAGATGAAAATATCAGTAATAGTGAATAAAAAACAAAAATTAACATTATAATTTAAAAACATTTCTTATATTTGCTGTATTATTAGACACGGCAATATGAGATAGTTCATATAACTAATAATAAAAACATAATTTACAAATGGAAAAACAGGATTTAACTGAAAAAAGTAAATTAGAGCAAGGAGATATATCTAAGGAAGGGGTTGAAACTGGAAAGGTCGATACTCCTTCTTCTGATTTAGCTGTATCCAAACCTTTGTCTCAGGCTGATTTACAAACATTAGATTATACCAATTATAACACCCCTGCCAGAATGATGGCTTTAGGTGAGGTATTGGTAAAGAGTAAATTGGTCTCGGGAAAGACAAAAGAGGACGTTGTGGTGTGTTTAATGGCAGGGAAAGAGTTAGGATTGCCTTTTATTGTTTCCCTGTCGCAAATCTATCCTATTGACGGTAAACCCTCTTTAGGTGTTCATATTCTAAAAGGCTTGATTTTAAAACATAAAATTATATTTAGAAAATTAGACGATGCAGCACCAATGTATAAATATGTTGCTATACTAGAAGATGGTACTTTAGATAAAGAAAGTATTATAACAAGTACCGAAAGAGCTGCTCCTGAAGGATATAAAAGAGGTAAAACTATAGTAGGTTATAAAACTACTTATGAATTTACTAGAGAAATAAAAATGCCTAGTGGTAAATATAGAGATCAAATAATAACTAGTAGTTTTACTACTCAAGAAGCTTTTGAAGCTGAATTGATGGAAAAAACTAATTGGAAACGTTATTGGAGAAGAATGTTAGATGCAAGAGCATTTTCTACTGGTGCAAGAGAAATTGGTGATGATTTTATTAATGGACTTATGACCCCTGATGAATTAGGTGCTAATTCTTACATTGATGAAAATGGAATAGAGAATATTTCCTATGAAGAAGTGAAATAGACCAAATTTTATAATAAAAACCGAAAAAATGCGAATTATTAACCTTAAAAATAGTGCCTATGTAGATAAAAAGATGTATATTTGAAACCCTAATCTACTGAACACTTACAAGATGCTAATAATTATTAATAATAACAACAAGTAATTTAATTTTTAACCTTTAATACAAATATTATGAATTTCAAAAGTTTAACAAATCAGAAACCAGTAAAAAACAGTAAAGAAGAAGTTGTTGCAATGCCACCTTCAAATAGCAATACTACTAGTGGTAGTTTTAAGCTAAGTGATAAAGCTGCTGATAAGATCGGAGTAACAAAAGGAGATTATCTTGATATTGCTCAAGATGTAGAAACTAAAAAATTCTATGTTGGAAAGGGATTTAAAGGAACTACTGTTGGAGAAGGTGATAATGCTGTTGTTAAAGGAATTAACGGTAGTAAACTAGGTCGTTCTGGTTCTAGTTTAACTTTATCTGCTGCTAAGGCTTGGGGAGATTTAGGTAGTGAAACTGAAAAAGTACATTATGCTATAGGAGAAGGCGTTGAACAAGAAATGCCTTATGGTAAGAGAACTTATTTTGAACTTATCGAAACTGATAGAGTTGAAAGAGTAGCTCGTAAGTCTTCTGCTAAATCAGCTGAACCTGCTGCTGCTAATACTGCTGCTACTCCTGCTGACGCTCCCGGTGCTGCTCCTGTTATTGCTCCCGGTGCACAAGAAGAAAGTATTGAAGAAGCTGATGAATTTAGCGAACTTTAATTAAAATTTTTTTAAATTTATTAAAAAGGGATTGTGTATGCAATCCCTTTTTTGTATCTTTCACCCTCCTTGTAACTTATTAATTTAATATTTAATCTAATTTATTTAGTATGAATTCTGAAGAAACACAAAAAGAAACTGTAGCTAGTGCTGAAGTAAAAGGAACTCCAAAAACTGCACAACCTACTTCTAATCCAGCAATGGGAGGTATTTTTGGTATTAGTAAAGATACCAAAGCATCTAATAATGCTCCTATACCTGTAGTAAAGAAAATTGAACCTAATGACACATATCCTACTGGATATGAATTTCCTATTGCTACTCTTGTTAATGTAGTAGCTGACCCTGCTTTTAAAAGAAAAGATGGTACTACTGCTGCTACACTAACTTTTATTTTTAGAGATAAAGATAAAAGACAACATATGCATATAGAATGGGAAGTAGACCCTTCTGATGCTAAATTTAAAGATAAAGCAGATTGGTTAAATACTAGACTTGCTCATATATATAGTGTTATATTTGGCCAATTTCCAGCAGGAGGTATCGGTACTACTGCTACTAATTATGGTGAGTATTTTACTATGATGGCTGATGCTTTTAATAATCAAGTAGTAGAAGGTAAAAAAGTATATACTCAATGCAGTCTTTTCTTAAAGTTAGTTTATTATAAAGATAATTTAGGATTTCCTATGTCTCCTAATTTTATAGAAAAAATCAATCCTACTACTCCTTCTTGTAAGCAATTAGCTATTAATCCTAGATATGATAAGCTACAAGCTACAGTTAGTAAAGCACCTGCGGGTATGGGAGGTAGTATGGGAGGAGAACTTCCTGGAGAACTTCCTGATTTAGATAAAGAATTTGAATAGACTACTGATATAGAAATAATAAAAAGCGATAATGTAATGTTATCGCTTTTTTTAAACTTATAATATGGCATTTGGAATATATGAAAAGCTAACTAAGGACTATATTCTAAAAAGAATAACCCAAGAGCAAATAATGGAATTCTATTTAGGTATTCCTGTTAAAATTGGAGAACTAATATGTTCACCTCTTAGAAATGATAAAACTCCTACTTGTAGTTTTTATTATAATAAACAAGGTAAATTAAGATTTAGAGATTTTAGTGGTCATTTTTGGGGAGATTCATTTGATGTTGTAGCAAGAGGGCTTGGAGTAAATGTTAATGATAGAATTGCTTTTAATTTTGTATTACATACTATTGCAAAAGATTTTAAAATACATCAATATGAAAATAAAGATGCTGTTACTTTATATAAATTAAAAACAGACGAATATTTTAAAAAGAAAAAATATAAAGAAGCTATTAAAATAATAGTAGTTTATAGAA
>Ga0100403_1004145_pt1 | contig 10434 bp, 8 predicted proteins | sample CryGeymet201501t_FD_83663 | JGI IMG/M metagenome (GOLD analysis project Ga0100403, IMG submission 83663) | Groundwater microbial communities from Crystal Geyser aquifers in Utah, USA - Crystal Geyser metaG 2015-01t | ecosystem: Environmental > Aquatic > Deep subsurface > Groundwater | place: USA...
TATTGCGAAAACATATTTATTTACAGTGCTATTTCGAATTTGCCAAACGTGCATAAGTGCATACCCAGACGATACAAAAAGCAATGGAAGCAACGACAAGAAGTAGCGCGAAAAAACAATACGTCCAAACACCATTATGATTCCAACAGGAATACACATGTAAAGAAGAATCAAGAGCAGAAACTCAAAGCGCTTATGCATAATTAAATGATAGAGTGCGAAAGGAAATAGTATGAGAAGCGGTAGAAAATAAAGCGTAAAGGCTGGCATTAAAGTTTTGAGGTTCATGATAAAGTTGTTCCACAGGATCATCCGGTCTGTTGTTAATGGATACGTAAACTCCATATTCTTGAAACTGTATGCACTAAACCCACTCGATTGCGATATAAGAAACAATATGAGAAGTGACGGTGCGCAGAGTATTAACAATATGAGAGCTTTCTTCTTATCACTGAATATATAGATAATTGGAATAAGTGCACTTGCATAAACGAAGAGCAGGGCTGAGGGCTTTGTGAGAAATGCGAGCGCGAGAAACCCTCCCGCAATGAGCGCTTTTACTATAGATGTTTTGTTGGCTATATATAGATACATGTAATACAGAAAGCCAGTAGAAAAAAAAGTGAGCAGTGAATCCATAAGACCTATGCGTTCATAAAAGAGTGTAAAGGGTGAAAGCGCATAGAGTAGTGTTGGAACTACTACCCAAAGATCCTTCATAGTTTTTTTAGATAGCAGATATATAAAGAGTGCAGTGCCAATAAATCCGCATGCCGAGAGTATTCTCCCTGCTAGCGTGTATGGAATACCTAGTTTAACAACAGCAGCTATTATCCAAACAAAGAGTGGTGTCTTGCCGTCTGATATGGAAATAAACGGAGATAGTGTACCATTTACAAGACCTTGTGCCCAGTGGGCATATATTGCCTCATCAGTGAAGAAAGGAAATCGAGAAAGCCACATCACTCGAAGTAAAAAACCAATTGCTATGATGAGTGCTAACAGCCATGCATGTTTGGTTTTGCTCATACAGCAATCCTAGCACATTGGCGCTCTAGTGTGTTAGAATTTTTAGTATGAGTCCACAAAAAACGCTGTCGATAATCATTCCTGTCTATAACGAATGTGAGTATATTTTAAACACACTGAAGCGCGTTATTGAATCGGATACGAGAAATCTCGCAAAACAGATTGTTATTGTTGACGATGGTTCTACTGACGGGACTGTCGATCTTATTCGAAAGATTCCCGCAGACTTTAAGAAAAAATACCCATTTGTTTCCATACGTATTATAGAGCACAAAAATAATAGGGGAAAAAGTAAGGCGCTCCAATCGGGGATACTAAAATCAACAGGAGACATTGTGCTTGTGCAAGACGCAGATTTAGAGTATAACCCTCAAGATTACCCTACTCTTTTGGAACCATTTTTTGAGTATGATGCAGACGTCGTATATGGTTCACGATTTATTTCAAATAGGCCACATAGAGTACTCTATTACTGGCACTATATAGTGAATATAGTACTCACCGTTTTTTCAAATATGTTTACGAATCTTAATCTAACCGATATGGAGACTGGATATAAAGTATTTAAAGGTGCAATTATACGAGATATTGCACCACTCTTATCGTGCTCACGATTCGGATTTGAACCAGAAATAACCGGAAGAATAGCAAAAATAAAGAATATAAAAATATATGAAGTGGGCATTTCTTATCAAGGGAGAACGTACGAAGAAGGAAAAAAAATAGGATGGAAAGATGGTATGTATGCACTGTGGGTCATTCTTAAAACATCTCTTTTTTCATGAAACTATTTGCAAAAACGAATGCAAAGTTAGTAGCACTGTATATACTCGTCTTTGCTTTTTTTTATCGTGCGTTTAGTATATTTTATTTCCAAGACGACTTCTTTTTTCTGAAAGTATCTCGAGCAACGAGCATAAAAGAATTTCTTTTATTTTTTTCCCCAATAAAGACTTTCTTTTATCGCCCTTTATCGTCTGAAGTATTTTATTTTTACACGCATATTTTTCACGACTCACTCTTCTTTGCGCATGGACTTGTTTTCATTCTGTTTTGTGTAGGTATATACGTTCTGTATAGGGTACTCTTTGAACTTACAAATAGCAAAACACTATCGTTTCTTACGATACTGCTGTATTCTTTACACTTTACACACGTCTTTCAACTCTATTTCTTGGGTACGGCTCAGGAAATATTTGCCTTTACGTTTCTTACAATTTCTTTTTATGGATTTCTTAAGAAGCGGTACAGATTGAGCGTTTTCTTTTTTGTATGTGCACTTTTGTCTAAAGAGAGTGCAGTATTGTTTCCCATTTTTCTCGCAGTGGGAAGTATATTTACACTACCACGATGGGGAGTGCATACAAAAAAAATATACATAGTATTTGCTTTGCTTTCGCTCGTAGCTCTTATTTTTTATAGATCAGGGAGTGCAAGTGTTGTGACACACGAGCCAACGTATGCATTGCAATTTAATCCGAAATTAATAGTGAACAACACTATGTGGTATAGCCTATGGTCGATTGGTTTACCGAACTTTCTTCCAGATTACTTTACGAGTATTTTGAGACCTCCACTACCTGCGGTCTGGGCATATTTTGAAAGCACAGATGCAAAAATATATATGGGAAGTTTACTTCTGTATATTGCAACATTTATTGGCATGCTAATAGTACAGTATAGGGCACTCGTTAGGAAAATGAATATACGAATGTTGTTATTTTTGTTGTTTAGCTTTCTGCTCTTTATTTCCCCGACAGTGCTTATTATCCACAAGTGGATGGTACGATTAACAGTGCCTCTTATTTTTATATCGGTCATTCAAGCACATGTTCTTTTGAAGGCCATGCAAAATAGTCGATTACGGATAGCCTCTCTATTCTTGGTGCTCCTATATATAACGTGGAATTTTTTTGGAGTGCGTGTGCATGAGCGAACGAGTAACTATATGTATGAGAGCTCAATATCGCGAAACGTTGAATCTTATATGAATACTCATAAAATAAATAGTGCTCGTCATGCAAGTATTTACTTTAAAGATCCAGATAGAAAACCTGACGCATGGGGATGGTCAAAAAAATTGGAGACAACACTCCACGGACAAGACTTTGTAGACTTTTATTTTCCTGGAAAAAAAATAACCGTACTCTATGGGTATAAAGATAAACCAAGTGTGGATAGTTATATCATTGATGCTCAGACGTTAATGCCTTAGCGCGAGCGTGCTCAATATACTTTGCCCACAACAGAAACTCATACCATGCTCGCATAGATGCCGCCACAATTCCTCTCAGTCCATCTCTGTAACCTTGGTGCCACAGTAACCATCGTAAGAATATATAAGGCGGCACACAAAACAAATGTACATATGCGTGAAATACAGATTCATGCATACCTTCTATTTCGAGGCTCGTATATGTGTTAAATTTTTCTACGGCTACCGCAAGCGTCGGATGGGAATAATGCAATAACGGATTTTTTGTATAGCCTACTTTTCCGCTCACTAAAAACTGTTCGTGAACACTCTCTTTTTCGCTGTAGTGAGCTTTCCCTTTTTTGAACAATCGAATGAGACGGTCATATGCCCAGTCCCCTCCTTTGAGAAAATCTCCCCAAAAGAATTGTTTGCGAGGAATTCCGTATGCATCAAACGTGTCGTTTTGTTGTATTATTTTTTGTACTTCATTCGCTAACTCAGGGGTAACTATTTCGTCTGAATCGACTCTTAGAAACCAATCTGATTCAACGTTTTTAATAGCCCAGTTTATAGCTTTTTGCACGCGGATAAATGGCGTTCCCTCCCACGCTTTTTCAACGATTGCGATCTGTTTATTTTGTAAATAGAGTGGCTTTTCCCCGCCCATCCACAACACTATGATACTATCGCACCAGCTTAAGCTGTCGATACACTGTTTTAAATACGTATCGTCTATTTGGCGTGCCGGGATAAGGGCTGTTATTGTCATTGGTATAAGTATATAGTAAACGCATTAATTTATTTCGTAGATACATACAATTTGTTGGCGATCGAACCACTCCGAAGGTCATCGGAGTAAAGAGTAGCGATCACTGCACAAATTGCATGTATCACTCTATATTTTTCTTAATTTTATAACGTACTCCTTTATCGCCATTCTCTAGAACTACCGTGTATTTAGCTCTTGTTGGAGGAGTATAGTACTGTGTGTATATCCAGTTGTACATTTCGCTTGAGGATCCTTGTGTAACCGGAATACCTGCTTGTGTAAAGAGAAAATGCCACCCTCCGTCGAATACGTAAGGGCTTTTTGTGATCAAAAGCATAGGCTCATTTTTTGTTACTTTTTTAATTGCTTCAATTACTTTTTCTTTCTGTGAGTAAGCGTTGTAAAGTGGTTTTGCAGTCGCGAGCATAAAAATACTTGAGATGAGAAATATGCTAAGCAAAAAAATGAGTGGTTTCTGTGGAACGTAGCTTTGTAATACATAGGAAAAAAGAACTGCTATAAATGGAAACGTGCCGATAAGGTAGTATTCTTCGACTCGCCCTGGATAGATGAAAAAAAGTATTGTTAACAAACCGAACGTTGCTAGAGAAAGTGCAACAAAGGTGGGTATTTTTTTTCGAAGAGCAAAGACTCCTAGTGCACAAAACAGAACAAGTATCGCTCCTAAAAAGATGGTTGAAGTGGCTGGGTCTACTATTTTACTCACAACAATCAACATTGTGGAAAGTCGAGGGATTAAGCTGAGAGAACCACCTGAACTATGAGAAAGCATTAAAAAAGGTGCTCGCAGATTGTCGAAATTATGGACAAAATCATAGACAATAAGCGGGCTTACTGCAAGTAGGTAGCTTATGACAGATAGCAGTATCGTGCTAAGACGCAGTTGTTTTCTACTTCGTATAACTGCCCATAGTGCGATAGGGGCGCAAACGAAAAGCGATAAATGCAAATGTAAACTTACTCCGAGAACGAAAAAAAATGGTATAAGCCAGCGTGTATCTTTACGCGCTTCCCATAAAAAATACACCATCCACAGCAGTGTGAAGCTAACGACCGGTGGCCAGAAATGGCGGTCATAGAGAGCGATAAAGTATGAAAAACCATAGCTTGATGAAGCTATGAGTGCGGCTTTTGGTGTTACTGTTTTTTTTACGATCCACCATATGCTGAAAACCGTTGCAACACCAATAAACGATACCCAGTATGCAAGTGCGAGTGGATTCCCCTTCCCTACCCACAAGAGAAATGCGGTGACATATATATAACCAGGACCTAAATAAAAGTTTGTACTGCCAGCGCTCACCCCGATCCAAATAACATGGAAATCGTGCACAATCGTCCAGGCAAGTTGCGACAGGTACTCTTCATCTATGGTGTATTGAAAAAAATCTTTCAAGCGATAAAAGCGCAGAAATGCAGCAGCCAGCAACACTAAGGTTATAGGTAGGTATTTTTTGATTATTTTTACCATTTGTATTTTCTTATTTATTTGCCATTTGTCACCTGAACTTTATTTGATATTTGACATTGGGATTTGGTCATTTATTTGATATTGGGTATTGGATATTCTTCTCCCCATGTATTTCCCCTTGTTTACCTGCCATACCACAAGTAATGAAATGGTGTTTACACCCATTAGTATTCCAGTAGCAACTGCTGCCGTGTATACGCCGAGTGCACTTTTAAAGAGAAATATAACCATGAGTGAAATTGCAAAGCTGAACGCAGTGGTGAGCGCAACGGGCACATACTTCTTTACTGCAAAAAAGGGAGCGCTGGCAATTTCAAAGAGACCCCAACCAAGTGCTGCAGGTATAAACCACGGTATAAGAGTATTCACCTGTATCGCGTCAGCAAAGGTAAACTTACCTCTGACAAATAGTATGTTCAGTAGCGGCAGAGAGATAAGTACCATCGTAACAACTGCAATTGTTGTCATAAGTAGCGCAAAAAGTATTGCTTTTGTATAAAGAGAAGAAAAACGACTTGTGTTATTATTGCGCACTGTTTCTGCCAAGAGTGGTAGTAAAATAACTTTAATGCCTGAGGTTATAAGACCGCTGGGCATACTCATCATGCGCGCGCTGTAGTTTACCAAGCTCACTCCCCCTGTACCCAAGCCTACGCTTGCGAATCGCAAGAGCAGCGTGTCGGTGCGCATAAGCAAATACGTGCCAAAAAGTATAAAAAGCGGCAATAGTTGAGGAAATGATACGAGGCTTGCTTTTACATTTGCATAGCGTATGTTACTGACAACGATGAGAAACTGGAGCACATAGTTGCCAACAAAAGCCAAGGGGAGCGCAAGCCCTCCAACGTATGGGAATAAGAACCAAATAAGAGCAATGTTTATTACAGCCCCCACAAGCTGTACAAGGGGTGGTAGTACAAAATGCTTATGACTGTAGCTAACACTCATGAATAATGCGCTCAGCATGCCAAAGAAACACGCAGGTGCAAGTATCTGAAGATATAGGTACGAATGCTCTGATACCGATGAGAATAAGAGTGTTAGTATTTCACGGGGGAAAAGAAAGAAGAGCAAGCTCAAACTTGCACCAATGAGGGCTACAGTGCGCACCCATGAACCTGCGACTGTGCGCGCTTCGTCTGCGTGTTTTACAGTGCTATATTGCGGTAGGAATGTGTCGTTGATACTCGCATACGCTACGGCAACGATCATGGTAGGTATGGCCACTGCTATTAAAAAAGCATCGAGCTCAAGAGATATACCAAAAACGCGCGCGATTACTATTTGTGCAGCAATATTTGCAATAGAGGTAAGGCCAAATATGAGGGTGATGATAAATGCGGAGCGCTTGTGCATAGGGTAATTATAGCGTAAATATCCAATATCAAACATCAAATTAATGTCAAATATCCAATATCAATCAGAATACATGAGCGATAAGTCGAACTATTTTCTTGGAGGATGGCTTGGTTTTTGTAAATAAGCGCACCATCTACTAGCTTGCGGCATACAGTTTTCTATTGTTCTATTTGTAGTAATAGGAAACATTGTTGCCTTACTACATTGATCATTCGATAGTGCGGCACCTACCAATAGTGATATAAGCACTTCTCGCATATCGCCTTCTACACTACTATCTATCATATTGCCCATACCAACCGTAATATAGCACGCACCACCAGGCACTAGTTTGCGCATAAGGTTATTCACAAGTGCATCTAGAACTCCTAACTCTTCAGAAAACACTGCACCTATAAGACTCACTGTATGGTTCTTGGTAGATAACATTGCCGTTGCTTTTCTACCAAAGCGTTCTCTATCAAAAAGTGCTTCCGGATCGGCTCTGTTCCAAACCAGGCCGGAAAATCCTGATTTTTGAGAATTGAGAAACCAATCTAATGTTTCACGCTTAAAGTCTACCTTTTGACCAGGAGCGAACGCATGTCCAAGCTTTGCAACGGTTTGTTCAGAATGGCCAGGATCAAATGCAAAAAAATTGAGTCGTTTGTTTGTTCTTGCCGTTAAACCAACAGTTTGTACAACCTCATCCGTCGTTCTAAAAAAGTTTTCATCAAACATGTAGACAGGGTGAGTTTTTTTATATGATTGTGCAATTGTAGCAAGCGCGATCTGAAATATAGATGGATCCTTAACATGAATTTCTCTCGATATTCCAATGACTTCTGGAATAGTTGTACCTGCTCCTATAAGACCTATATTTCCAGATTGTGGAAAAGGATTCCCACGCAATCTGTATGCTTGGGCAGTCGCATGCATTTCTGCTGTTAGTAAGTTCATCCAGTGTCGTCCAAAAAATACGTTATCATCTCTCGATGGCGGCAAAAAGCGAGCAGCTGCTCTATGGCACAACAAAGCTGCATCAAGCTCATGATCTGTAGTAGCACGGGTTGATTCAAAAATAGTAGGATATTGCTGTAGAGCTGATGCCGCAGTTTCTAATAATGCACATTCATGTTCTGCATAACGAATAATATCTCTTTCTGTGAAACTCGTTGCCAGTTCGCGGCCATCATCAGGTGTTGTCATGAGATATTATAACACTATGGGCCTATCCAAAGAAATTCAAATATCCAACCCGCCCGCCAAGTCGACGGGTAGGTAAATGTCAAAGTTCAAATATCAAACGACAAATATCAAAGTAACCCAAATATCCAATATCCAATATCAAATAAATGTCCAATATCCAATGTCCAATAAAAAGTTATTTTTTAAGAATCGCTGAGAATATGAATATCAATTCTCTAACTTCTTGTATAAGGAGATCTGTCTTATTCTCAAGATCAGGATAAGTTGAACGTACCACACGTAGCCAATAGCGAGTCTCTTTTGCTTCTTTGCGACAGATTGTTATTTTATTTTTAAAATCTGCCTTTGTCATTGCACCATCAGCTTCACAGTAGTTTGCGCCTATACTAGTTCCTGCACGAATAAGTTGTATCAGTAATGAATCGGTAATCTGATTACGTGGAAGTTTTTTTACAAATGCGACTATATTTTGTCCAAGCATAGTTGTTCTCGATTCCAGGTCATACATGATTCTTAGTTTATATATAGTTTAAAAACAAACTATCGAATATGCTCTACGAAATTACTCCTCCGACCTTTTCCATTGATTTTTTATGTTATTTGTTTTCTTGGACATTTTAATTTGGACATTTGGATTTTACTGGATATTGGATATTTGATATTGGACATTCCCTACTTTGTTACATGCCACCACGGTTGTATCCAAAAATGGCTTACCATAACAGCATATTGAACAAACAAAAGTGCAGTCAAGAGCCAACGAAATCTTTTTTGTGTTGCGGCTCCCGCTATGCCAAATGCGTACACAATGGCAATAGGCATAATGTAGGTTAAGCGAACAGCCGAATAGTGGCTTCCGCGGGTATTGAAAAGTGTATAAATCACCAAGGCAGTTAACCCATAACTCCCTATCACCAGTGCCGCTGTTCGATGTTTTTTCCACAAAACATACCAACCGTATAAAGACAGTGGAAACAACATAAACCCAAGGCTCCACAATATAAGAACTTTTTTATGGAAAGATACAAACGGGGTAATGGCGTTGTGCCCGTCTTGCCAGAAGCTGTTCCAGCTACCGCCCAAAAATGAATAGTACTGTGCATTAAACATATCCACTTTCGTAAGCCAGTCCATGCGATAGTAGAAGCTTAGAGGTCGGCGAGACTTTATAGCTGCTACATTTGCAACATTGGTCGGAGAATTTTTTGGGGTACGCAGATAAATCGGGTACGCAATCGCGCAAACTATGCTCATACTCAGAATACAAAAGACAATGAATTTCTTCATAGAATACATTGGTTTTTTATTCTTTACGAGTATAAAGTGAGCAACGACTAGTGATGGCATTACCGTAAATATACTTATTTTGGTATAAAACCCAAGCGTGGTAATGACTATCCAAAGTATAAGTAGCCGCCAAAATTCGCGTTTACTTTTTGCATGCGCTATAAAAAGCGCTACTGTGAAACTTGCAGTTATCAAAAGCGCATTCAAAAATTCGTTCGTCACCATAGGGGGAAAGATGTTCAACATGGGCAGTGCTATAACAGCGAGTGTCCCTATAAATGTTGGCACAGTCATGCCAAAGACCTTTTTCAGACCTAAGAAAGAAACATATACCAGTATGAAAAATAAAAGCGGGTTTACAAATTGCAGTGCTTTTACATTCATTGCGCCCATGCGCATAAATGCAGCACCTATTATGTAGTACAGCGGCGGCTGATGTGTTTCCCAGTGGTTTGGATCGGGTAGCTTACCGTGTTGTGCTATGTACTGGGCATAATACACATGCCCCGCTCCGTCAAATCCATGATCGGGCATGTACATAAGCGCGTTGTGGAAGTGGAGAAATACAGAGATAAAGAGGATCGCAGTAGCAGTAAATAGTACTGATTTATGTTTTGAAATCATAACGCTGTCATATTATGACAATTGATTTAAAAGTTTCCAAAACGGAATAAAATATACTTTCGTTTTGCCGAATATTTTTTTCTTATCTAACGTCAGGTTTACGACTATCGCCTCGTCTGGTGAATATTTCTCTAAAAAAACTCCCAATGGTTTCTCAATTTCAGCAGTTGTAAGGGAAGAATATTTTACCTCGACGGGTATAATCTGAGCACCTTTATCAATAATAAAATCCACTTCTTTACCGGTTGTTGTTCTCCAAAATTTTATAGTATTACTACTCCAGCGACTGCCCTCTAGCAGTATGTTCATAATATAATTTTGAAAAACAAAACCATAATCTTTTTCTTGAAGATTTCCAAAAATACCAAGTAACGCATTTCGCAAACCCAGATCGTTAAAGTATGCTATCGGTGATTTTATAATTTCTTTATAATTATTTTTGAAATAAGGTATGGCAAAGTGAATTGCAAAAGTTTTTTGCGCGTACCA
>Ga0100403_1004146_pt1 | contig 10434 bp, 13 predicted proteins | sample CryGeymet201501t_FD_83663 | JGI IMG/M metagenome (GOLD analysis project Ga0100403, IMG submission 83663) | Groundwater microbial communities from Crystal Geyser aquifers in Utah, USA - Crystal Geyser metaG 2015-01t | ecosystem: Environmental > Aquatic > Deep subsurface > Groundwater | place...
GTCATCAAACTTTACAATTTAAATATTTATAGAATAGAAAATGAAGAATAAACTGGGAATAATAACAATTTTGATACTAACAGTGGCATTAGCAGCTGGACTAGTATTAATAAATAGAAATCAGGACACCAGGAAAAGTGCTCATTTTGCTGAGGCTAAGATGTATTTGATGCCAGATGATCTTGTATTCCAAAATGGTGAAGAGAAGTTGGTTCATGTATATGTAGACTCAGGAGATATCATTGGTGCTTCTGGAACTAACCAAAAGGCAAAGGTTCAGAATATCCAAACTCAAATTTGTTACTCAGATAATTTAGAGATACCAGGTGAAGTAAAAGATAGTGTCAACTATGTTGCTTCTAGTGGTTTTGAGCAGGTAGCTTTGGCTAGAATAGAGAATAGTACGAGTGGTGAAAAATGTTTGAGCTTGGCTATCGTTTCAGATACTTTTGATAATTTGAAATCGGGTGATGGAATTGATGTGGCTACTATTAAGTTTAAGGCTGTTAAGGTTGGCGATGGAACTATTGCGATTAATCAGGCTAAATCAGTAATAAGTGGTGAAAATGCTGCTAGCGATTCTGATAAATATATTAAGGTAGCTAGTGTAGCTGGAACTAATTTTGTTGTAGCTGATACTGGTGGACCTGAACCAACACCAGAACCTACCACTCCTCCAACTGGTAACTGGCCAGTACTTAAGTTTAAGATTGCATTTAGAGATATTGATAGTGGAGCTAAGTGTGGAGAAACTATTTCAAAGGGTGTAAGTATTATTGCTCTAGGACCTGACGGCTCTAAGAAAGAATATAATGGAATTAATGTAGTTAGGACTGAAGCTGAAAACTCAAAAGGTAACGCTATTTATGAGGGAATGGTAGAGCTTAAAGATTTCTCTTATGCAGATAACGTAGCCATCTTTGTAAAAGGACCTCGTGATCTTCAATGGAAATATGGTGAAGATAAGCAAAAAGAATTCTATAACAAGGCTGGTGGAACACTTTCAGGTTTGACTAAGGGTTCTGACACCAAGACTTTTGATTTTTCAGAATTCCCACTTATTCCTGGTGACGTAACCAGTGACGTAGAAGGAGTTCAAGATGGTCAGATTGACGGTAGAGATTACTCATACGTTAAAGCAGCCGCTGCCGAAAGAAAGACAGTTTCAGCTGGAGAATTCTTAGCAACTGACTTTGATGGTGACTGCGGTACTTATAGTAGAGATATTAATGCATTACTTATTTCTATTAGAGAAAAACAGGAGCAATTATATTAAGTTATAGATTGAGGTAAATATGAATAAATCTAACGTTTTAAAATATGTAATACCAATAATTGCAGTTTTGGTGATCGCTGAATCTGTATACTTAGTTAATTCCTTAATCTCAAGCAAAGATAGTGTAAACAAGGTGGTAGATATAGTAGGTCAAGATTATATGGCTGAAGAAACTAGTCAAGAAAAAGTAATGTTGAGCGTGGTCTCAGATGCTGAAGATTACTCTATTGGTTCTGAGCTAACTGTTAATGTATTAATGGTTAGTAAGGAAGAGCTTTTAGCTGACGCAATTAACCTTTACGTAAGTTATGATCCGACCATGGCTGAAGTCTCTGACCTAGTGGCTGGAGAGGGGATGCCTAAGCCCACTTTTGAAAAGATAAGTGATAAGAAAAATATGGTAGTGATGAATTACTATATTGAAGATAATGGCTTAGCTTTTGAACCTGGTGAAGGTAGGATTTTAGCCACCTTTAAGGCAAAGATTTTAAAGGAAGGTGAACTTAACTTTGATTTAAGTACTGGTATTGAGGACAAGGATTCTGCTACCATGATTGTAGAGAACAGTACTAGTGAAGCTGTACCATTCTCAGTAAGTAATTTAAGAGTTGAAATTGTTAAATAAAATGAAAAAAGCTGTCCTATTAGTACTTATAGCAATGGCATTCTTAGCTGCTCCTGTGAGCGCTAATGCAGCTGCTTATTTTACTTTAACTCCTTCAAGCGCAACTCACTCTTCTGGTGATACTTTTACAGTAGATTTAGGTATTAATTCAGGTGCTGATAAAGTAATGTCGGTTGATGTAGTCGGTACTTTTGATGCTGAGAAGCTTGAGTTGATGTCAGCAAGTGTAATTGGAACAGCGTTTAGTCCTGATTTATCTCCTTCAATTAACAATACTTCCGGAACTTTCACTTTTATGTTGATTTCTTCAACAGTAGATCCTTTCCAAGCTTCAGTTTTGGATGGGGGAGTGATTAAGTTAAGTTTCAAGGCTAAGTCAGAAGGAACAGCGAGTGTGAATTTCACCTGTTCTGGAACTAGTTACGATGATTCAAATATATTTGATTTCGATAACAATGACATTATTACCTGTGCAAGTAATCAGAGTGGACTTTATACAATAACAGCAGTGGGTGGAGATACGACAACTGATACTACAACAACAACTACAACTACAGCAACCACAACGACTAGTGATGAACTACCACAAACTGGTAGCTTAACCACAATAATAGTTCTCAGCCTAATTGGAATGGTAGGTATGGCTGGAGCCTTTATGATGAGGGTCTTGTAATGAAGAAGATTAATCTAAAATCGATAATCACAATTGTAATTTTACTTTTAGTGGGTGTATTAGGAGTTCTGGGTATTAATACAGCCAGAACTTATATGTCTGGAGCCTCGGCAGGATCTGAACCAAAGTCGGTGATAGCCAAGCCCGGAGAAGATGGTAAATCAGCGATTATTAGCTGGTCTTCCGATAAACCAACAATGGGAATAGTAGAATATGGTACTACTCCAGCAAGTTTGCTTTTAAGAGCAATTGAATCAAGTGAAACAACGACTCATCAAGTATCCATCTCTCCTTTAAAACCCGGTGTCAGCTACTACTTTAGGATTAGAGTAGGGGATGAAATCTATGACAACAGTGGAATCCCATTCTCCTTCAAGACTAAGGAGGGTGAACCCGAAACAGTAAAGCCAACTGAGGCACCTAAGGCTCAGGCAACTACAGCCCCTGTGGGAAGCACTTGTCAGACGGGTGTAGATTATAATAACGATGGAAAGGTAAACTCCTTGGACATGGTGGTTTGTAGGCAGAAGAATGGGGATACGGGAACAGTGGCTCCAACTTCAGCAGTTGCAGCTCCAACTAGCACTTCTGAGTGTTTGAGTACCGTGGACTATAATAATGACGGTAAAATTAACTCGTTAGATCGGGTTAAGTGTTTACAAGACAAGCAATAATAGGTAGAATAGGCCTGTTTAAATTAAAGGAGGTGCATTAAATTTAATGCCAATTATCGTAAAAAAGAAAAAAGGTGAATCAAAAGACGACGTAATCGGTCGTTTTAGGCGTCTATCAATTGAGGAAGATGTAACTGAAGAAGTCAAAAAAAGGACTGCTTACAGCAAACCTTCTCAAGAAAGGTATGCCAAAAAGAAAATTATTATCTGGCGCAAGAAATGTAGGCGCCGTGCTAAGAAAAAGAATGCTTAAAGATAAAATTAAAGCTGACTCTGTAGAAGCACTTAAACAAGGTGATAAATTCAAGGTGGGAGTTTTGCGTTTCTTGCTTTCTCTTATAGATAAGAAAGAAATGCAACTGCCACCTAATAGCATGAAAGAAGAAGATGTGGTGGGGGTTTTGAGAAAGGAACTAAAAAACAAGGAAGATTCCATTAAGATGTTTAAAGAGGCATCAAGAGCGGACCTTTATGAACCAGTAGAAAAAGAGGTGGAGATAGTAATGGCTTATATGCCAAAAGAATTATCTGAAGATGAAGTAAGAGAAATAGTCAAAAAAGTCATTGCTGAGAACGATGGAGCTGACTTTGCTCTAGCGATGAGAGAGTCGATGAAAGTGGTAGCGGGAAGAGCGGGTGGACAAATAGTGTCTCAAATAGTTCGTGAGCTATTAGCTTAAATAAAGAATGGAGAACAGAATTTTAATTAGACATAGAGAGAACTGGGCTTTGGATGAGAAAAGGGTGGTAGAGGCTTGCAAAAAGGCTTTAAAGCACTGGAACTTAAAAGAAGACATTGAACTGAGTGTTTACTTTGTGGGGAGAAAGAAGGCAAGAGAATTGAATATGGAGTACAGGAAGATGGATTATTATCCACAGGTGTTAGGATTTCCAATGAATAGAGAAAAAAGTGCTGACGGTTATATTAGATTGGGTGATGTGGTGATCTGTACACAGAAACTAAAGTATGAAGCAGAGTATCAGAAAAAGGATATTGAGGTGATTTTGGATGAGTGGATGGTGCATGGAGTTGAAAATTTACTGAAGTAAATTTTTGCTAAGGAGTAGGAGAATTTGAGGGTGATATAGAAGGTGATATTGTAAATGAAAAGAGGTCTTGCTTAAATGGGATTGAATGTCCGTATATCATCTTAAATATAGGCCCGAGAAATTAGCGGATCTAGATAGTATTAATGTCAGAGAAAGTCTAGAGTCTTGGCTTAAGGCTAAGGAGTTACCAGGCTCTTTCTTGTTTGCGGGACCTAAGGGTTCAGGTAAGACTTCGGCAGCGAGAATTTTAAGCAAATCGATTAACTGCGAGAACAGAGATGGGGTAGAGGCTTGTGGAAGATGCGGAAATTGTAAGGAGATTGAAAAGGGTAATAGTTTGGATGTAATTGAACTTGATGGAGCATCGAACAGAGGAATTGAAGATGTTAGGACTATTAAGGACAAGGCTTATTTATTGCCCAACAGATTAAAGAACAAGGTAATCATTATTGATGAGGTGCATATGTTGACTAAGGAGGCCTTTAACGCCCTTCTGAAGTTGATAGAAGAACCTCCAGTGCACACAGTCTTCGTGCTTTGTACTACGGACCCTGAGAAGATCCCTGAGACGGTGTTATCGAGGTTGGTTAGGATTGATTTTAAGAAGGGAGGTAAAAAGGAACTGGTAGCTTCTTTGCAGAGAATTGTGAAAGGTGAGGGAGTGGAAGTAGATAAAGAAAGTTTGGAGTTGATAGCAGAAAAGAGTGATGGTAGTTTTAGAAATATTGCGAGGGCATTTAATGAGTTGGTGGTGTCTTTGGGTGGAAAAATTGGAATTGAGGATGTGAAAGAGTATTTTTCAAAGAAAAAAGGAGATTATAGTTTTGAAGAATTGGAAGTAGATTTGGCTGAGGGAAAGTTGACAACTATTTTGGAAAGACTAGAGGCAATGGCTGAGAAGGGAGTTGATTTTGTTGGATACAGGAACGATTTAATTGAGTATTTCCAGAAAAAATTATTGACAGCTTATGGGGTAGGTAAGGAAAAGATAATCTTGCCGGTTGATAAGGTTGCGACCTTTATAAATCAGTTGATTATAGTGGGGAGAATGGAGAAAGAAGTAGAGATAGAACAATTACCTTTACAGATGGCGGTGGTGGAGTTTATGGGGAAAGATTATGTAAAAAACGAAGGGAATGATGAGGGTGGTCAAAAGAAAGAAGTTAAAAAAGAGGAGAAAGTTAAAGACGAGACAAAGGTGGTTTTGGAAAGCAAGAAGAAAAAGGAAGTAGTAGAAGAAGATGAGAAAATTTATAAGATGGATTTTAACTTTGGGATTTCTGAAATAGAGAAGAAATGGGGAGAGGTTTTATTGGCCGTTAAGCCTTTTAACCATAGTATTGAAGCTTTCTTGAGAGCAAGTAGGCCCACTAAGTTAGAGAATGGGCTTTTAGTGATCGAGGTTTATTATCCTTTTCATAAGGACAAGTTGGAGGATTCTAGGAACAGAAAAATAGTAGAGAAAGGTTTGGAAAAGGTGATGGGAGTAAAACTGGCTTTTGAATGTAAGTTGAGCAAGAGTAAAAAAGAAAGCTTGGTAATTGATAATAGCTATGAGAGTCGAGGTGGTGAGGCAGATAAGCCTTTGGAAGAGGAAGATAAGATATATGATGTGGCCAAAGAGATATTTGGCTAGAGAGATGATAAAATTATGAGCATTAGATATTAAATAAAATATGTTTGATAAAGCAAAAATGGTGGCTCAGGCCCTTAAATTAAAGAAAGCAGTTGAAAGAGAAATGACAGTGGTTTCGGAAAACGGAATTGAGGTAACAGTATCAGGTGACCTAAAAATCAAGAAACTAGTAGTAAATGGCACAGAGAACAAGGTCTTGGTGGAAGTCTTGAACAAGGCTATTAAAAAGTCTCAAGAAGGGGCAGCTAAGAAGATGCAAGAAATGGGTGGACTGGGAGACCTTTTTTAAGAATTTAAATTAGATTGGCGAGTTTACCTAAAGCAATACTAGATCTGGTGACCTATTTTGAAAGGTTGCCAGGTATTGGACCGAAAAGTGCAACTAGATTGGCTTTTTACATCCTGAACGCGCCAGAGTCTTTTTCAAAAGAATTCTCAGAATCTTTAGTAGCATTAAAGAACAAGATTGTAATTTGTGAAGAATGTTTTGGAGTGAGTGAAGAAGCCTTGTGTGAGGTCTGTAGAGACCCTAAAAGAGATAAAAAAGTGATTTGGGTAGTGGAGAAGGCGATTGATATGATGGCGCTGGAAAACGTGGGAGGGGTTAAGGGTGTTTACCATGTCTTGGGAGGTTTGATTAACCCTTTGGATCATGTAGGGCCGGATGATATTAAGATAGAAGAGTTGATGAGAAGGCTAAAAGAGGGTGAAGTGGAAGAGATAGTGTTGGCGACAAATTCAACTATGGAGGGAGAGGCAACAGCTCTTTATATTAAAAAAGAAGTAAAAGATATTGGCTTGGATGTAAAAGTAAGTAGATTGGGGAGTGGATTACCAATAGGAGCTGATTTGGAATTTGCAGATCAAGCAACTTTGAGTAGGTCGATGGAGAGTAGAAGGGAGATATAGAAAGGGGAGAGAGAATCCTATACAATGAGGTATGAATCAGAAGCCGATATTAAAACAGGTTGTTAATGCTTTTGGTGAGATAGGCAAGGAAACAGTTAAGGAGGGTGTTAAAGAAGCTGGTAAGGTAGGTGAGAATATCATAAGTGCCAAAGACCTTTTGGGACTTTCCCATGTAAGTGAGGAAGAGTATGAGCAGAAGAAGAGAATGGATGATGCTAAGAGAGAAGAGGAAATGGCTAAGATTCGTCAGGAGACGATGAATGCTCCGGGAAGAAAAGTAGAAGAGGAAATTAAACAGGTAAGGAATGAAAGGGAGGAAGAGGAGAAGAGAAAGGAAGAAGAATTTTTGGCTCAAGTCAGAGCTCAAAGAGAAGCGGAAGCCAGAGAAAGAGAAAGCATGATGGATGAAACAGTTAACCCACATAAGAAGAAAAAGAAGAGAGGAAGTGCACTGGCAAAGGGTAAAGGTAAGGCAAGTATGGCAGATATGTCAGCAACGGGGGAGTTTAAAGGGAAGGTGGATTAAGATGGCAGAAGTCGTGGATGTTTCCGTAAAAGAGAAAATTGGTGTTGCTAAACAAAGTATCTGGGAGAGGAAAGATCGAACACACGATCCTAAGTTTACTCCAGTGAGAATTGAGTACCAGATAGATTTGAGAAGATATGGTATTGAAAAGGGAATTGACTTTTTGATGGTTAACCAAGGTGATTATTTGACGGATAACGATGTTTGGAGGCCCAAAATAATGGAAAATACAAAAAGCGATCCTGAAAGGGCTTTTTTGAACGACCCGGAAATCTTTGAAATGAGCGAGGGTTCGGTGGTGGATAAGGTAAACGAGTGGAGAGAGAAATTGGGGCTAGGAGTTAATGAAGATGTTGAATTGATTGGTGAAAGAAAGGTTCCTGAAGTCGATTCCCGATATTGGTCGGTGCTAGATGGTATTGCGGCTTGCAGTTTGTATGATAGTAGTGGAGATGTAAAGAGATTCAACGACGGTGAGGCACAAATGTTATTGTTTTCTTGGTTGACCTTTAAAGGTTTGGACGACAAGGTATCGGGGTTTGCTTATGAGGAACTAATAAATAGGGCGGGTTTTTTGAAATTAAAAGTCAATGAGAATGAGGAAAAGGAAGTTGAGGAAATTAGAAGTAAGAAACCTAGTTGGGGTGAGATACCCTACGATAAAATTAGAATGGTTCATGTAAATAATTATGGGCCAGCTGCTAATGAAGGTAGGGTGGCAATAGCTCCACAGATTGATGTTAGTGGTTATCCGAGATATACGGTACATACTTTCTTAAATGGGATGGTAGAAGAACACGGTATGGAAATTTTAGGTTTAAAGAATAGTTGGGAAAGTCATTCTTACGCTATGATAATGCCCTTTGATGATTTGATAGTCACTAATGGTTTACCAGAAAGTACTTTGGCGGCTGATACCTTTTGGGCTACAAGACCAGGAATTGGATTGACTTTGCCTGAGAGGGCAGTATTGATTCTTCCAGAAGGAAGGGAAGTTGAAAAGTATGGAGGTTTAGAGTGTATTAGTTATAATCCGGAAAGCACGACTCTTAGAGCAGCGATTAAGACATATTTTGACAAAGAGGAAATACCCTTTTTAACAAACATAACTGATACAGAAGGTTTGTATGACCCCTATCCAAGATTTAATATTCCAGTGAAGAATTCTGTACACGAGAGTACGGAAAGTAGTGATGAGGAGAGAGAAATGCGCTGGATGAAGAGAGTTACTAAGGTTGGAGAGGAATGGTCTTTGGAAGAACTTCGTAGACTGAAAGCTGGTAAAGATGATTGTTTTTTGACGAGTGATGAAGCAGAGGAATTATCTGTGAGAACTAATCACTCTATTCATTTTTCGCACAAGGCCAAGTTATACTCATTAGCTATGGCTAATATGAGTGTTTGGAATGTTCTAGCAGGTTATGCAAAAGAAGGTAAGAGTATAGAGTATTGGGAGACCTTGGTTAAGACAGGTATCTTGTAATTGGATGATAAAATAGACATAGAAATGAGAAGAATAATAAAAATCTGTAAATAGTCCCTTTGGGGACGACGAGGTTTTTATTATTTAAGTAATTATGGAAAAAATATATTTTTACAACACATTAACAAGAAAGAAAGAAGAGTTCGTGCCGATAAAAGAAGGTGAGGCGGGGGTTTATTCATGTGGACCAACTGTTTATTGGAATCAGCACATAGGAAACATGTATGCATTTTTGTTTGACGACATTTTAGTAAGAACGCTAAGATATTTTGGTTACAAGACTAGCTGGGTGATGAATATTACTGATGTGGGCCATTTAACTTCTGATGGTGACACGGGGGAAGATAAACTAGAAAAGGGGGCTAAAAGAGAAGGGTTGAGTGTGAAAGAAGTGGCGATGAGATATGAGAATCAGTTTTTAGATAGTTTGAAGAAATTAAATGTAAGCATGCCTAATACTTTATGTAGGGCAACTGAACATATTCCTGAACAGATAGGGCTAGCTAAAAAGATTGAAGATAGGGGGTTTGCCTACAAGACCAAGACGGGTTTAGTCTTTGATACGGGCAAGTTTGAAGATTATGATAAGTTTGCCAACTTAAAACTAGAGGAGATGGATTCAGGAGCAAGAGTAGATGTGGATGAGGAAAAGAAGAAGGCTTGGGACTTTTTGTTATGGATCACTAATCAGCCGGAACATATTATGAAATGGGAGAGTCCTTGGGGTGAAGGTTTCCCTGGGTGGCATCTTGAATGTACAGCCATGTCCACCAAGTATTTGGGTGACCAGTTTGACATCCATACGGGCGGTATTGAACATATTGGAGTACACCACACTAATGAGATTGCCCAAGGATACGGAGCTTTTGGACACCAAACAGCCAGATACTGGCTACATAATGCTTGGTTAAGCTTAAAAGACGGCAAGATGAGTAAGAGTGAGGGGACGGTAATTACAGTTCAGGATTTGGTAGAGAAAGGTTATGATCCAATGGCCTTTAGATATTTATTTTTGACCTCTCAATATAACAAGGGTTTGGTTTTCTCTTTTGAGTCTTTGGAGGCAGCGGGTAAGGCATATAAGAAGCTAGTAAATTTAGTTTCTGAGTGGAAAAGCGGAGAAAATGCGGGAAATGGTGAGGTGAACTTGGATTTCAAGAAGGAGTTTGACCAAGCTTTGGCTAATAACCTAGCTACTTCTGAGGCTTTGGCGGTGGTTTGGAAGATGGTTAAGGCTGATATTCCTGAGGAGGATAAGTTGGCGACTTTATTTAAATTTAACGAGATTTTAGGTCTAAGACTAGAAGAGGGGGGAGGAGGAGAAGAAATCCCGGAAGAAATCGAAAAACTAGCGGCTGAGAGAAAGGTGGCCAAGGAAAATAAGAATTGGGAAGAATCTGATAGAATTAGGGATCTTTTAAAAGAGAAGGGTTATATGGTGGAAGACGGTAGTGAGGGTTATAAAATTAAAAAGATTTAGGCCAATTGAAAATTTTAGAAAGGCGTGTAAAATAGGGAAATATTATTAAAAAGTAATTGTAAATATTAGAAAATAATGTTAAGCTAATACGTTTCTATGAAA
>Ga0100403_1004147_pt1 | contig 10430 bp, 10 predicted proteins | sample CryGeymet201501t_FD_83663 | JGI IMG/M metagenome (GOLD analysis project Ga0100403, IMG submission 83663) | Groundwater microbial communities from Crystal Geyser aquifers in Utah, USA - Crystal Geyser metaG 2015-01t | ecosystem: Environmental > Aquatic > Deep subsurface > Groundwater | place...
CAACTTAAAGGTTGCTTGTAACGCTAACGGGTATTCCGCACTTGGAAAAACCGATGTGGACGTACTAGATACTAGGATGCAGATGTTTTATCCGTCGTTAGTGGTTAGAACGGACTTATTTAAATACCCCGCCTTTCTACAGGGCATTGCGGCGCACTATTTGACTCTTAACGAGGAGCAGTACAAGGAGGCTATAAAATGAAAGTGTTGAACAGCTACGGAACGTGTGATAAGATGTGTATATGCGAAAGAATGGATATTTCATCAAATGTAAAATGTGCGGAAAAGAAAGATATGTGCAGCCGTCGGTTGTTAGACAGGGCAGGGGTATCTACTGTTCCAAGTCTTGTAGCAGTAAAAATTCTGTTAAGAAAATGCTTGCTAGAGTCAAAAGTGGCGAATGGTTGGAAAAATCTAGGGGGACTATGGCAAAACTTCACGAGTACCAGAATAGCGACGAAACACACCACCCAAGATGGCTTGGGGACAAAGCGGGTTATTACGCCATGCACGATTGGATTACCAAACACTACGGGCAACCCAAGAGGTGCGAGGTTTGTGGACTGTCTGACGAAGACAGAAAGTATCATTGGGCGAACCTTAGTTCCGAGTATAGGAGGGATATAGGGGATTGGAAGCGCATGTGCGTCCCCTGTCACAGAAAACATGACTACGCAAGAAAGAATAAAAGAGTGGAAATTACATCCGAGCCAAAGAGGTTCGTTCGCATTTGAACTTTATAAACAGATGGCTGAGGATGAAAGTATATGGTTAATCTGCATGGACTTGGGTTATGGTGTTTTCTCCGCTCATTTTGAAGACTTTCCGAAACGTTGCATAAATACGGGGGCTGCGGAAGCTGCGGGTTTGGGGATTGCCGTTGGTTTGGCGTTAGAACGTAAAAAACCCTTTTGTTATACGATTACTAGCTTTTTCTTACGCGCGGCCGAGACTATATCTTTATATCTAGCCCACGAAAACATCGCAGTGAGGCTCGTAGGAAGCGGTAGGGATAATGATTACGCCCACGACGGTTATAGTCACGATGCGGTCGAGGCCCAAGACTTTATTCGTCGCTTAGGGTTGATGGAGTTCTATCCCGAAAACAAGGAACAAATACCCAATATGGTCAAAAAGATGCTTGAGTTGGATAACCCGTCATTTATTTCATTAAGGAGATAACTATGTTAGGCGCACTATATTACCCAAAAGGTACAAAAAAGAGTCCTATTAAATTCGATAACCTGTTTATCCCGTACATCTACAAGGAGATATACCTAGATGGTATCTACACGGACATATTCAACCAGAAAAAAGACATGGCTGTAATAGACGTCGGCGCAAATTTAGGAATTGTCACCCAGTATATGCGCGACTACTCGAAAAAGGTTTACGCTATTGAACCGTCATCGATGCACTTTGAGGCGTTAAAGAAAAACAAGGAATTTAACGGGTGGGACAACGTGGAAGTATTTAATCTGGCTCTGTCCGATAAGGACGGGGAAACAAAAATAAACTTTTTACCTAACAATCTTACCTGTAATTCCATAACTAATGATTATGGACAGGGCGGCGAGGTAGTTAAAACCATGGCGTTTGATACATTCATGGAACAAAACGGGATTGAAAGCGTGGATTTCGTAAAATTCGACGTAGAGGGCGCGGAAGACTTAATATTAAGGTCGGAGGGCTTTGCCAAGGTCGCGCCCAAGATAAAAGCAATTGAGGTAGAGTTTCACAACGCGCAGTGGATGAAACTTGTTGAATTTATGGGTACTTTGGGGTTCTCGGCCAGACGTTACGACTGTTCAGCTATAGTTGTGTTATTTTGCAGATAGGGGTATCATTAAACAATGACATTTATTAAGGGGGAATTACGCCCGTGCCAATTTCAAAAAGGTAACACTCCTTGGATCAGGGGGCGTAAAGTTCCCAAAGAGGTTTTAGAGAAAATATCCAAGTCTTTAAAAGCTAATAAATATAAACGTCATGTGGTTGCTGGTTGGAATAAGGGTCTAAAGGGGGCGCAGGTAGCATGGAACAAGGGGGGACATACCAGCGAGGAGTCTAAAGAGAAAAATAGGCTTTCTCATTTAGGTAAAAGGGCATCTTTAGAGACTAGAAAAAAACAATCAGAAATGCGAAAGGGTAGCAAAAGCGCTTTATGGAAAGGTGGAATTACCCCAGTTAGCCAGGCAATACGATCTTCTTTTGAATACAAACAATGGAGAATATCAGTATTTGAAAGGGATAACTACACATGTCAGATATGTCATAAGAGGGGAAACACGACTTTACACGCAGACCACATCAAGCCGTTTGCACTGTTTCCAGAGTTGAGATTTGAGATTACAAATGGTCGCACTCTATGTAAAGAGTGCCATAGGGCAACAGACACTTATCCCAAGAATCTACTAGGAGGCACAAGATGATTATACATTGTGATACCACTAGATTCATATGGGAGGTACTAGAGAATAGCGAGTACTCTCCTGTATTTGATAATCTGATAGTTATAGATTTGGGCTGTAATATAGGGGCTTTTTCTTTGTGGATATACCCTAAAGCCAGCATGATCCACGCAATAGATATGGACAAAGCTAGTTTGGATCATTTTAGGCAAACTATAAAGGATAACGAACTAGGTAACATAGTATTGTATGAGGAGCGAACGCTGGATCTTGGGAACTTCATGTCGGGGCACGGCATACCTGTAGCTGATATACTCAAAATAGACATTGAAGGCGAAGAGATTGAGGTGTTTAATAACAACTTCCCGAAGGATAGAGTAAGAACAATAGTTGGCGAGTATCATACCAGACCTGTTAAAGATGTTTTAGAGGCTTTGGGTTACAGGTATACGGAATACCCAAACCAACATTTTGTGGGGAGAATATGAAGATACCGGTTGAAAGATAATATGCCAAATAAAGGGTCACAAAAAGGAGAAAATAAGGTTTGCCCCATATGTACGAAGAATTTCTATGCATACCCATATGTTTTGTTAAAGGGTTACGGAAAATTCTGTTCCCATAAATGCTACTCTCGAAGTATAAACAAAGGAGATAGGGTCGGATATCCTGGGTTGCATGCTTGGGTCAAGAAGGAACGGGGAAAGGCCAAGGTTTGCGAGTGGTGTTCATCAACTAGAGCCGTCCAATGGGCTAACATCAGTCACCAATATAAAAGGGTCTTAGATGACTGGATGCCTCTTTGTAAGAAGTGCCACTTTAAGTACGATAATGTAATCGAAAAAGCATTAATAACCAAGAGAAAAAAGGACATCTGTTTTTTTACTATAGTCGATGACTCGCACTTCTACCCCGAGGGCACGCATTTAATGATAAATAGTTTTAAGAGATATCATCCCGATATCGACCTAATTGTGTATAGGCAGGACATGGTGGATAAGGTCTTTAAAGAAAATGATATAAATTTCTATCGGGCTAAACCCACCTTCGCTAAGTTGCTTACAAATGAATACAAATGTGTGGTGAATATAGATGCAGACCATATTATATTAAACAGACTAGATGAGATTATAAAGATGAATTATGACATAGCTGGCCCATCCAATAAGAATGATTACGAGGACGCTAGTTTTGAAAACATCACTGAGCACATGTATATCCAAGCGGGTATTGTAGCTTCTACCCAACCTGAATTCTGGGATATCTGGGAAGATGAGAACAGAAAGGCTATGAATTATCTTCGTAAGGAGAACGACATTCTCAACCTTGTCGTCTGGAACCACCCAAGGGTTACAAAGATGAGGTTTAAGTTTTTAGACAAAGACAGGGACTATTACGGTTGTAAATCCCTAGGTAGGGAGCCGCTTTTCTATATAAAAGACGGAAAAACCTACTGCTCTAAGGACGATGGGCAAGTGGTGGCGTATCATTTTGCTAGGGGCAACGTGTTTCCAAAGTTGGATATACCCAACATGCCTCTTACAGACGAGGTTAAACAACGATGGATGGAAATAGCGTGCTACGGCCAAACAATTAAGATTGGAGGACTACGAAACCATACGCAATAGCTTCGCCGGATTTCGACCCAAACTCTGGGGGAATTCGCGTTATGTGGGGGTTGTTCGGGCACCTTCTAACAAGGGGCTACGAGGTTTACATGAACCGCTACCCTTCAGATAAGGAGTTTATAGGAATATACCCGGAAGTATTTCATGGTAACGTGATGAACGCTCCAAAAGTGGTACGCTATATCCTCAACAAGCCGGGGGTTATGGGCGCGGGTAATAGGGGGGAGCCGTTAGTAGCTGGCCCCAAAGCGTTTGACGAGCGTGAGAAACTATACTACTTCTCAAGGCTATTCGGGGATACGGATGATGACCACTACCTATTTTTACCGATACTTAATTTGGACATATTTAAAAACCAGCGTAGAAAACGAACCCAACGGGGGGTGTTCGTAGGTAAGGGGGATGATCTGCAACGACACAAGCCTGGGGCTATTATTATTAACCGCGAGTTGAGTGAAGACCAACAGGAGTTAGCAGACACCTTAAACGAGTGCGAAGTTCTATATACTTATGATATGGTTTCCGCCATGACCGAGATAGCCCGTTTGTGTGGGTGTAGGGTTGTGTACCTTTCCGACTACTACACTAAGGAAGAATACGAAAAATACGAACCGGGGATTAATGGGATGAGTTTCGGCAAAGACGAGGGCGTGCCGCTAGACACTGTGGCGTTTAGGAAACATTACATTTCGCTTATGACTACTTTTAATAAGAAATTCGACAAGTTCCTGGAGGAAACACAACGTGAAAACTATTAAGATATTTGCTTTGGGTTCCCACTTAACTAAAGAAAGAACCGGGGGTGTTGATTTTGCGAGGATTGTCCAACCCGCGAAGTATCTAAACGGTTACAAAGATGGTGAGGTGGAATTTGTTGTTAATACCTATGACCCCATAAGGGATGTTACTATGGACTGGCTCCGTGTGGCGGAAGATCACGATATTATCTTTTTTAACTACACCGCCATGCCGTGGGAGTTTGCCAAGATGGGTCTTATGGCGAGGAAGTTCAACCGTAAGATGGTTATGGACGTAGACGACGCCTTAATGTATATCAAGCCAGACAACCCCGTTTATACGGCGTTTAAGCCCGGATCGGAGAATATAAAAAACTTTGTTGCTATATGTAACGAAGTAGATTATCTGACGGTGACCAACGGTTATCTAAGAAATGTAATGTGCAGGCACTCCAAAAAGGCCGTCCAGGAGGTCGGGGTTATTGATAACTTTATAGACCTGGAAAATATGTGGACGTATAGGCCGCCGTTCAAAGATACCCACGAAATTACCATAATGCACATGGGAAGTACCACACACTTTATGGATCTGGCCGAGGAAAACTTTGTTGCCGGCGTGGACATGGTGATGAAGCGTTATCCAAACGTCACTCTACTAACTGTTGGCGCGTTGTTACCGCAGCTAAAGCATAAGTGGGGACAGCGCTACAGAAACGATTTTGGGCATCAAGATATATACAAATGGGCCAAAGACCGTTTCCCGGAGTTTGCGAGGATATCCGACATAGTTGTAGCGCCACTTGCTGATACCGTGTACGACAGGTGCAAAAGTGCTATCAAGTTCCTTGAGTATAGCTCGGCAAAGAAACCCGGTGTATACCAAAACATACGCCAGTATCGAGAGGTTGTAGTCGATGGGGAAAATGGGTATATAGCTTCTTCTAGCAACGAGTGGTTTGAGGCGCTATCCAAGCTCATAGAGGATTCCGAACACCGCAAGAAAGTAGGAGAGGCCGCGTTTAACACTGTGCGGGAGCGCACAATCCAATCTAACGTGTATAAATATGCCAGTTTCTTTAAAAGCATCTTGAAATAACCAAAACTAGGTTGTATAATACTACTGTCTTTCAGTTACCGAGAGTAACGTGTAGACCTCAAGACCTTTTCGGGTCGATGGGGTCTTTTTTTGTATATTATTAAAAAGAAAGCGTATATGGCTATAAATATAGGATCGTGGGGTCTTCCCGAATTTGGAATAACAGAATTATTTGGCGGTAAAAAGGCAAGCGTTGCTAAGTCTAAGAATTTTCCAGTTACTAGGGCAAATATTCACTACGCCGCAGCCCCGGCCGTAAACAACATACCTTATTCTAAGATATCTTCCACACCGAAGACATCTAGTACGTTGGGGACTACTTCTACAAGAACTACGAGTACCCCTACAAACACAGGCGGGGGTTCCGGCGGGGGGTCTGGGACACCGTCGTACGATATCCCAAAGGACAACGGACAATCAGAAATAGACGCCGCTAACGAGCAACTTAGGGGAGATATTTCTTCGGGTTGGGACAATTATATAAACGGTTTAGACGATCAGTTAGATGGTTTATCAGGTCAAAGATCCGCGCAGGAGGGAATTGTAGGCAGTCAGTATCAGCAAGGTGTTAATACTTTAGGATTGCAAAAAGAACAGGGTGTACAAAGTCTTGCACAAAATAGAACCGCAGCCGAGCAGAACCAAGCCGCAAACCTAAGAGATATATCAGGTAATATCAGAAACGCTTTTATGGCGGGGAACGTATATTTAGGATCAAGAGGTGCTGGGGATAGTTCAGCAGCGAATCAGTATTCCTATGCTTTAAACAAGATGGGTACGCAACAAAGATCCGATGTCATGAACAACACAGCTAATATACTGGCCGAAGTAAACGCACGGGAGACTAACTTAAATAACATCTACAATACCGAGATAAATAACCTAGAACAAGAAAAGAACGCGCAAACCCAAGAAATAGCCGCGTGGTTTTTCGATGCACAAAATCAGATAGCACAGATGAAGTCTCAGGGACAGTTAAGTAAATCCCAAGACCTCGCGAGCATATCTCGAACACTGCTCGACAACGCTATTGCTAAGGTCAACCAGTTGAATACATACGCGCTGAATAAACGTCAGATGTTGGATCAGTGGGCGTTAACTAATGGAGATAAGATAACAGCAGCTAAGACTAGTCTACAATCCGAGGCCCAGTACAACCCGCAACTTCCACAGGCCACAAACCTGTTTGGTAATCCGCAGGTATCTTCAGGAACGCAGACGTCGTTTTACGGTGGGGGTGGATTATTTGACAACGAGCGCGATCCTAACAAATTATTCGGAAACACTGGAAACTATAGCGGTTGGATGAATTAAAGGAGTTGGTACAATGGCTTCTATAAAAAGGCACGCTGCAAATCCCAATCTAAAAGAGAGTAGGACCTGCTTGGACTGTGGGGCCTGTTTTGTTTGCTATAAATCCAAACCACAGAAGTTTTGTTGCGTTTCTTGCGCCTGTAAATACAACTACCAGTTTAAGCGGGAACGATTAAAGAATACAGGTAGGACGTGGTTAAAGAAGGGGTACAAGCCTTGGTGGGATACGAGCGTTCATTCTAGGCATGGGGAGGGGCATCCCATGTACGGTAAACATCTTAGCGCCGAAACAAAAAAGAAAATCTCGATAGGTAAGCAGGGAGTTTCTCCGGCCCAGTGGCTCGGCTTTATAGGGAATACGGATTGTATGCAACGAAGGGCTTTCCAAAAGACACTCCAGAGGAGGGTTTTCGAGAGAGATTTGTATAAATGCACAATTTGCGGTGTCGGTGGTGATCTGCAAGTGGACCACATCCTGTCGTGGGCGGAGCACCCAGCTTTGAGATTCGACATGGACAATTGTAGGACGTTGTGCGCCGGCTGTCATTACGAGGTAACGTTCGGTAGACGTATGCCTTCTGAAACACGGGGCTGGGGACACAACTTAATTAAAAGATCGGGGGTGCTAGTTCTATAGCTTCTATAAAAGAACTTGCAAGTAAAATTAAGGCTTACTTTAACCCGGAATCAAATGGTGGAAATAACTTTTGGAACCCGAATAACCCTGTATCTAGGGGTTTAGTGGGAGTACAGCGCGTTGCGCAAAACCCACCCATGATCAATGTTTCCCAAAAGATCAAGAACCCGGTGGGAAGATTCGTCGTATCTATACCGGAAAGCATCGTCAATGCCCCGGCGCGGGGTTTAAAAGCGGGGTATACGACTGGTGCAGATATACGAACAGGGGACATTAAGAAACCCAGAGTCTTGGCCAGCGATGTTGCCTCAATCGCTAACCCGCTGCTCGCTGCTGCTCTTCTTAAATCAGGTGTTAAGGTAGGCAAGTCTATAGGTAAGCAGACTTTCAAACAAGTTCTGGGAGAGGGTGCTAAAACAGGTGCAAAGTATGGCGCCGGCTTCGGGGCTTTACAGGGATTAGAAAGCGGTAGGAATATATCGAATTTGGGGGATTATACCAAGAATTTACTTTTTAGCACGGGAACAGGTGCTGCGGGCGGTGCGCTTCTTGGCGCAGGAACTGCTGGTTTATCCAAGGGAGCTGTAGAGCTAAACAAAGTGTATAAGAAGTACGCCGTTCCGGAGGCAGGGTTTGCCAAGTTCAACGCAAAAGTTGGTGGGGAAACACCGACTACCAAAGTGCCACAACCAACAATACCACCAAGAACGGTATTACCAGAATCAAATATGCCCAAAGTATCTCCTCAAGTTGTTTCATCCAAACCTATTTTACCAGTTTACAAAAGATTAGAGAATGCTCAAAAGACATTGGGTGAGCAGACAGTTTCCAACCAAATGAATGCCGAGGTAGCCCAAAACGCCAGAAGCATGCTTGGTAAAAACACCATAAAGGACATAAACCTTCTCAAAAGAGTGTCCGGAAAGCAGAAATTCGCGTCGGGAGATATAGAAACGTACCGAAAGGAGTACCCCAAGATCACGGAAAACGTAGTACAGGCTATCCGGGAGGATCCGCGTTATACCAATTTATCCGATTCCGATGCGCTGCACGTCGCGCTGGAACTTCCCACACAGCAGATGGCGCGCGTTAAAGCTGCCGATACATCTAAGGTGAAGATCTTAACAAGAGAGCAGGCGTTAGAGAAGCAGGCGTGGGATAGAACGTACGGTAGGCCTGCAACCGAAGCGGAACAAATGCAGAGTATAAAAGAGTGGGAAAAGGCGTTAAATGACGAGGTTATGGGAATAAAAAGAACCAGCGGTGCTGTATCCGTAGAACCGTCGTTTAGGACTAAGACAAAGATAGCAAATAAAGAATACGCTGTAGCAGAAAACGAGGCAAACAAACTTAGGATCGCGGCCGATAACGCGCTATACGGGGAAAGAAGAACTCCCAAACAAGCTCTAAACGACCTTGCTAAAGCAATGGAGACTTCGACAAACCGGGGCGTGTTACGAAACGCCGATGGTTGGAAGGACAAGTCTAGGTTTTCTTATGCAAGGGAAACGATGGAAAGAAACTTCGAGGATATTATGGGTAAAGATGCCCCGGAGCTAAAGCGCAAGTTATTAGAGCCGATTTATAAAGCGGAGGCAGATAGGACAAAGTTTTTAAATAAAGAACGGGCGGACATTAAAAGTTTAGGGATAGCCCCAAGAAGCAACGACTCGAAGTTGTTACAGGAACTTGGCGAGGGTACTATAACCGAAAGCCAACTAAGGAAGCAGACAGCAAACGCGGACAAAGTGATTGCCGCCGAAAAGGTATTGCGCCAAAAGTATGACCAATATCTAACAAAACTAAACAACGTGTTGACCAGAAATGGATACGCTCCTATACCCAAACGAAAAGACTACTTCCATCACTTTGAAGACCTGAATGGGGCCTTCGAGCAGGTGGGTGTGGCTATTAAAGCGCAGGATTTGCCTACAGATATAAACGGACTCTCGGCCGATTTCAAACCCGGTAAGACGTTCTTTTCTGCCGCACTACGGCGTAAGGGAAACAAAACCAGCGTAGATGCGATAACAGGTATAGATAAGTACTTAGATGGTGCGTCGAAGCAGATTTATCACACAGATAACATTCAAGGGTTACGCACATTTGAAACCGCTATTAGGGATAAGTACGCAGGTACTAACCACTTATCTAACTTTGTTGCGGATTTAACCGAATACACAAACAAGTTGGCTGGTAAAAAGGCTATGTTGGATAGAGCGGCAGAGAGTGTTGTTGGCCGGAGAATATACGCCGGGGCTAATGCGTTAAGATCACAAACCGGCGCAAACATGGTCGGGGCCAATGTATCCTCATCATTGACTAACTTCATACCCCTAGGTCAGATAGTGGCCACTACAGACAAGAAGTCAGTGGCGCAGGCGGGGTTGGGCATAATAAAAAACACCTTTAAGGGCGACGGGTTTGTTGCATCATCTAATTTTCTAACAAGCCGACTTGGTTCCGATCCGCTTTCTATTACCGCGTGGCAGAAAACACAAAAGGCGGGGTATTGGTTATTTAAAGTGGTGGACAACTTTGTATCGCAACTTACCGTTAGATCCAAATACTTAGAGGGGTTGAAAAAGGGTTTGTCGGAATCCGAAG
>Ga0100403_1004153_pt1 | contig 10422 bp, 22 predicted proteins | sample CryGeymet201501t_FD_83663 | JGI IMG/M metagenome (GOLD analysis project Ga0100403, IMG submission 83663) | Groundwater microbial communities from Crystal Geyser aquifers in Utah, USA - Crystal Geyser metaG 2015-01t | ecosystem: Environmental > Aquatic > Deep subsurface > Groundwater | place...
AAACTTTTTTAAAAATAGTTGTTGTGTTCAGACCAGAATATGTTATTATGTCTGTATTGAGAAACCAGTTGAGGAGACAGGGAAATGTGTACCATTGTTGATCGTAACGGTGCTGTCGCGGTTGTCAAGTTGCACGGTCCCAAGGGCCAGGTGGCCGGATATAACGTCGAGGACACGGCCAAGGCTCCGGGCACGGATGGTTTCGTGCGGGCTACCTGCAAGACGCTGACCGAAGCACGCCAGCGTGCGGGCATTTTCCGTCAGGCTCCCGAAAAGTATACTCATCCGAAGTCGGACTATGCCGAGCAGGGTCGTGGGTACAAAAAGCCGACCGGCAAGCATCGGTAGTAACTTTTAGCGGGCAGGCCCTAAGCCATGGTGCTATGAGGGCTAGATATGGGAGCCAACGAGGATGGGGTTGGCTCCCAATTTTTTAATCAAATCAAGCACTTAGACCACGACCCCCGAAGGGGGTCAGGCGCTAAGGTATTGATTTAGTAGGAAACTTTTTTGTTGTATTCCTGGCTCAAAGTGATAAACTCTTAAAACTGAAATGGAGGATTTAGCTATGGCAAAGACCAAGGCCCAAATGCGCGCGGAACTTGATGTGCAAATGGCAGACTACTTTTGCGCGGACGGAGTAATTACTCGGTATGATTCAGGTCGCTCCAATCATATCAATCATTCCGTGTGGCGTCGTGCCGCGCAAGGCGAAACCGACAAGGTGGAACCGAAAAAGGCAAACAAAACAGGGGCTTAAGCCCCGACCCCCGAAGGGGGTCAGGTGCTAAGTGGTTGATTTAGCACGGAACTTTTTTGTTGCATAACCTAAAAATACTGCTAAGATGCTTAAACAATCTGAACAGGAGAGTTCCTTATGACCGATAATTTTGTTGCAATCCCGAAGGGGAATAATGGTGAAGAAATTCGCGTCCAGAAAGGCGATTTCAACGGGCGTCCTATTGTCCACGTTCGCCAATATTTCACGGCGGATGATGGCTCCAAACGTCCGACGAAGAAGGGTGTGGCCTTTCACCCGGATATGCTTCCGGCCATTGTGGAAGCATTGTCTGGATTGCTTCCAAAGGAGTTGGAAAATCCCGGCGACGAAATTCCAGGCTGAAAAAAGGCTGCTAAGTCAAGCACTTAGCAGCCGACCCCCGAAGGGGGTCAGACCCTAACATACTGAAACTAATACACTTTTTTCTTTAAAATGCTTATTGACAAATACATATTACCTATGGTAGATTGAGATTATGAAAAAGCATTTTGTCTTTTTCTGGTGGATAATGGCTGCCACAAGGAAAGTGTTATCCTTATTTGGGAAGCGCAGAAAAGTAGTATTCCTATTCATTCTTGGATAGAAGTACGGGATCTATTGTATAAATACGACCCAAATTCTGCATTTCATAAAGTTCACGATGTAAAACGTGTTAATATTTCTGACCTTCATTGTGGTAGAGTATGTTTTCTACTCCCAGAATGGGATGGTTACGAAATAGTGGAGGAGATTTTTAATAATGTATAAGTATGTAGATGGAGATATTTGGAATGCCTTGTATAAAAATGATATATTAGTATTTGAAAGGCATCCAATTCTTCCACACGAATACTTTTCAATATTAAGTATTGAAAACTATCATGCAGACCTAGAATGGCTTGATACTATGGGTAGATTTCCTATTAATTTTAACCAAGTAAAGGTAATAAAATGAAGTGGAAAATTGAAGAAAACTGGATTATCAATCCAGAAGGTGAAAAAAAACACCTTTACCTCTCGGATTTAAAAACGCTGAAAAATATTAGATATATACTTCAGCGAGAAATGGATGCAGGAGCACGGCAAAAGCTGACTTTCTTTGAAATAGACACTAAAGGAAATATGATTTGTAAAATGGGGTATTGGAATGTTTAAGTATATTTACATTCTTTATCAAGACGGGCAAGAAGACTGTCTTGATACTGCGTATGAAAACGAAAGAGAAGCAAAAGAAGCGGCTGAAAACCTTAAAAAAGAAGATGGTTGTGAGACCTAGGCAATAAAAATTCGTTTAAAAACAGCGTCTTAAGGCGCGACCCTTGTAGGGGGTCTACCGCTAAATGCTTGATATTAAAAGACTTTTTATTTTAATTTTTTCCTTGCCAAATCCTAAAAATCAGTGGTATAATATCTTTGTTGGTTGGGCGGAATTTTTAATTTTGATGTAAGTGTCCGTCATAACAACCAAACAAAAAGCCCGATTGAACCCATGAGGGCTTGGCTAAAAGGATAGATTCCCGGTCTAATGCTTTCCGTCTGTAGGCAAAGGGCCATAGCCGCAATAATTAGGGGCGTTGGATAACCCCTACTGAAAAACTAAATCCCGGAACCAGGGGCGGCTATGCTGGGCCGTCTCTGGTGCCGATACAAGGAGTAAAAAAATAAAGGAAGAAGAGTGGGAACGTGCTGATAGTTGGGGATTTCATCTTTTCCAACAGCTTTCAAAATTTAGGGAGAGTAATCAGTGAATCGTGATATTATCAGTGAGAAAATGAGCCCTTCTCATAGGCTCGGTATGCGTCCCTTTTGTTATTGCTGTGCTGGTGGTGATTATAGGCGAGGGTATACTCGTACCAAATCTGCTAGTCGTGCTGCAAATATTAAAGCCAAAAAGCCTAAGTACAAGGATCATAGGTAATGATTAATCTCATTGGTGCGTATACTAAAAAATATGATGAGGAACGTGCATATATGGATTATGCGGGGTCTAATTATGGCGTTGCTGCATATGCTACCGTTGAGATTGAAGGAAAATTTTATATTTTTAACGGTGAATATGCCAATCAAGTAAACTTTTGCCCGTTTACAGGTAAAAAAGCACCGAAACAAATAGGTGATTAACGAAAATCTTCCTTAAAAATATCCATTAATTGACTAATAAAAACAGGGGCTTAAGCCCCGACCCCCTTCGGGGGTCAGGTGCTAAGTGTTTGAAAATAAAGAAAACTTTACTATTGCTAACGCTAAAAAATATGCTATGATGCTTTTGTTGAGCGGGCTTGGCGAAATTGGTAAACGCAAGAGACTTAAAATCTCTCGGCTTCGGCTTTGCCGGTTCAAGTCCGGCAGCCCGTACCATATAACATAGTATTAAATAAACTACTTATAAAAGTTTAAGGACGTATAGCTTAGTGGCTAAAGCCGACCGCTCATAACGGCCAGACCCTTGGTTCGAGTCCAAGTGCGTCCACCAGTTTAGGCCCTTAGCTCAGTGGTAGAGCAGGTGACTTTTAATCACCGTGTCGCGGGTTCGATCCCCGCAGGGCCTACCAATCTTTTCAGTGATTTAACACTAGACCCCCGTAGGGGGTCGCCCGCTAACTTATTGAAATAATACAAAAAATAATTCTTTACACGACTAAAATAATATATTACACTCTCAAATCAAATCGCGGAGAGAGCAAATGCATTCGTATTACGTTATTCGCTGGCGATGATGTTGATAATAAATGCTATTTTGAAAGGATTTATTAATGAAATTTGAAGTAAAACGCACTGATATTACTGGTGAAGTCTGTTATCAATTGATTGAAACGACTTCAAATACAGTAATTATGACTGACTTTACTCCGTTTTTGCTCAATTTGGAGTGTGAGAGGCGAAACAATGAAGCGAAAAACTCTTAAAAATCACAATCCTATTGCCGCAGTTGTACGAAAACTTGGACATCAGGTTGTAAAACAGAAAAAACGTGAGCAAGCCAGAAAAGCGTGTCGTGGCAAATACTTAAGCAGCGACCCCCGAAGGGGGTCAGGCGCTAACTCATTGATATAGCATCATTTTTAGTCATTGACCTTTATCAAAAAAAGCGTATCATGTTCGGCATGATTAACGTTCGCAAATATTCTGAATTGGGTTTTTCCAAGCCGGAAAAATACCTGAAAAGTGAAGGTTTCCGTCCAATTGGAAGCGGTAGCCTTGCGCGTGTTTATCATAAGTGTGAAACCGATTATGTTGTAAAACTTACGTTCAATCAAGACGATGGGTATTTAGCATATGCTCAATTAAGTTTTGAAATGGAAGGTAATCCATACTTTCCAAAGGTTCATGATATTCAATTTCTTGATACTGAACAAATAGCTTTTCTATTAGAAAAACTAAATGAAGTAGATTACGACAGTGTAGATATTTATAATAAAAGCAATTCAATTCAAAATTGCTTTTGTTATGGCTCTCATGTCTTTCCAATTAAACAATATGCTGTCAATAGTATTACAGATAAACAACTAAAAGAATGTATCGAATTAATCGGCACGTTAATTCTTGAACTTAGGGATACTCAAAGTGCAGGTGCTGACGTTCATTCTGCAAATGTTATGTGTAAAGGGAACCAAGTAGTAATTACAGATCCTATTTATACACCAGATTGTGACAACGGTTATAGAAGTAGCTACTATAAAAGCGTAGTAACTGTAAATGAATAATACTGTATTAATTATAACTATTTTTGTTTTGTTTATGTTATATTTCTTTGTAGACTATGGAGTAGCACAATGAATAAGTATGATTTTGGAGAAAAGAAAGGCGAATGTCCTATTTGTGGAATTAATCTTTACGAAATTAATGGAGAGATTAAGCCTGGTGTTATGCCTTGTAATGTAGGATTATTTCGTCAAGAAAACAGACTAAAAGCTGATCGTGGCAAATGCCCTTACGAAAACACAAAACAACAAGAAAAATCAATGGAAACATTGGACCACGAAAAGATTGCAGGTATTCTTGGAACAATGCACGGAGGAACTTTTGATGATTAACTGGAAATGGCCAAGAAATGAAAGAAATAATCTGTTTCCTTGGTATGTTATTCTTTGGAGGCTACCATTTATACCTTTTATTTACTTGTTTGTTTTCCTTGCTACTTGTTTTGTATTTATGGCAGGTGGCATGAGGGAAGCTGAACGTTTCTGGAAAACTATTGTATAACAAGGGCTTAACGCCTAACCCCCGAAGGGGGTTAGGCGTTAAGTCGTTGAAATAGCACAAAACATTTTTCTTGCATTACAATGTTTGTATGGTATGATGCTTTTGTTGAGACGACGAACTCAGTTAGCCAGATATTCGCGAACTCAATTCTCTTGGATGCTAGGGAGATAAAATACACAGGCGTCGGACAGTCCTTATAATGTCCATATTTAATAAGGGGTATTTTCGAGGTTTGGCCGAACAAAACCTTATGTGTGCTCCACACGGTTAAGCCTAGGCTGGGCAGGAGTATTTTTTAACATAGGAGAGTGTTAAAATGGACGCACCCTACACCGTAAAAGTCAAGGCTGAACCCAAAAGCGTTCAATTTGTCGTGTATAATTGGCATTCCAAAAATGAGATTATGCCCTTTGATGATGAAGAATTGGCCTGGCGAGAGGCACAACGCCTTAACAACGGGTGGTTGCAGGTTGCACAAAAGATGATGAACGGAATTTAAATCCCTGCCAAGGCTGCTAACCTTGGCAAATCGTCCAGAAGGGTGTCATACAGGACGTAAAACAAGGTAATATAACACCGCTAAACCGAGAACCCTCCTTTCCCTATCGGCTTTGAACCGATAAGGATTAGCACTCCAAAGGTAGAAAACCCCTCCGATAGGCCGTCGGAGGGGTTTTTGTTATATAAATCAAACACTTAACGCCCGACCCCCCTACGGGGGTCGCCCGCTAACCTACTGATACGCAACAAAACTTTTTTCTTGCTAATCTCTCTAAACGATGCTAAAAACAGTTATCGAAAGCGGAAAAAGGGGCATAAAATGCCATATATTCCTGAAACGGACCGTTACGGTTTTGTATCCTCTGACTTCAGCGAGCAATTTTGCCGTCAAGAAATTGGTATAATGGTAGGTCAAGCTATACGTAATGGTGGCGATTTGCAATATATGCTGGCAGTTGCCATTAATGAATACTTGAAAAAGACGGGTTTGCGTTATCAATACTGCCAAGATATTCTTGGTGCGTTGGATGGCGCAAGCAAGGAATTTTACCGCATTGTTATTGCTCCTTACGAGGATAGCAAAATTGCGGAAAATGGTGGTGTTTACACTGTCCAGGGGAAAAATGATGCTTACTAAGGCGGATATTCGCATTTATGGGGCTGGCAAAACGTGGGCCGCTACAGAATTGCGTGAAATGCGTGATAAATATGGCTTTAATATTAATTCGCGTTGGATTGACGTTCAAAACGTTTTAACTTCGCCCGATGATGAATTTCCCGCAGAAATTCACGAAAACGAAGATTATAAGCGTGAAATTTGGGATAATGGTTGCAAACAAGATTGCATTTCTTGTGATATGATGGTTTTGCTTGCACATCCCCATGATGGAGAAAAACATTCAGGATCGCTTGTTGAGCTTGGACATGTTACGGTTTTGGGCAAGCCTGCCTATATTATTGGAACGTGTGCCAGCATTGAACCTGCTGGGCATAGCGATAGAGCCTGGAAATCGCAAGCCAATGTTTTCTGGGAACCTAATCCTACCGATACGGTTTCCGGTTTTGCGTGGGCGGTTTCGCATTATATCGTTAATTTTGCGGACCAATGGGCACGAAATCGGGCAATTAATAACGCAATTATGTTGCGAAACTACGGTTAAAAACGAAATAACCCCATATTTCGTAACCCCTGCACTTCGGTGCAGGGGTTTTTCATAACTAAATCAAGCACTTATGGCCCGACCCCCGAAGGGGGTTAGGTGCTAAGTCATTGAAAACAAAGAAAACAAAAGTGTTGCATCCATAATTTTTTCGCGTATAATCCCTTTATCGAAACACAGAAAACAAGGATTTTTTGGTATGGCGAAAGTTTGGAATGAGGAAAACACCGCCAAGGTGGTTTCCATGTACGACCCAGATCGCTCGGTGGAAACCGTCGAAGCGATTATGGAAGAACTGAACCTGACCAAGCGGCAGGTAATTGGAAAGTTGGTTAGCGAAAAGGTCTATGTTGCGCCGACCAAGCCCGAACCCAAGAAAAAGGATGACGGCCCCACTAAGGGCGAATTGCTTACGGAACTGGCCGGTCTGAATTTCGATGTTACTGGCCTTGACAATACGAACAAGGACGCGATTAAGCGTGTGATTGCGTACGTTCGAGAACACTCCGAATAAGAATAACTCGCAAGATTAACTTCGCCCCGTGCTTTGGCACGGGGTTATTTTTTTAGCTAAATCAAGCACTTAAGGACCGACCCCCTACGGGGGTCAGGCGCTAACTCACTGATTTTATTGAATAATTATTTTCTTGACATATCATTTCACATACTATATCTTGATTAAACCGAACTAAATATGGGGTTATTTAGATGAAACTTAAAATTAGTGAAATGTTAGGTTGGTTTGGTGTAATTATTATCCAAGGTTCAACCTTGCCGATTACTACCAGAGCGATAATATCTAATAATGTAGACCTACCTCCATTTGATTTGATTTTTTTGGTATGGTCCGGTCTATTATTGTTGCTTATTCGCTCACTAACTGTTAAAGATTATCTATATATCGCGTCTAACAGTATTGGTTTGACTCTAAATACTGTTTTACTTGCGATATTATTTGCAAACAGCTAAGGAAACTAAATAATGGCAAAAAAAGACTACTATATCATTATTGATACCGAAACGACTATTACTGACAAGGTGGCTGACTTTGGTGCGGTTATTTGCGATAAACATGGCGAAATTGTCTCGCAATGTGCCGTTTTGGTTAACGGTATCTTTGGGGTAGATGCTTTGTTTTACTTGCGTGGTGAAAGTAATGATAGTCTTTGGTCCGAACAAGGCAAAGATAAACGCTTTACCACCTATAATAATATGCTTTCGCAAGGCACACGAATGCTTGCGAGTGTAGCAGCAGTTAATCGCTGGCTTGAACGCGCTGTCGGGGCTTATAGTCCTATTCTTACAGCATATAACCTTGCTTTTGACGTTGATAAATGTCAAAAAACAGGTATTGACCTTACCATTTTCGCGCAAAGGTTTTGTCTATGGCACGCGGCAGCGGGAAAATGGGGCCATACTAAGAAATACAGGAAATTTGTCCTAGACCAGCACGCTTTTAATAGTCCTACCGCATTGGGTAATATGTCCTATAAGACGAATGCTGAAATTATGGCGCGTTTTATTTTGGGATTACCTGAATTGGACAATGAACCGCACACGGCTATTGAGGACGTTATTGGTTACGAATTGCCTATTCTTAAAAAGCTGACCAAAAATTATAGTAAAAAGGAAATTTTGGAAATGGAAGGTGGCTATAACTGGCGTGAATATCAAGTAAGGGATCATTATACCCCCGCCTAAACCAAGTAAAACCCTGGAGGAGACTCCAGGGTTTTTTGTAACTAAATCAAACACTTACGGCCCGACCCCCGAAGGGGGTCAGGTGCTAAGCTCTTGATTTTAAAGGAAAAAAAGTTCTTGTTTTTATAAATTAATTGCGTATAATCTATTTATTGAAACAAACAAAGGATTTCTACAATGAATAAGCATTATCCTACTGACGATTATTACACTCTGTGCTCGAGTTTTGGATCGGATCAGCGTATCGCCTATTTGGAAAATACCCTTCGCAAAAATATTGCCATGCGTGACGGTGTTCCTATTATTGCGAAAACTAATCGCGGCAATGTTGGCGTGTATGGTGCTTGTGGTCGTGCGGTGGTCGCAATTCGTCCCGACAAGGTGCAGACAGTCGTGGATTTGCTGCGAACTTATAAGCCGCAGTAATAAAAAAGGGAATAACCTCAATAGGTTATTCCCCGACCCCCGAAGGGGGTCACGTCCTAACACACTGAAATGCAACAAAACTTTTTTGAAAAAACTATTGCACTAAATTCTGATTATGGTATTATCCACTTGTTCCAAACAACAGCCATTTTTCATAAAGGAGACACAATATGCCGAAGTTTTGGAATGAGGAAAAGGCCACTACAGCGGTTAAGATGTATGACCCCGACCGTTCGGATGAAACGGTTGAGGCGATTATGGAAGCCCTTGGCGCTTCCAAGCGTCAGGTTGTGGGCAAGCTGGTGAGTGAAAAGGTGTATCAGGCACCTGAAAAGCCCGCGCCCAAAAAGAAGGATGATGGTCCTACCAAGGGTGAATTGCTTACTCGCCTTGAAAAGGCCGGTTTCAGCCCGGACGGGTTGGACAATGCCAACAAGGATGCGATTAAGCGGTTGATTGCCTTTGTTGAGGCTCATCCCGCCGAGTAATTTTCCGGCGATCCAAAAAAGCCCTACACTGCGGTGTAGGGCTTTTTCTTTAATTAAATCAAGCACTTAAACAGCGACCCCCGAAGGGGGTCGGGGGTTAACCCCTTGTTTTTATTCTCTAAAATTTTCTAACCTAAGTTTTTTCTCTATCAAATATACAACAAGCGTATCATATTTATTAATAATATCCATACTATATGATAAACGCATTGACGGAGTGACTAATGTATCGCGCTCGGCCCTTTCACATAAGGTTATATATCTACGAGCACAGTTAAAATGCTCCTTAGTCTTACAACTATCAATAACGGATAGACAACGGTTATAAAGACTCATGACAGCCACCTTAAATCTAAAGCGTATTCAAAAGGTTGAAACTCGTATACCGTGTAACGTGAATTAAGAAATACATTTTTATGTAACTCGTCTGCGGTTAACAGTCTATCATATTTTTTAGCAATAATATTACGATACTTTACAACATATTGCTTATTATACTTCTTTCTGTTAACTAAAGTTAAACGACCGACCTTATTTATACCTCCATTCGTGGTGATATAACTTTCGACCTTGTTTAAATGCCGAAAAAAGTGCAGTCCATCGTTTTGTGTCTCGATCACATACATATTTCCGCCTCCATTCTCTAAATTCTACATTATTTTTTAGCGATTAGCAAGAACTATTTTCTTTAATTAAATCAATGGTTTAGCACGTGACCCCCTACGGGGGTCGGGTCCTAAGCAACTGAAAAACAAAAGAAAATGGACTGCGAGTCATTCTTATTTCACTTTTTTGCATATAAGGACCTACTAATATTTTCCTTCGGAAAACCCTTCCGCCCCTATAAGCGTGGCACCAGTAGAAAGTCGATTGGTACCCCGTGTCAAGTTTAAGTAGAAATTCTAAGCTACCACACTATCAGACGAAGTCTGATATTGTAATGCACTCGCTTAGCAAAAAAATTTAAAAAATTTTCGCGTGTAAACGTGGCACCATCGAATGCGCCTCGTGTCAATAATTTTGAGTAAAAAACCGATTATATTAGGCTAATTAAAGTCTATAAATACGAAGTATTTTAGCGTAATAAACGCGGCACCAGTACACGTTCGACCTATTTCGTAGCAAGTTAAAACATAAAATAAAAAACCCTTTAATAATAATATAAAGTCTGATTTTTCAGCAC
>Ga0100403_1004154_pt1 | contig 10422 bp, 11 predicted proteins | sample CryGeymet201501t_FD_83663 | JGI IMG/M metagenome (GOLD analysis project Ga0100403, IMG submission 83663) | Groundwater microbial communities from Crystal Geyser aquifers in Utah, USA - Crystal Geyser metaG 2015-01t | ecosystem: Environmental > Aquatic > Deep subsurface > Groundwater | place...
GAAGATTATTTAACAGTAAGATTTGAAGATATTATTGGAAATAAAGAGTTATCTTTGGAGCTAGAACAGTTACTGGATAAAGACTCAAATGACATTGCATTAAGTGCTGATATTAAGTCTGCTATTCAAAAAAATGTACTTAAACGTACAAAACAAGGAATTTTTTATTTTGAAACCAATTTAGGTTTCACAGAAGATGATGTAAGAGAGACTTTAAAATCTTCTGAAAACCAAGAAATATTATTAAATATTAAATCTAAAATATAATAATTATGAAACATACAATAGCACAAAACAAGCAGCTTTTCAATGTTACATCTATTGCAGACTCAGTAGATTTAGATAACTTAGCTGATGGGCAATTTGGAATTTACCCAGTAGGAGTAAATGTTAGTTTACCAGCAGCAGCTACTTATGCAACTTTACCTGCTGAATTTAGAATTATCTCTAAATTAAATGGAGAAGTGTACACAAGTTTTGACACAATTAAGAAATCTGAAATCCGAAATTTTGCAGCTAAAGCTTACCAAGCTGAAGAAGTAAATATTTGGGAAGCTATAATCGAAAGCTGTGATTGTATTAAAACAGCATTAGTTAAGATTGGAATTGAAGAAGAGTCTTTAATTCGCCAAAATGGATTAACATGGGCTGATGGTGACAACATTGTAGAAGGAGCTCCAAAAGAGTTGGCTTGTGCATGTGATTGTACTGGAAAACCAGTATATGACAATCATTTGATGACTAAAGCTTTATGGGCAAAAATTAACTCTATCAATTCTCCTTTTTACTTAGCAAAAGTAAAAACAGAAGCTGGTGTATTTTTAGCTGATGAAGCAGCAATTGATGCTTTTATAGCAACAAATGAAGCAGTTAACACTGATGCTGATGAAACAAATGACAGTGAAAAATTAGTATTAGTTATTGAAGGCAAACCTTCTGTTACACGTAATTACAAAGACCTTGATGTAAATCATATATTCCCTAGAGGAGTTAAGCTTTTCCCTTCAATTTCTTTAAATGGTGGAGCAAGCTGTATTGAATTTACAGAAACTCAAGAGTTAGTATATCAGTTAGGAGCTGGTGCTGACTTAAGAGCAGAAGAATTTGAGTGTTTATCATTATATACTCGTCTTAATCATTATCCTCAATTACATGATGGTATTGCAACTGAAGACTTAATTTATCAATTTGAAAATGGTAAAGAGTATAGCACTGTAGATTTTGAATTCTACACTGATAAAGTAAATAAAAATGATGGAGATAAGCGTTCTTTTGGTGTAATGCTAGGAACAGAAACTCCAGCAGTATTTGCAGCTTTATCTGCATTATTCAATGCCTAATAACTAAAAACAAAAGCTTGTGACTATAAAGGACATGCATTATGACTTCAAAACGAAGTTAAATAAAATAGACAGTCAACAATACAGGAATCTTAGGATTCCTGAGATTGACTGGAAACTTAATGAAGCACAAGAACTTTTTGTAAAAATGGTAGCTAAACCTAGATTAAAAAATAATCTTGGGTTTGAAACTTCTCAAAGAAGTATAGATGATATTAGAACAATAGTTGTAAAAGACTATTGTTCTCCTATCATTAATGATGTAGCAACTTTACCAGATAATTATTGGCACTTTATAAGTGGAGAAACTTTAATGGATAAAGAAACTTGTAAAGGTTTTAAAAGTACTGTTAAAATCAGACAACATGATGATGAGTTTGAAAACAGTCCTTTTGATTGTTCTTCATTTGAATGGAGAGAAGTTAATGCTGTTTTTTATGAAGGGGGATTAAAGTTCTTCAATGATGGAACTTTCACAAATTCTGACTTTTGTATGAATTATATTAAAAAATTACAATACATACATAATGCAGGAAACTTTGGGAGTGGAAGTTATAGACTACCTTCAGGGGTTTTACTTAGTGGTAGTGTAGATTGTGAATTGCCTGAGCAAACACATAGAGAAATAGTAGATATAGCTGTTGTTTTAGCTTCTAGTGATTTACAGAGTCCAGATTACCAAAACAAACTACAAAAATTAAATATCAATAACCTAATATAATATGGCACAATTTAATTTTACAAAAAAACAAGATAAGTACTTAGTTACTAATGAAGAAATTGTCCCTATTAACTATGAAGTTAAAAAACTGTATGATTGCACAAATTTTTTAACAATAGCAGATGGAGTTATTGAACCTGGAGAAACTAAAGAATTTGATTTTACAGAAGATGGGCAATATCAAATTGTTATAAATGAAACTGACACAATTCATATTAAACACTATTTAAAACTTCAATTATCAATTATTGAAGGTGTTTTAAATACTATTTGTGATTGTAAATGTGGATGTGAATGTAATGACAATGAAGATGAACTTTGCAATCTATTAATGTTAAGAGCTAAAATAGATGTTTATAAAAGATTAACAAATCCTCAAGGGGTAGCATTTTATGACGCTGTGTATAAGCACACAAAATGTTTGATTGAAAAACCTATTTACTGTGCAGTAGATAAGGAGATTATTCTCGGAGAATCTGAGTGTAATCAAGAAATTGTAAAGCAACTTATAGCTTTAGATTATTTAGCTATGTACTTTTTTGAAATGGCACAAGTGTGTTTAACTGAAGACAAAGAGTATGTTAGAAACAAATTCAAAACAAAAACAATTTTCTGTTGTATTCAATCATTAGGTATTGATGTTGGAGACATAGAAGAACTAATAAAAAACAATAATATGGGACTATTTACAATTAATAATGGAGCTTATGTTAATCAACCACCTTCACAAGTTGGTGATTACAGTATGTCTGTTGCAAACAGAGCAACTACTGTATTAACATTAGCAATGTTTACAACAAATACAACTCCTGCTTATTCAGACCCAGAAGGAGATGCAGCTTCAGCAGTGAGAATAGACACTCTTCCTGGAGATGGAGTATTAAAATTAAGTGGAGTTAATGTTACTGTAGGTCAAATTATTTTGGCTGCTGACATTAATGCTGGAAACTTAACTTATGTTTCACCAAATCAAGATGCTTTAGACACTGATACTTTTGACTTTTCAGTAAGTGATACTGGTTCAGGTTTATTTGTAAGTTAAAAATTTATGTAGTTATGAATGATATACAACTTAAAGAGTTTGAAAATTTAAAAAAAAGAAGTTAAAGAATTAAAAATTCTAGTAGAGAAATTAACAAATGAAGTATTCCTATAGAAGATACAATAATTCCAGAAAGTTCTGGAGGTAGATAAAAAATAATTATGTCAGTATTTACAATAAATAGTGAAGCATTATCTTTTTTAAAAGTCACAGGAGGATATGATGCAAATAAATTTGATGGAGCTTGTAATATAGCATCTAAAAATGATTTTTTAGGGTATATTCCTGAAGGTACAACTTTAAGTGACACACCTAAAATTTATGAAGACCCCAGTGGTACTATAAAAGCTCCTTCTGGTTGGTATTCAAATGAGATTATTTCAAGATATTGGGACAATGATTCAGGAACTTTTACAAGTGATATGACTTGTCCTTAATAAATTTTTTGTACTTTTGTAAAAAATATAATTATGCCAACACAACAAGAACAAATAGATTGGCTTGTAAAACAAGTTAATAAAATAAATGATGCAGGATGTGGCTGTGAAGATTGTAGTGAACCTACAGAACCAATTACACCTGTAAGTTCTATAATTCCTCAAATGAAAGTAAGTTATGGAAAAGCTTTTAAAGATGACCTATCTAATTCTGCTTTGGGAGAACCTACTACAAGAACTGTTGATTTAATTGACGAATTAGGGGCTCCTATATAAGGAAAAGTAAATCTATTAATTATAGATATTTTAAATTGGGAAGAAATAAAAGATTCTTCTCCAACCTTACTTTTAGATAGATATAGACGTAAAGAAAAAATTAAAGATAAAAAATATAGAAAAGCAGGATTTAGGCATGAAAATAAGCAGACTGCTATAAATAATAGTAGATTAAATGAAGTGCCTTTAACAGGTCCTAGAACTATAGTAGATTTTATCCCAGAAAAATATTTTAAACTTCCTGGGGAATTAAAAGTAAGAGGAAAAGGAGTTTCAGAAGATAGAAGCTTATCATGGTTTTTAAATAAAGACCAAAAAGGTAATGGAGCAGCTTTTGTTCCTATTGCTTTAAGAATAAGAACAACAGAAGAAGAAATAGTAAAAGAAACTAATCAATTATTACAATTAAAATTAGTAGCAAGAATTAATCATATAGAAAATACAGTTCAATATGATTATGCTCATAGTCATATATAAAATAACTGGGGATTTGGATGTAGCTTAAACGACCATTATGCACTTTAAAAATTTTTTATTTTTCTTTTTTAAGAAAGATTTAAAATTTGCATTTGGATGTAGGATTAGCGAGACTTTGTGCCCCCCTCAAAAGGGGCTTTAGGATGCAGCATAAACGACCATTATCCCCATTTTTAATACCTTAAAATCAATGAATTATATAAAGAAAATAAAATGTCTTATAGAACAAGTTAATAATTTAATAACTTTTAAACCTAAGTTAGAATATAATTTAACTAATAATGTTCTTACCTCAACATACATAAATGGTCAACAAGCTTCTGCTGTGATACCTTTAAGTGAAGAAGATGAACATATTCCTTTATTAACAGGTAACACTAATGACTTAGATGTAAGTGGAGGGACAGCAGTAGCAGAATTTGATGCAAGAAGATTAGTTGCTTACACAGGACATTTACAGTTTGAAGTTCATCCTAATGGAGGACAACCAGAACCAGTTTCTATGTTACGTCTCTCAGATGCATTTTTATCAACTATAAACACTACAAACTATGTAGAAGGAACTTGGGCTGAGTTTGATGCTTTAATACAAGCAGATGAATTAATACCAGGACAAACCTATATACTTACAGATTATCAGACAGAATACTTTATACAAGGTTCAAATTCAAGTGGTGTAGTAAAAGAAAAAGAGATTACTTCTGCTGTATCAGGATATGCTGTTTTAGATAATAATTATGAATATAACTTAAATGTTGGAGATTCTATAGAAATTACAGAACTCCCTGTAGGATATGTTGGACCAGTACAAGTAGGGGATATAACCACTGTTACTGTGGTAAGTTCTGATTATTATTTCAGATTTGCCAATGGAATGCAAAATACTATAGGTATTAAATTTAAGTTCTTTTATGATAGATATAATACTATCCCACAAAATATAATTGTCAATGATGGAAGTGGTAAACCTATTATGAAACCTCAAGGAGTAATAAATACAGAGGTTCATGATGGAACTGCTTACATGGACCAAACTGCTGTTGAAAATTTAGCTGTTCCTACAGAAAGATTAGTTTTAATAGCTGTAGATACAAATTCTTTTATGAAAGAAGGAGAATCTGATACTTTTCAAGGAGACTATATAGAATATGATTTTTATGATACAGATATTATTAATGATAATAATGAAGTTATAGGTCAAAGAAAAGGACTTATAACAAGAAGAGCCACTTTTGATAGAAAAATTGATGCTCCAATTGATTGGAGAGTAGTTAGATTTAGAAGATGGCTTTTGAATTTAGATAGTAGAACTAAATTTTGTAACAGAGATTTAGACCCTACAACAACTAGAGTTGGTTCAGCAGGTAATTTTTTATTTGAATCTAATAATAGAAATCCTTCTCAAACAGCTCCTTTTTACATAGCTAGATTACCAGAAGGAGAATTTCAAAATATTAATGCAAACGCAATGAGAAAAACTTTTCAATTTGCAGTAGAAGGTAATGATAGAGCAAAAGATTATAATTGTTTTCCACTAGACAGTTCTTATGAACCTATAAATGTAGATAAGATTAATGTTACTGAAGGTTGGTATAACACAGTTATTGAAGGATTAACAGGGGAATTAAATTTTTCTATAATTTTAGAATTAGAAAAAGGAACCATAGCAGACACTACTTTTGTAACTAACCCAGCAATTAGAAAAGGACATAATACTGATATATATTACACTACTTTTTTAGATAGTTGTGAAATATCAAAACCTTCTGGGTTACTTATACAAAATGTACAATTTCTTTCTCATACAATAATTAGTTATTGTTCTGCATCAGAAATAAAAGATTCTATTTTTGGAACTTTAAATACAAACTTAAATGCAATGAATGTAACTTATGCATGGAACAATATAAAAAGTTTAATAAATAGTACTATAGTTCAATCAGTTATTGGACATAGAACTGCATATACTAAAATAACAAATACTTCTATTAATTTATCAAGTCTTTTTTTAGGAGCTTCTTGGTGTGGAAATAGCGAAGATTGTAATTTATCCAGAGAAGTTATTAAATTTGATAATAATGAACTTAGTAGATTTGGACTAAGATTATTAGCACAAGTAGATAGAGTCCTTTTTAAAGATATTTTTACTGCTGATTCAAATACAACTACAGGAAATCCAAATAATCTTTATTTGTATGATTATTCTGCGAAATTAGATAGAGTTATACTCAATATGAATAGATATAATTTTAAACTATATAGACATGATGTAGATGCATCTGATGTTCAAAGTATAGTGAATGTAATGACTCCACTATAAATTTTTAAATACCTTAATTAAATTAAATATAAGATTTATGAAGAACTTTTTAAAAATAGCAGGCAATCTGTTATTAAACATAGTTTTAGTTTTTATAGCTGTTAAACTTTTAAAATATTTGTTATTGCCAGCTATAATAGTTACTTTAGCCATCTCTTTTTTTAAGAGAAAAGTTGGTAATGGCTTTGAAAATGTAAGTGCTTATTTAAGAACAGTTGCAGTGTCTGTTGACCAACTAGGAAATGTAGTTTGTAAAGATTTATTAGACTTAACTCTTATTAAAAAACAAGGGTATAGGTTTGGAAATCCTGATGAAACTATAAGTGGAGTATTAGGAAAAAATCAAAACCTAAAGACTTTAACTATTACAGGAAGAGTATTAAATTATGTATTAAGTCTAATAGAAAAAGACCACTCTATCAAGTCTATTGAAGAGGATGAAAATCATTAACAAAATATGAAAGTAGTAAACAATTTCTTAGATATGATGGGATTTGAAAATACTCAAGACTTTTTAGGTATTAGTTTAAATCCTAAAATACTAGGGCTAGTGTCTATTAGCTTTGGTACAATAGCAGGCTTAGTTGAAGCTTGGACTGGAATTTCTATGTACTTATGGATGTTTTTAACCTTAGCTTCTATTTTTGATATTCTATTTGGAGTATATGCTAATGTAATGGTATTAAGAAATGACTTTGTATCTAAGATATTTTTTAGAGGAGTTTTTAAATCTTTTGTAGTACTCTTTATAATCATCATAACTAACAGTCTAAATTTGGGAGTTAAACACTCAAATATAAATCCAGACTTTTTAAAAGTAACTTTTGAATATATGGCAGCTACAATTCATTACTCTTTTGTAATGTTAATTTCTTTATATCTTCTTACAAGTATTTCTGAAAATGGAGCAAAAGTTGGGATACCAGTTTTTGAATCAGTAACAAGAATGCTTAAAATTAAAATCAACAGAGTTGAGAAAATGGGAGAACAATATATAGGCAACATTGATGAAAACTCTACAAAGGAGTTTCCAGAGAACATAGAAGAGGAACTTTAAATTAAATATACATGATTAAAAAACAAATTATTAACCATATATTATCTAATGGAGGTAAACTTACTGAAGAAGAAACATGGTTATCATTGGCTGAATCTTATGGAATAGAAGCTCCAAATAAAGAAAGAGCAGAAAAAGACAAAGGTTATAGAGTAAAAGCAACTGCAAGAATAGCCCAAAGATATTGGGAAAGTTATGTTAAGCAAACAGAAAAGTTAAAAGTTAATAAGCAAATTTTTGTTGATGGAAAATTAAAATTTGAAACTTTTAAAAAAGGTCCTGATAAACCTCAATTACCAGAAAATCCAGAAGACTTTGAAATAGAAAAATATACCACTAATCCTTATGGTGGGGCTTGGATGAAGCTTAGAAAAAAAGAAAAATTTCATTCAGAAGAACATTTAGAAAACTTAAAAGAAATTCTTTTAAAAGACCTTAAACCACATAAATATACTCCTCCTATTAAGACCAATGAGAAAGCTCATTTTGTTTATGGTTCAGACAAACATATAGGAGCTCTTACAAAATTAGATTCTATTTATAAAAATAAATATGATAAAGATGTAATGAGACAAAGAATTGTTATAGCAACAATAAAAAATATTGAAGAGAGTGTAGCATTACATGGAAAATTTGAATCTTTGTATATAATGGATTTTGGGGATGCATTAGATGGTTTTAATGCTAAAACTACAGGAGGATTAAGAGGAACTTCTTCTCATACTTTACCTCAACAACTTAATAACAGAGAGCAACATGATTTTTATGTAGAACTTCATAAAGAATTATTTGATACTATAGTTGTTAATGAATATGCTAAAAATATTTATTTTATAGCAACAAGTAATTCAAATCATGGAGGAGATTTTGAATATGGTGCCATGAGACATCTGCAAACTTATTTAGAAGTAAAATACCCTTTCATAAAAACTTATGTATCTTATCAACCTTATAATCATTTTATTTATGGTAAACATGCTATAATTTTTGGGCATGGGAAGGATGATGAAGATATGAAAAATGGTTTACCTTTAGTTATTAATGATAAAGTCTCAAATGTCTTATCTGATTACATTAGAGTAAACAAATTAGAAGAATATAACATTAGTGTAGTAAGTGGAGATTTACATCAATCTGCTGAGACTTATGCAAAGAATTTTAGATATAAAAAAGTTCTTGCTCAGTATGGTTCAAGTAAATGGATGCACACTAATTTTGGTTCAGGTCAACCTGGGCTATCTTCAGAAGTTTATGTAAAAAATAGTAAAAAAATATACAAAGAAGAAGATTTCTTTGAAATTCAAGACGAATCTAATACAGGAATTACTTTTTAAATAAAATTTTATTATCTTTGTCAAATGGATAAAGATAAAATATTAGGATTTTTTAATAAATTAGAATTTGATGAAGGTAAACATTTATACACTGTTAATGGAGATAAAATAAATTCATCTGTATCTAAAATCATTAAGAATTTTGTGAAACCATTTGATTCAAAGAATATCAGTTTGGGAGTAGCTAAAAAAAGAGGTATCTCTCAAGAAGAGGTATTAAAAGAATGGGAACAAGCTGGAAAGGAAGCATGTGACAAAGGAACTAGAGTTCACCTATTTGGTGAACTTTACCCTTTTGATAGAAGTTTAAAACCTTCAGATAAATATGAAGAAGCTATTGTAAAGTTTTGGAATGACTTACCTGACCACATAGTTCCAGTAATAATGGAACTTAGAATGTACCATAAAGATTATTTATTTGCTGGTACTGGAGATATACTGTTGTATAATAAAATTACAGGACATTATATCATAGGGGATTATAAAACAAATAAAGACCTTTTTAAAAATTTTAAAGGACAAAAAATGTTAAGTCTTTTTGATGACTTACTTGATATGCCTTTAAATCACTATCAACTACAACTTTCTTTTTATCAAATTTTATTTGAACAAATTGGGTTAAAAGTAGAAGGTAGAAAAATTATTTGGTTAAAGCCTGAAGGAGAGTATGAGATGTATGATACTGAAGACTATACAGGCATTTTAAAAGAATACCTAAAACATAATAAAGTATGATACTTAAAGAATTAATACAAAGAGTTCAATCTCTTTACTCTAAAGGTGTTCAAAGTGATGATTCAAGGTTGTCTGCTAGGCATATTTATAATGTGCTTCTTTCTGTAAGAGCTACTCTTATTACACAGAAAGTAAATAAAAGACAACATGTAAGTCAATGGAACTACCAAACTTTAAATTGTGTTGAGCTTATTAAAGCTGAACCATATGAATGTCCTTGTCTTCCTGCTGTGGGATGTGTAATATTAAGAACTAAACATCCTCTACCTCAACCCTTAACAGGCTTAATGGGAGGGCATATGTTACAATCTGTCACTTCTTTAGAAGGTAGTATTATTTTTTCAGAAACCACTTGGGAAGCCAAAAAATATAAAAAAGGAAGTAAATTTACAAGTAACAAACCTGATTATTTTATTAGAGATAATTACTTGTATATAACAACTAAAAAAGGACCTAAAGCAATTTCTATAACTGGCTTGTTTGATGACCCTTTAGAAGCAGATAAATATCCTGGAATTTGTAAAGAAGAAATTTGTAAAGAAAGTACACCAGAAGATGTATGCCCAGATTGTATAAGTCCATTAAATAAAGATTTGCCTATTGAAAAAGATATGGTAAAAACTTTAATTGAAATGTCAGCACAAGAGTTATTGTCTATGTTTTCTCAAGGTAGAGAAGACTTA
>Ga0100403_1004156_pt1 | contig 10420 bp, 9 predicted proteins | sample CryGeymet201501t_FD_83663 | JGI IMG/M metagenome (GOLD analysis project Ga0100403, IMG submission 83663) | Groundwater microbial communities from Crystal Geyser aquifers in Utah, USA - Crystal Geyser metaG 2015-01t | ecosystem: Environmental > Aquatic > Deep subsurface > Groundwater | place: USA...
ATAGGCATGGGAGACTTTATCAAACCGAATGGCGTTTTTTAACGTAGTAACAGTGGCATCTTGTCCAAGGCAATCGCGAAATGCTTGGGGTCGATACTTGCGTGCAAGGACCTGGTATCTTTTTGTCATAGTTGGTATATTATAAATATGAACAAAAATTGGCAAGAGTGGTTAGCGTCCAACCATCGAGGATGGCGTTTAATTGTCGGCTTTATCTGTGTATTGTGCTTAGCCCTTTTTCTCCACTTTCGTGAAGTGCGTCTTGTTGTATTGGAAGTAAATAATACAGCTGGCAGATATGTGATCGCAACTGTCGATTTTGAGTTCCCCGATTATGAAGCGACGATTGTTCTCAAGCAGCAGGCGATGCAAGATATCGGTGACATCTACCAAATAGAAGATAAACAAATTCGGGAGGCTCGTTATCTCCTTGAAGAGGATCTTATCCATAATAAAGAGTGGGTGGTAGCTGCGCCAAATAGCACTTTTGAGGAAATGTATAAGGCGGCAGATGAGCTAGAAACTCTTCTGATAGAGGCCCGTTTTACAGATCCTAGAACCATTCAGAAAATAAAAGCGATCCAATTTCCTGAAACTTCTTATTTTGAGTTTATTCCTGATGGGGCAAATATCGCACTTATGCTCCCGGCTGAATTTTGGAATAGACTTTCCTCTCAAATTGCCCAAAGTGGCATCTTTCATACTGAAACAATTAATTATGTAATTCGGAATTTCAGAAATCGCCCTTGGGTGTTAACTCAAGATGCGGCACTTGAGCGCTCTTTAAGAGCCCATATGAACCGGACAGTCCCTGATAAGATGACAAAGGTCTATGCTGGGACAAGAATCATAGATCAGGGGGAGATTATAACTTCGCGTCACCTAACTATGATGCAGGCTATGAAGCAGGCTATATCGGAGAGTCGTAGAATTTGGGACCCATTGACAATAGCTGCAAGTCTAATCCTCTCTTTAATTTTTGTAACAATCAGCGCCCTTTATTTTCGGATTAGTCAACCGAATTTTATACGCAGCTTAAGAGAAGTTGCCCTTTTTGTTTGTATTGTTTTACTCACACTCCTTTTTGCGAAATGTACAGAGTATATACTCCTGAAAAGCTCCTCTTATGTGATTGAATCGGTTCGCTTTCCTATTGTGGCTCCATTTGCAACTATTTTGATTTGTATACTCCTTTCCCCAAGGACAGCCCTATTTGCAGCTACATTCCTGTCGATTATCCTTTCAGTCTCTCTTGCTGTCGATCATAGCCACTTTTTAATTCTTAATTTAGTGACCTCCATCGTCGTGATTATTAGCTCAAGGGGACTTCGTAAGAGGAAGGATATTTTTACTGTTTGCATGAAATCTTGGATGAGCGCTATCCCAGTTCTTTACGCATTTACCTTATCTGAAAACTATCTCGCAAGTTACTCACTTTTTGTAGACATCGGTTCTTCTTTTGCTTTTTTACTTATTACAGCAGTTTTGGTTGTGGGACTATTACCTGCTCTAGAGACCCTTTTTGGTGTGTTAACCGATATGACATTAATGGAATATACCGATCCAAGTAGTGATCTCCTTCGCCGTTTTGCGATGGAAGTTCCAGGAACCTATCAACATAGTATAGTCTTAGGTAATTTAGCTGAAACTTGCGCCCAAGCGATCGGGGCAAATGGGATATTCTGTAGGGCTTCTACCCTTTATCACGATATCGGGAAGATCAATAACCCCCAGTTTTACACAGAAAATCAACAAAATTCAGTCAATGTCCATCAACTGCTTACCCCACAAGAATCAGCCCAAGTCATCATTTCTCATGTAACCGATGGGGAGCAAATTGCTCGTAAAGCTAGACTTCCCCAACCGTTTATCGACATTATACGAGAGCATCATGGGACAACACTCGTTTACTATTTTTATCGAAAGCAGTTAGCTTTACAAGGTGGAGACGTAGATGCAGTTGATGAGAGTCTATTCCGTTATCCAGGGCCAAAGCCTCATACGAAAGAGTCAGGGATCATTATGATTTGTGATAGTGTTGAGGCGGCAAGTAGATCTTTAGAAGTTGTAAATGAGCAGACCCTTTCAGAACTTGTCAATCGACTGATCACAGAAAAGGCAGAAGATGGGCAGCTTGATGATTGCCAACTCACCTTTGAAGAGTTAGGAAAGGTGAAGAAAAGTCTAGTGAAAACACTTCTCTTATCGAGTCATGTCCGAGTTAAATATCCTAAAAAAGAAGACAAGACACCCTCTTAGTAAAATTCTATTTTAGTTCGTTTTATTATATTTCTTTGTTAATATCCTTTTAAATTTTTAAAATTTATTGGTGTTATGGTAATTGAATCGACGAAAAAAGAAATTTCTACACAAACAAAAGACTTCTCAGAGGTAATTAACCCTTCTGCTCAACCTAAAAAAAGCTCTCCATTTAGTAAGTGGAACTGGTCTCAGATGATTAAGTATGGGGCTGTGGGATCTTTAGCTGTATTAGGTTTTTCTGTTGCATATTCTCAGCTTTGGGCAACGGCCGGGAAAATACCGGAAGCAGTAAGGACTGTTTACGAGACTACAAAGAATGGGTCAGCAGGTTTTGTGAAAACGGTAAACGATGGGATTGAAGTCTCAAAAAGGGGGTACTATGGACTTGGATTGGGAATTTCCTGGATTCGATCTGTAGCCTCTAAGGTAGTAGAGACTCCTCCTGTTCCGGAGACAACTGAAGCGGTAACAGCTTTGGGACTAGAGTACGTGGGCAATGCTTGGTTAGCTACGAGCATTGCGGCTACTAATGCAATCATTGTAGCGCCTCTTCTATACCTTATAAAGCCATTAACTGGACTTCCTGGGAGAAAATTTGCAGTGTCTTCACTTTCTTTGTTAGGAGCGCAAACTGCTGTCCCTGGTTTTATGGGTATAGTATTAGATTCTGCGAGCTCCATGTGGGCAAGTTCTAAAAGAATAGCTAATTCTACAATAGATAAACTATGGAAAGGATCAGTGGCTGTAAAGGAAGTGGTAGAGGAAATTGCAGATCACCCCTCAATGGGTGCAATTATTTTAACTGGGGTATATGGATTAGGTCTTTCTCTTAGATCCCGAGTGATTCATATTTCCTCAATTGTCCTAGCGACATCTTACTGCGGTTTTCTTGCCACCAAGTACAACTGATCATTTATGGGGCTGTTCAGAGCTCAACAGTCCCATTATGGGGTTTTTCTGTGAGATCAGGGGAGCCACATTATTGAAGGGTAGAGGAGACATCCATATTTGTTTGGGGGCTTTTGGTTTTTAAGCTCTTAATCATTTTTCCATTGAGATCAAACTGATTTAGATCGAGATATTTTATTGTTTGATCTGCGTAAGAGCGGAAGTAATACTTTAGTTCTTGGGGATCTTTTACAGTTGTCATCATTGTGTAATCTACACCCACTTTATTTCCCTCTTTTTGCCTAGCAACCCCCATAGGGATATCAAATTGATTGAGGAGATGAAAGGTGAGATCGACCCCTTTTGCAGAGGTTTCTGGGGGGATCACGCTTGTTGAGAAGATGGCAGCTCGAACAAAGCGAGAGGGGGGGGTAAAGTCTCCAGGGAGCCCTACCATCCCAGATCCTTGACCAAAGGGGGCAAATGTAACCCCTTTTACTGTAATAGGTTCAGAGTTGTAGGGGGATAAATTGATGAAGTTTCTCAAATTAGTTAAATGCCAGTCAAATGTAGGCGAGTTGGTAATCACCCCTAACTCGTTATCATGGACTACGAGCTTTCCGTTAATCGGTTCAATGACGATGCTCCTTCCATCTTGATCGTAAACAATGTAGTGGAAAGGGGCAGGAACAGCCCCCCAACTACTGATAATAGTTGGTGCAATAGCGATAGAGGATAGAGCCTCTTTTACTTCATCAATGGTTGCAAATTGGGTAAGAATCCAATTAGGAAATTCAACAGGGGAAAGGGATTTTGACTGATTTTTCTTTGTAATTGTTGCATATTCTGCATACCCAGGAAAATAGAAGGCTCCGGCGGACAGCCCTTTTTCATTCATCCCATCCATGAGTACTTCGTAGTCAAAGCAATACATTCCAACAGCTGCATACTTTGATTTATACACTAAGCCAGCCCCAGTTGAGCTTTTCCCTGTAAAGGTATAGTTTCTGGGAATGACAGCTGGGTACATGTCAATAACAGATCCAAATTCAACAGTTCTCCCATTTACAACAGAATTATCTGTTGCAGTGATCTGAATTCCTGTGCAGGCAATTAGCTGATTGATGAAAATTAGGGATAAGAAAAATTTAATCATGGATGACCTGTTTTTTAAAGTTGTCTACTAGTTGTTTGAGGCGAGTATCACAAAGATCCACCGATTTTTCATTTTCAAATGCCCCTTTTACCTCAGCATATATTTTTATTTTCGGCTCAGTCCCTGATGGGCGGATCACGAGTTTACTTCCGTCTTCAAGCCAAAATCGGAGTACATTAGAAGGGGGCAGCGAATCCTTACCGAGTAGATAGTCTTCTACTAGGGTAATAGGAAGATTTCCAATCGACGTTGGGGGATTAGAGCGGAGTGTATGCATGAGTCTTGTCATCTGATCCATCCCTGCTTTTGAGTCGCTAAAATTGAGATTTGTTAGTGATTCTCGATGGATTCCAAATGTTTGATAGATTTGATTGAGTCTATCGATAAGCGTTAGATTCTTCTTTTTTGCAAGAGCTGCGACTTCAACAATTAAGCAAGCTGAAGAAATAGCATCTTTATCCCGAACAAATGACCCGAATAGATAACCATACGACTCTTCTGCGCCAAAAAGATATTGATAGGAGTCAAATGAGGCCTCCCAAATGCCGATCTGCTCACCAATGTATTTAAATCCGGTGAGAACATCGATACACTTACCGCCAAAATGTTCAGCAATTTCTTTAAATAGCTCTGTTGTGACAATTGTTTTAATAAAGGCGCCATTTTCCGGGAACTCTTTCTTTTCGGTAAGGGTTGTGCAGATGTGATGCAAACAGAGACATGCGATTTGGTTCCCGGTTAGCCGTCCACCCCTTACGACAACGCCCATCCGATCTGCATCGGGATCTGTTGCAATTAAAATATCTCCATTTTCTGCAGCGAGCTGTTTCGTCCCAAGCTCGAGCGCTTTTTCATCCTCTGGATTGGGAGACGGGGCAAAGGAAAAGTTCCCATCAAGGGGTAACTGCTTTTCTACAAATGTAAGATGAGTATATCCCCAAGATTTAAGGGCTTTTGGAATCAGTCTAATTCCTGTTCCATGAAGATTGGTATAGATAATCTTGAGATCTACTTTAGAAAGCTCTGGGAGCATTTGGAGCTTTTCTAATTGCGAAAGGTAGACAGCATCAATTTCCGAATCAATTTCTTCATAATCGGAGCCTAAGCGAACTTGAGCTGGGCTTGTTACCTGTCGAACCATCTCAATAATTTCTTGATCATAGGGAGGGACTACTTGGGCCCCATCATGCCAGTAGACTTTATAACCATTGTATTGGGGTGGATTATGTGAGGCGGTAATCATAACGGCCATAGAGCATTTGTAATGTCTACAAGCAAATGAGACAAGGGGGGTGGGGCAAATGTCTTTTGAAAGAAGAGCCTTAATGCCATTGCCAGAAAAGACTTTGGCCGTCTCCTCTGCAAATAGCCTTGAGTTGTTTCTCACATCATAGCCAATAAAAACAGAGTGCTTGCCATCAGTTGGAAGAGTTTTAATATAATTAGCAAGACCTTGTGTTGCCATCTGAATGGTGTAAATATTTAGTCTGTTAGTACCCACTCCCATAATACCACGCATTCCACCAGTCCCAAAGGAGAGCTCTTTAAAAAATGCATCAGAGAGAGCCTGCGGGTTGTTGAGTTGAAGTTGTTTGATTTCATCTTTAACTTGCTCATCAAACGGGCCGTCTAACCAACTTTGGATTCGAGTTTCTATGCTATTTTCCATAAGAATGGATTGTTCCATTTTACAGTTTTTTTGAACAGATCAGATTGCTTCTCGTAAAAAAAGAAGAGTCTACATAGAATATGCGCCATGTTTTCACGTACTTTAGGATTAGCTATTCAGAGATGGTACACCCCAGTGTTAGGGACAACGGGGTTGATGTTCATTCGTGAGTTTGGACTTCTTTCTTTTAGGGGTATTTTTGGTGGCACCTTAGTGGGAGCTGCAATGATTCCAGCTGCAAACTTTATCGCAAGAGAATGTCTTAAATCGGTAGTAGAAAATAGGATTAGAAGCTCCCTTAAAAGTTGGAGTGAAAGTGCCCCGTCAGCGGAATATTCAACAAGAAGAATAGCAGCAGCCCGAATTGAAATTTGTTATATGCAAAATTTGCCATGTCTTCATTTGAATAACTTGCAACTCACATCTCTCCCTATTGGGTTAGGGTACTTAACTCATTTGAAGAAATTAGATTTAAGATCGAATATGCTAACAGATCTCTCTACTGAGTTATTAGATCTTCCAGAAGAGTGCACAGTTGATGTAAGTTACTGTCCTCTTGAAGAGTCAGCAATTAGGGGGATATGCAGTGCAACAAGGGGGCCTAATTTTGTATTTATATACCCAACGTGATTCAAGAATCGGTTTTTAGGCTGTGTTAAACAAACGCAATTTGCCAATCGCAAGTGAACCTATATTACTAATATTGGTTCACTTGCGATTGACAAATTTCGAAAGTTTAACATCAGCCTAAAACCGATTCTTGAATCACGTTGGGTATACTCTTCCCCCTTTTAACTCTGAAGCACTACCCGCTGGTTAGATCTTTTACGAATCGAAATTCTGATCTAGAAGGTTGTCTAAGTAAGTAAGAAGTTCCGTTTCAATGTGTAAAGAGGGGATAATAGGAGCATCTACGTGATTGATCCCTTCGCATCGAGAAGCTGCTTCCTCCCAGTCTTTGGGGCCTCGCAGGTTGTGAATCCACCAGGGAAAAGTTTTGCACTGAATAGGCCTGGCGTCATAAACAGTACACTTATTGTCCTGTAAATAAATGCAGTCTTCAGATCCTGGGCGATCTAATAAAGCGTACTGACCATCCACATAGCGGGTGTATTTTTGCTGAAACTGATTGAGCTCTAATTTAAAATGATTGGATAGCTTTTCTAAATCGGAGTTGGAAAGAAATACATAGCCAGGAGAACCTGTACAACATCCTCCACAACCTGTGCACTTAAACTTTAGACCATCGGAAAACCAAGGTTCATCTTCTTCTATTTTCTTTTCCATAAAAACTCCTCAGTCCTGGTCTTTGTCCATTTGTGGTCCCATTTATAACTTGAAACTTTACATCCATCTTTTTCTAAATCAATTAAATTCCACGCCCCTTTTCTTCCTTGAGCGCAGCTCCCGCTATCAAGAACAATCGGAAGTCCCGCCTCTTGAAGATCTGCGATAGTATGGCGGTGTGTGTGTCCGTGAAGATAGAGATGAATCCGGTGATCCTTTTTTAAGATTTCCTCTAAAGCAGGGCCCCTTTTTAAGTTTCTTCTGGGCTCATCATTCAGGAGAAAGGGGTAGTGGTTTAGCATAATGATCGAATCTGTCTCTGGGATGAGGGTAAGGACCTCTAGAAGATTCCTCTCCAGTGCATCAGAAAATAACCCCTCTGATGAGTAGGGATTAGTCGCTTGCGCAGTATCCATTGCGACAACCCAACCATAACCATTGGGCAATTTATGAGCTTCGATCCCGTGTTCTTTTAATGTGAAAAATTCAACCGGGTGGGAAATAGATCCCCTTTTATTGGTGAAATATCTGTAAAAGTGTTTATTTCTAAAGCTTCTAAAAGTGTAATGGTCATGATTTCCGGGGATTGAAATCCAAGGTATGGGAACTTTTTTGACAAATTGAACCCCTTTTTCAAATTCTTCCCTCAGGGCTGTTGTTGAGAAATCGCCCCCAAAAAGGATAAGATCCACTTTGAGCTCTTTAAAAAGCTTTGGCAGGGGATCGAGCTGACTTTCAAAAAAGTGCTTTTTCCTACAGAAAATCCAGTTCAGGTGGCCTAAAAATCGCTTTGACAATAGGCGGAAAGGATTCCAAGTTAGGTGGGTATAATGAAAATCAGAAATATGGGCAATCCGCATTCAGACATTATAATACCAATCACAATAAATAACTTCATATTTGAGCGCGTGAAAACGTCGAAAATCTTCGATCGCAAGTGGCATTGTATTGCATTAATACTGTGCTACTTGCGATCGAAGATTTATCGACAGTTTTCACGCAGCTCAAATGTGAATTTATTTATTGTGATTGATATAACCACCTAAAAGCTTAGAATCTAGGGGTTTTTTCTCCCTGGATGGGTCGTGGCTATACTCTTTTTAGTGGTGATTCTCCCATAATCAGGAACCCGTTCATTCATTTTTTTATTTTGCTCATCAGGCGTTAGTTTATGCACGTTCCTCTTGTCGCCCCTTCTCTTAAGTCGAATCTTTTCCTTTTTCTTCTTTTGTTTTTCAGTCTCAGGCCAGTTAGGAACCTCAGGGAGCTTTTGGTGAGCTTGTTCCTGTTTACTTGAATGGATCACTTTGTGATTTGTTTTTTCCATATGGTGGGGTAGATCTTTCATAATAACCTCTCGTTAACTCAATATTAATATTTTTATTATTAAAAATCACTTACTTAATTAAGGTTCTGTTGGTGAGTGTTTTGATTACTGAATTAACCGTTATTAAATTATTCCAATTGATTTTGAGTATTTTAGAACACCAGTTGGGAGGATAGATCACCTCGTTATTGGGCCATCCGGGTCTCCAAAAGAGCATTTGCTTTTTGCTCTTACCTATAATCAGGTTGGGTATTTCCAAACATGAGGCGATATGGCCAGGCCCAGAGTCGTTGCCGATAAAAAACCCTGACTCATAGATGTATGCAAATAACTGGTCTAGTGTGGGGAAGAGGGGGAGGAAGGAGGGCTCGTATCCTTCAGAATTTAACCATGCGGCAAGTTTTATAAATTTGGGGTAGGGCCAGTTTTTCTCATTTGATGAGCTTGTGGCGTGAATGATAACCCGTTTTTTATGGAGCCGATGGATAACCTCCTTAGGGGGTACGATCCCATTTTCCTTTGTGGCATTAATATTGAAGAGCTTTTTAAGGGCCTCCTGAACATTTTCAACCATGGTATGACTTTGATCACATACGTAATCAAAACCCTCTTTTAAGGGGCCGTGCTTTTGCTCATTATGGCTCCCGTAGAAGGTGTAGATCGGCTTATTAATTGCGTGAATCTCTTTAGCTCTTTGACTGTTATCATGTTGGAGGAAAATGGCATCGCAGTCCATATCGTCTTCTTTAGGGAGCCACCTGCCAAAATCATGGGGTGTAATGGTTGAGACTTTGTAGCCTGCAAGGGTTAAATGGTGGGATGCAATATGGAAAATAAGGGCGTCTCCAATTCCTGGAGCGCAGACAACAGCTATTTTTTTCATTATTGGAAGTATTTTGGCTGAAGGAGAATAACTTTTCCACTTAAAGGGGGCAATCTTAAATCTAGACCTGAGGAATCAAACAGTTTTTTAACGGCAAGGCCTGTCATGAGATCGATGGGAGTTGTCTGTCGAAAACAGCTCATTTCTAAATGTTGACTTGTCTCGTGTTGGGAAAAATTAACAGCGAGCAGCTGGATTTGTCCTGTACTTTTCAGCCTGTGCATTAAAATAATAAGACCTGGATCTAAGGTTTGGGGAACTGCAATAAGCTCTCCACTTTGGAACTGATTGTCCCTTCTAACTCTTAGGATCTTTTGGAGTTGCATGGCAAATGATTTACTATTTTTAAACTGGCCAGGAAGAGACGGGTATAGCGTATTGGGAGTTGCTTCCATTAAATTTACAGCATCAGAGTTAAGGGTTCCAAGTAGATCTGATATGGAAAATGAAAAGGTCCCCGGTTGCATGGCGTAGAAAAAGGCGAGGAGAAGGTGCATTTGTGTAATTTCTTCTCGATTTTTTTCGAAGTCTTTTACATTGAGGGCTATTTTACAGTAGTTTGGCCATGTTGCACCCTGTCCCATCCCTATTCGGATAGCATCTTCTTTTAAGAGGCGCATTCTTAAGAGCTCTCCTGTGAGAAGTTCTTCATAGTATTGGAACTTCTTCTTAGGGTTTTTAAGAAGTTCTGTCCAATCTGAGCAGTATTTATCAAAGGGTTGGAGCATGTGGACTAATTTTTTTGTTTCTATACCCGCTTCTAAAAAGAGACGATACATTAGCTTTAGCGCCTCTGTTTCCTCTGTCATAAGAGCGTGGAGAAGAGCTGGCCCTGTCAGAGTGTCGAGCGTTACATCAGAGGTGGTGTTTTTTATCCCCTCTAATCCAATGCCCGCTTGGAGAGAAAATCCACCTAATTTACGGATCCAAAGAGAGAGAGTCTCTTGC
>Ga0100403_1004157_pt1 | contig 10420 bp, 16 predicted proteins | sample CryGeymet201501t_FD_83663 | JGI IMG/M metagenome (GOLD analysis project Ga0100403, IMG submission 83663) | Groundwater microbial communities from Crystal Geyser aquifers in Utah, USA - Crystal Geyser metaG 2015-01t | ecosystem: Environmental > Aquatic > Deep subsurface > Groundwater | place...
TCAAGAGGGGCAAATAATTCAAAAAATGGGAAATACGGGATTTGTTATTTCGGGTGCAACTCCTTTTTGGAAGCACAATCCATATGCAGGAACTCATTTACATCTTGGTTTAAGGAGATACAAATTGTCTTCTGGTGGTTGGCAATACCACTCTTTAGCTCCCAGGATTGAAATATTAAATTATAATAATGGATTTAAGGGTGCTATAGATTTTAGTTTAGAATTAAAAGATTCTATAATTGAAGACAATAAAATAATAAAACAATTACAGCTGACTATTATTTCTTTGGCAAATCAAGTTATAGAATTATATAAAAAATTATTAGTTATATGACCTTGGCATGTCTTTAAACTGGCCATTTATTAATTAATATAAATTCAAATGCTTAAAGGAAAACTTAGTTATTTGTTATCAGCTCTTGCAGTTTTAGGAGCAGGAGCAGGATGGCTTTTGGGATTCATAGACTCTGAACAAGCTATTGCCATAGTATGGAGTGGTTTGGCACTATTTGGAATTAGGAGAGCAATATAATAAATACTTTGGAGTCCTAAGCAAGACTTAATAAACTGCTAGTTCTTTAATCTTTGATGGGAGTTTGAAATGAAAATTCCAGGAAGGATCCCATGGACATTCTGTCAAGAGTGTCATTTAAGAACTCCTGCTAACAGAAAGTATTGCTATAATTGTGGTGTAAAAATTATTCTTCCCATTTCAGAGGATCCTGATGCACAACTTGCCATTCTTCGTTTAATTCATCCAGAAATACACGATGAGTTTGATGAGTAATGACAAAGAAAAAGAGAAGATCTCTGTCTGTCTTCTCTTTTTTTCTAATAATAAAAATTAGAGTATTTTTCAATAAAGTCTAAATCCTTTTCTGTTAAAATGTAACCAGACTCTATTAAAAATTTATAAGTTTTATTTAAAAGAATTTTCATTTGCTCTTCCGTTTTCAACAAACCATGATTAGGAATATGGCACTTATGATTGCAGATAGGAGCTGCATTAAGTGGTGAAGACTCCAGACAGCTTTCTTTGGCTCCTCTACCAACTATGTGGTGAATGGCATCTGCTTTGTTAGAGCCACAATAGAAACACTCCCATGTATAAATAAACAGCAATCGAGTGTCTTTGCTGAATTCATTGTTCATTTTTTGTATTCTTTTAATGATACTATTTTATTTGCAAAAAACATCCTGATGCCACTTCCCAGTTTTCCACGAATTATAACAGGATCTTCAGCATTTATATTTTCAAATATCAATTTTCCATATTGAGGAAAAGCGATAGCACTTAATCGGACTGTAATAAAATCTGTATCATCCTCTACAACAAAATTGGCAAATTGGAACTGCTCTTCTATGGCATAATCAATACCTTCTTTTACATTTTTATCGTGTTTAAGTTTATAATTTTTCAATGCCAATTGACTTGTCCATTCATTATTTTTAAACCATTTTCTAATTTCAGGTTTCAGTAAATGAACAATTCTGTATTTTTCAGAATCATATGGTTTGCCTTTTGTTAAACTTACTTCTCTAGCATCTCTTAGATTTTTGTCATAAACGATTCCATATATTACAGCATCATCTGCTTTGTCCATTTCTTTCAACTCTGATATATTGATTGGTAATTTTTTAAAGTATTTAATATTTTCTTTTATTACAGGTAACCAATTTTTGTCTAGACCAAATTCCATGTCCCATGGACATATTGCGAATCTCTCAGAAAATGTTATTGAAGTTTTTTGATATTCATTTATGTGCTCTCCGAACAATGTTGTCTGTACACTTCTGTTTCCAACAGAATCAAAGGCTCCAAGATTTACCAAGTTCTGTTTTGTTGTAGCTTTTATTCTAGTCTTTTTATTTTTTACTTCAAAATCTGTATAAGAGTTATATGGCTGATTATTTGCTATTGACAGTGATTGTTTAATGCCAATTCCTTTAATATCAGAAAATCCAATTCTTAAGCAATCTCCATCTATAATAAAATGCTCTTTACTTTTATTTATCTCCACAGGTAACAGTTTAAATCCTTCTTTCAAATATTCTTTAAGTATTTTCTTTTTCTTGTCCTCATGCTCTGTTAAAGCCATAATAGAGCTATAAAATTCCATAGGATAATATATTTTTAACCACATCGTCCAATAACTAATGATGGTATAACTAACACTATGACTTTTGTTGAAACTCCAGCTACCATAATGACACATTTCAAGCCATATTTTATTAGCAATAGGTTCAGAAAGACCCAATTTCAAAGCTCCTGGAATAAATTTATTCTTAAATGTATTGAATTTTTCAACTCCTTGTGAACGAGAAATTAATTTTCTAATTTCAGAAGTATCCTTCCAACTCATATTTCCAATTTCCCTCATTATTTTCATAACTTGTTCCTGGTATATAACAATGCCATATGAATCAGAAGTTATATTCTGCATAATTGGATGGACATATATAATTGGTTTTTTCTTAATTCTTCTTTGTATATACTCTGTGGTATTACCTGAATTAAGAGGTCCTGGTCTTGCCAAAGCTGATATCGCTGAAAGACTAGAAAAATCTTTTGGCATTATTTGTCTACAAACCTGGTTGACTGCTTGACCATCAAATTGAAATATACCAAATAATTTTCCATCACAAAATCCTTTATATACAGCAGGATCATCTAGTGGCAAATTATAAATATTAATTTTTTTATTGTATCTTTCTTCTATCATTTTTATAGCACGACTTATAACAGACAATGTATTCAATCCCAGTAAATCGATTTTAAGTAGTCCTGTATCAGAAGCATCTTTATAGTCCATACTTATTACTTGGCTGTCTTTAATTTTATATATTGAACAAAAATTAGTTAAGGGTTCATTGCTTATTACAATACCAGCAGCATGCTGTCCCATTTGTCTCAGCTGTCCTTCAAGCTCAATGCTATGTTTTAATTCAGGATATTCTTTCATTGCGATCTTTGGATATTCAAATACATCACTAACAAAGGTGTCTTCAAGAGTAAATGAAGCTCTAGAATCTCCTCCTGATCTTTCTATGATTGCTTTTTTTACTTTATCAAGAACTGAAAATGGTATCTTAAATACCCTCCCAACATCATCAATGGCACTTTTTCCTTTAAATGCTACAAATATAGGTAAATTTCCAACTTTATCTTTGCCATATTTATTTTCAAGATATTCTTTAACTTCATGTCTTCTTGCATCTTCAAAGTCAATATCAATATCAGGTAAATCTTCTCTATTTAAATCCACAAATCTTTCAAAAATTAATCCATATCTTATTGGTTCTACTTCTGTTATTTCAAGAGCATAGCAAACCAAAGAGCCAGCAGCAGAGCCACGAGCAGGACCAACGAGAATCTTATGCTCCTTTGCCCATTTAACAAGATCTGTAATTACAAGAAAATAATCAATGAAGTTTTTTTTAATAATCAAATCAATTTCATAATCAAGTCTTTTTTTATACTCTTTTTGCTCAAATCCTTTAAGATCTAAAGATGATAAATCCTCACCTATTAATTTTCTTTTAATCATTCCTTCATTGCACAATAACTTTAAATATGAAACTTTTTCTTCATCATTCATTGGATATTTAATAGGAGTTGCTTTTGGAAATTCAAAATCAACTAATTCTGATATTTTTACAGTATTATCAAGAGCTTCAGTAAAATCAAATTCGGGGTGTAGTATATTAAGAGACTCTTGCATTTCCTTCCTAGTTTTAAGATAAAAATCATCTTGGTCAAATTTCCAATGCTCTGGATTTGCCATGGTATCATTTGTTTGAACACAAAGAAGAATTTCTTGTATTTTAGAATGCTCTTTAAGAACATAATGGCAGTCATTTGTTGCCACCAGTTCCATTCCTTCTTTTTTCCAATGAGAATTGTATAATTGCAAAAGAGTTTGATATGCTTTTAATCCATCCTTGAATGCTATGGGTTGCACCTCTATATAAAAATGTTCAATATTTTTGTGAAACAGATCCACAATTTCTTTAGCTTTTTTTATATTTCCATTTTGAATATTTTTCATAACTGGAGATGATAAGCAACCAGAAAAAACAATCAATCCTTCTTGATTGTCAATCAAATCCTTGAATGTTATTCTTGGTTTGTAGTAGAAATTTTCAATCCAACTTTTTGTTGTAAGTTTCATCAAATTCTGGTAACCTATAACATTTTTGACAAGAACTGTAATATGATAATAATCCCTACCACTTCTAATTGCTTTCTCATCTTCAACAATGTAAAACTCAATGCCTAAAATTGGCTTAATTCCTGCTTTGTTGCACTGCTTATACATCTTGAAATGGTCAGATATATTACCATGGTTTGTGGTTGCCAATCCTGGTTGTCCAATTTCAACTGCTCTTGCAATGTACTGCTCTGGAAGTCCATAGCCATCAGTAAAGCTGTATGAATTGTGGCAATGAAGATGCACAAAATTGTCTTTCATTGCATTTTTTTGTTAAGGAGTGTTACTAAAGTCATCCACGATTTCATTATAGCCCTCATTATTAAGCATCTCTAAATTCTCTTCTTCACTAATTGGTCTGTATTTTATTCCTTGTCTAGGTTTATTTTCCAAGATCTCTTTAATTCTACTTTGTCTTATAAGAAAATCACTATTGCTACATCCTAGCATTACACCCTTTTCTAAAAGCAAAGAATTGCATTTTGGACATCTGGAATTTATAAGATTTTTCCAATTCATGTTATTTGTCTTTACCAGCAATCCATTGAGTCAATTTATATTTATCACAAACTCCTTTCCTTCCTCCATTTTTAGAAGTCCAAAATATACGACCATTTGATACTCTTGTAATTCTTCTTACCAACTTACTTCTTTTGTTCCTAACAATTTGACCAACTTTGTATATTGTTTTTTTCATATTATTTATTTAATTAACACCATACTTGCTCATAATTTCTTCAAGAGTTTCAATTTTTGTTTTTATAAAATTAAAGAACTCTGGTTGTTTGTCTCTCATCTCTTTAGCCATCAAACAAACAATGTAAGTATGCTCGTCTTGTGCAATATCTCCTGTTCTTCCTTTGAAGTACTCAATCATGTCTCTTAGTCTCATTGTAACACCAATCTTGGTGCAAGTACCCATGGGCATGATACATCTAGCTTGCTCCATTGGAATGCCAAATTCTATTAGATCCTTATAGACAGCTCTTACATGTTCAACTGCTTCAACAAATTCATAAATTTTTTCCTTTGCTTCATCTTCTCCTTTATCAGCTCTTTCTTGAAGAGATACTGGTAATCTAACAGGATCTGAATAGCAAGATGAAACTCTGTAGCTCTGCTGTCCAAAAGCCATCTGTCTGTGTCTTACGATCTGGTGAGTCATAGCTCTTGGAACTCCAGTGATCTTGAATGTGAACATGGCTCCCTCAAGTGCCACCGAGATGGGTCTCTTTGATAGCATGTACATTAACTTTTTTTCTTGCTCTTCAAATGGAGCATCAAGCAACTTGCTTACTGGCATGTGGGGTGTGGTGTCCCATGTACACAAACTAGCATATAATGCTGCTCTTACCCAGCTCTTGTAATCATGTCCAGAGAGCAGTTCTACATTTATGCTTTCATAACCTGCTATTTGTTTTTCAGGCTCTACAAAATCATCTCCTACTGGTGCACCAAGAAACTCTATCTCCTCATTAACTCTATATTTATCAGTTGCTTCTTTATTTGCCATTTTATTTTAATTAATTTCTAATAACTTACTAAACTTATCATTTGTTTCTTTCATGTCAATCAATTGCACAGCCATGATTGCATAATTTGCCAGATCTATGAATGAGTCTCTCAACGCCTCATTCTCTGGTACTTTTTCTTGTTCTGTTAGATTGATAATTCTAACAAATTTACTTCTTATTTGATACAAGATTCCATTTAAGCCAAATATCTTCCAAGAGGTTCCATAATCTATAGACTTTTTAATTCTAAGATTTTTAATACTCTCTATAATTTCTATAAAATGCTCTATTTCCTTTTTGTTCATGATTTTTAATTATTTATTGTTTTTTATTAAATAACCGACCTTTGTTTCCCATTCCTATATCATCCTTTATCGCTCCAAGAGACATGTTATATCTGGAATAAATATAACTTCTTTGAAATACTTGTTTATCTTTCATTGTGTTGATGTTTTATCTTATAAACAATATTTTTTGAATCTAATATTTTTGCAACAGATTCAACAACCATAGGAGATCTATAGGAGCCTTCTGAGCAGCAAACTGCACAAATAATTATTGAATCTGGCCATAATTTGTTATATATTTCTATAGAGTTTACAATCATATTTACAATATCTTTAAATTCTTTTTGATTTTTCATAAACTCTAATATTTCATTTTTACTTGCATTTTTTAATTCTTCCTTTCTCCAAGGATTAATCAAGTATGATGCATCAAATTTAATGTTAGCTGGTGGATTCCCAAATTTGTGTCCCCAAGACATTATTGTTATCATATTTTTGATAATTTGTTTTTTAAATAATCCCAATTATATATTGGCTCCACACCTCTTTGTCCTATGATGTAGTCAACCACTGCTTTTGCTTGAGAAATGGTTGAATCCATAAGGAGCTTACGATTCCATAATCCGAAACGACCAATCTGATAAATATCAAGCTTGTGCAATTCTTCTATAAGCTTAATTCTATCATCAATGCTGATGCTTATCACTTTTCCTGTCTTCCAAATGAATCTCTCTGGCTCTTCATCTGTAAGATGAAACATTCCAAGAGTCCTTCTGGTGAAATAAATTTCTTCTTGGTTAAGCTCTCTCATACTTTCTACAGAGCAAACTCCATTGAGCATAGAAGCTCTGTAGACAGGACTGCTAGGATCTGGTATGTATAGATTTATCATCCAGTTTGGAACTATTTTTTCCAATTTATAATTGGTTATGTGCAAAGGAGTAAATTCAAGTTTCAGATTGTTTAACCAATGATTGCTTTCTAAAGTCCAAGAAGGTATCATATTTATAAATTTATCCAATGGAACTGCAGATATAATGTGTTCATATTTAACTGCATGTACTTTTCCATCTTTTTCAAATTCTGCAATTTTCCTTTCGGTTAATATACTTTTTAACCAATAACCAAAATGGAAATGTTCAGATCCTGCGAATTTATAACAATCTTGAAGAACTGTATTGACAGTGTTTGATTTTGGCATATAAACATAAGTATCCTTTCCAATGTCCATGATTGAAGATGGATGTTGTATCTCTCTCACCTTTTCTGAATACTGAAGAGAGTATTTCAAGTTAGGAGTGTGAGTAATATTTCCATCAACCAGAATACCATCAGTCAGAGTTATCATTTTCAAGTCTGTATTGAATGGCAGATCTGGAATAGAATGAAGATAGTGAACTCCATTGTGTAGATTAAGGGGAAGCTCTGAAGCTCCTTCCACAACCATGAAGTCCACTCCTCCTTCTTTCAGCCAAGCAGCAGCTCCAAGTCCAGCAACTCCACTACCAATAACTAGTACTCTTGTTTTATTTTTCATGGCTGTAATCTTTGTAAATTCTTGTAATGGTAGGACCCATTTGTCCTTGATACTTACTATCCTTTTTATCTCCATATGGAATTTCAGAAGGGATTAGCATTCTGGCAAAAACTATTTGTCCAATTCTTGAATTCTTTGGAATTAAAATTGGAGTATTGGTAAAATTAGTTACTTCAAGAGTAATATTACCTTCAAAGCCAGAGTCAACAAATCCAGCCATATGAATGCTAATTCCAGCTCTTGCAATGGAGCTTCTACCTTGAACAAATCCTACAATGTAATTTGGTAATTTAAATCTTTCAACAGTGGAAAGAATATAAAATTCTCCTGGATATATTATCAATTCATTCCAGCCATTGTACTCTTTAAAATTATCAGAATTTCTTTCATCTATTCTTATAACTTGCTTTAATTCTCCTTTTACAAAGATTTGAGCTTTGTTGTCAAGATGCATGTCAACAGAACTGGGTCCTATATACAAATCTGGAGTTTCTATAATTAGCTCTTTTGATTCCAAAAGATCTTTAATTTCTTTATCAGATAGTACCATATATTTTTCTTTTATTTAATTCTTTTAATACCTTCTTGTAGTAAGGAGATCTTCTAAATGCCATTCTAAATTCTGTAAACTCGTTATTCTTTGCAAATTCAATCATTCCTGTTTTAATAGCTTCTCTTTTGGCATCCCTATCATCATAAATAGAGCCAAAGAATTCAAGTCTCCATTGTCTAACTCTCTCTTTACTAACACAGAAGTGCTTTGCAATATATCCTGCTGAAAATGACAAAGAGTGCATTTCTGTAAGTTTTTTGATACCTCCCTTTTCTCTATATTTATTTTCAAAATCTTTTACATTCATTTTGTTTGTTCTTTAATTTTTTCAATTATTGCATTTGCAGAATCTGGATTATTTCTTAAGAACTCCCTAGAGGATTCATATCCTCTTCCAAGTGTAATTCCATCACATTTATATGAATTCCCTTCTTTCTTTATAATTCTGTATTTTTCTCCAAGAGCAAGCAACTCACCTTCTTTTGATATTCCTTCATTGTAAATAATATCAAACTCTGTAACTTTGAATGGAGATGCCACCTTGTTCTTAACAACTTTAACTCTAACTCTGCTCCCCATAGCTTCTTCTCCTTTCTTTATAGTAGCAATCTTCTTAATTTCCACTCTGACAGAAGTATAGAACTTCAGAGCTTTTCCTCCTGCTGTAGTTACAGGATCTCCATAACCACCTATATTTACTCTCGTTTGATTGATAAAGACCACTAAAGTCCCACTTTTGGCTATCTCTGCAGTTAAGATTCTCAATGCTTGGCTCATCAATCTAGCTTGAGCACCTATCTGCATAGCTCCTATAAGACCTTCTAGCTCTGCTTTTGGAGTTAAAGCAGCCACAGAGTCAATTATCACAACAGCAATCTTGTGGCTTCTTACAAGCGATTCTACTATATTTAGAGCTTCTTCTCCACCACTAGGTTGGCTAATGAGTAATTGTTCGGTTTTAACTCCTATTTTCTGGGCATATTGGGGATCTAGAGAGTGTTCAGCATCTACAAAAGCACAAATACCACCAGTTTTCTGTGCTTCTGCAATAATGTGTAAAGCTAAAGTTGTTTTGCCAGAGCTTTCAGCTCCATAGATTTCAACAACTCTACCTCTCGGCAAACCTCTAATTCCAAGAGCTTGGTCAAGACCTATTGAACCTGTAGAAATGGATTTGACATCAGAGTGAGGTTTATCTCCAAGCATCATAATGGCATCCTGTCCAAATTTCTTTCTTATCTCCTTAACAGTTTCCATAATGGAGCTATTCATTTTCTTTTCTGTTTTTTCTTTCTTTTTCATGGCACTATTTTTCTTCTCCCATCTCTTGATAAAAGGCATTCATTCCTCCAAAACACTCTATTTTTTCAAATTCCTCAAAATCATCATTATCAGTCTCTTCTATTTTTTGGCTTTTTATATTTTTCATATCTCTTTATTTGTTAGTCTCTGGTAGGGAGAGAAGATTTATAATGTCTTGGCGGATTATTCTCTTGTCTTTTTCATTTACCGAACTTCCGCCAGTAAATACCTTTAGTTTCATTATTTCTGCCCTCACTCCTTCAAGAAGTTTTAGCTGGAACTGGTGAAGGTGTGATTTAACTTCTGTTTCTGTAAACAAGATGGGAATGAGAATGTGCCCCGCCCTAGCGAGAATGCCTCGTTTTTCATCTACTAATTCCTCAAACTCCCTCTCATTCTCCTCTATAATGTCTTTGATTTTGCTCATAGGTGGTGTTGATACTTTGCTGTTAAATCTTCTTCTGCGTCTGGATGTAGTTCTTCTTTCATATCTCTTATTTATCTTTTAACTGGTAAGTGATGGTGCAGGGAATTTGTATTACTCCTAATGGGGCTGTGGCTCTTTTGGATAGTCGCTTAAACACCACTTGAGGTTCTTTGTCTTTCAAACCCCAAAAGCAGAGCCACGCCTTTATAGTTTTATTTTTCATTTTAGTTTGTTGGGGTTACTGGCAAACATTCTATTTTTATTGTTTTTGGTTCTGACATATTTTTTGTTTGGTTATAAGTGATGGTTGGTTAGTAATCGACACGATACGATAAGATTTAAAGCCATATTCGTCTCGAAACTCGCTGTGCTCGATCTTGTATCCCTCATGTTCTTTTTGCCATCTCGGATCATTTTCTAGATTGAATATTGCACGACCGGCTTGCGTGAGCATCATCGTGCGGATGAAGTATTGTTTATTCACCCATTCGCCGTCTGCATTTCGTAACACCTCAAGCACCCGACCCTCTTGTGTTTTATTTGGAATGTTTCTTTGCATGGTCATTTGATGGTTATGATGTAACCGGCA
>Ga0100403_1004158_pt1 | contig 10419 bp, 9 predicted proteins | sample CryGeymet201501t_FD_83663 | JGI IMG/M metagenome (GOLD analysis project Ga0100403, IMG submission 83663) | Groundwater microbial communities from Crystal Geyser aquifers in Utah, USA - Crystal Geyser metaG 2015-01t | ecosystem: Environmental > Aquatic > Deep subsurface > Groundwater | place: USA...
ATTAAAACGTATGGGAGGATTTGATTGATCACGAGATAATTATACTCGTTATGGCATTATTCCACCACTGTCTGAAAATATCTTAGGTTTAAGATCGTCAGATGATTCACTTCTTATTTTCTGACCTTCTTTCAAGCCAGGTGACACCTCAACTTCTTCAACTGCTTTTGTGTTAGTGATTGCTGAGGGTTGAACAAACTGTTGCTGTTGTGGAATCCTTTGAGGTTGTTGTCTTGATTGGATCATTTGTGGATTAAATCCTGGTTGTGAATACGGCTGATTCATCATGCCGAAATTTCCTGGAGGTGAAAATTGGTCAAATGAATTTGGCGCATTTATGACGGCTGGTTTTCTAACTGCTCCAAAACGCAAGAGTTCGGCAATGTGCTCATATGTATCTGCAGTTACAGAATATGAAGTAAGATTGTTTGTTGCAGAAATAATTCCTGCGTGAAGATTAGTTGCAATATCTTTATTGATGGTAGTTCCAAGTTTTTTGATAACTTCAAGAACTAATTCCGATGTGGATGAGCTTGATTTTGAAACAAAATTGATCAAACCATATGAATTGTTAATCAAATGTCGATCGATATTTATAATTGTTGCACTGCTAAATTTCTGCTCATTTTTTTGATAAATATTTCCTAAAGAATTAAGATTTGGAGCATCTATAGTTACGATAAAATCAATATTTCCTCCTGAATATGAGAACTGGACTTCGTCAGCTTTTATCTTTTCACTTCCGGTTCTTGGAACAATAACTAAATTAAAACGTTCTCCTTGAATATTGTAATCAACCTTATCAATCGTTCCTTCAGTATATGGAAATGATACAACTAGGTTATCTCCGCCATTTTGCAAATCATTTTTAATTTTATCTGCTCCAAGCAAATCGCTTTGCGGAATGGATTCGGAAATGATTGAAACATTTTTACCCATCTCAATCAATTTAAGGTATAGAGAAGTTCCAGCAGCTATAGCGTCAGGAGTAGGTTTTGATGGCAAAATAATTACTCCAGAACCATTTTTAGTAAAATGATCCTTGATCTGTTGAGTGATTTTAGGAATGTCCAATGTCTGTAAGTTCTGTTGAGGCATCATGAATATAGCTGAAAATTATTATAGGATAAATTTTACCACATCACCCTGCTTTATGTCAAGTACTGGATTTGTTTGCATACCAAACTCTTGGTCTTTCTTTACTTCCTGAACAGTTTTTGCGCGGATCCTAAGCGATATCAATTTCGTTTTTCCTATAAGCTTGTTATTTCTGTAGACTTCTACATTATCACCAATATTGACCTTTCCTTTTGTTACTAGGCCGCCAACTGCATTCTCACCTTCAAGAACGAAAGTTGCTAATACATTGGCTTGCGCCTTCAGGTTTTTTTCATTTTCTTCTTTTTCATGAATTAATTCAGACACTTCCTCTAGCTCATCGAGCAGCTCATAAATTATCTCATATGTTTTTACAACAACTTTTTCTTGCTTTGCTAGTATTTTAACTTCATTATTTACAGTAGTAGAAAATCCAATTACGATTGCTTTTGTGGACTTTGCTAAAAAAATGTCAGATCTGTGAATGCCACCGACTGTAGATAGAATGATCTCGATGTTGTCGTTATCTTTAAGAGCATTTAAAATCGCCTCAAGAGTGCCATGAGAGTCTGCTTTTAGAACAACTGGAAGCTTCTTTGCTTCGGGATCTGATGTTCCAAGCAATGTCTCCATATCAACCTGCATTGGAATACTTTGATCGTTCTTTGATTGAAGTTCTTTGATGTCCTGCTCCTTGGTTGTGATTTGTGAGCCGACTTCAGGAATATTTGAAAATCCTAATATTTCAAACGGAGTTGAAGGTTCGACTTCTTTAACCTGCTTTCCAAGATCATTTATTAGAGCTCTAATACGAATTTTTTCTGAATTTGTGTATACGGTATCTCCAACATGAAGTGTGCCATCTTTAATAATCGCACTCACCACTGTCCCGCGCTTATCTTTATTTGTTTCAATAATGTAAGCCTGAACTGGGTTCTTAGGATTGTATTTAAGGTCAATCTCCGAAGAAATTAAAAGCACAGATTCAAGCAATTCTGTGATACCTTCATTTTTCGAGGCTGATATTAAAACTGTTGGAATTTCGCCTCCTAAACCTTCTGTAACAACCTCGTATTTTAGCAAGTCCTTTTTTACTTTTTCAGGCTTTGCTCCGGGAAGATCAATTTTATTGATTGCGACTATATACGGTATTTTTGCTTCCTTTATATGTGCAATAGACTCGATTGTTTGAGGCATTACTGAATCCACTGCATCGATAATTAGTATTGCAATATCAGCTACAGTTGCTCCTCGAGATCGAAGTTTTGAGAACGCTTCGTGACCTGGGGTATCGATAAAAGTTATAACGTCGTTGTCATATCCTGAAATTTTTGTTTTTATTTCATAACCACCAATTCTTTGAGTAATCCCACCATGCTCACCTGATGCAATTTTACTTTTTCGTATAGAATCAAGCAAAGTCGTTTTACCGTGATCTACATGTCCTAAAATTGTCACAATTGGAGATCTATTTTTACTCATATCAATTTAAAGTATCAATTTATTAAAGCAGTATTTCTAGAGATAAAATGAAGAAAGTCACAGTTTGCCAATAATTTATTCAGATTTCACTTCTTCTTTTTTCTCTTTACTGTCAACTTTTTTTTCGACTATTTTAGTTTCGCTTTTATCTTGAATAATATTCACTTCAAGATCGGTAAGAGCAGCTGCTAAGTTTACATTTACTCCGCCTTTTCCAATTGCAAGAGGTGCTTGTGATTCATCAACAGTTACATTGACAGTTTTTTTCTCAAGATCAATATCAACACTAATAATTTCTGCAGGTGACAACGCACTTGTCAGAAAAATCTTTGGATCTTCATTCCACTGAATAATGTCAATTTTTTCGTTTCCGTCTAGCTCATCCGTCACAGTCTGGACTCTCATGCCTTTTTGACCAACACAAGCACCGACCGGATCAACTCCACTTTGAGTGCTGTGAACTGCAATTTTCGCTCTGTCACCAGGAGATCGAACAACTTTTTTAATTGCCACGGTATCGTTTGAAATCTCTGGAACTTCGCGTTTAAATAATTCTGCAATCAACTGAGGATCAGATCTTGAAAGAATAATTCTAGAGTATCCGCTCGGAGATGTAGCGATTTCTTTAAGGTAAAACAAATAACGTTCATTTACATCATAATTTTCATTTTGAATTTGCTCATCTCTTGGAACAATTCCCTCAGCTTTACCCATATCGACATAAACATTATTCATGTCACGCCTAATTATTCTTCCACGAATTACCGTTCCTACTTGATCTAGGTAATGAGATATGACTGTCTTTTTCTCAGCTTCTCGAATTTTTTGTACAATAACTTGTCGTGCTGTTTGAGCTGCGATTCTTCCAAAACCAGGAGGCGTAATGTCTTTTTTCCCACTCATAATGCTTGTCTCGCCTGTGCCTTTATCAACATTTACCACCACAAGTTCGTTTCCATCCTCATCCTCCACCTCAACTTCAGGATGCTCTTTTCTAAACGCTGCAAGAATTGCTGCTTGCATAGACTCTATCACTTCGTCAACGCGAATACCACGCTCAGAAGCTACCTGATTTAGAGCTAATACAAACTCACTTTTGACTATTACCATAAAGCTTATTCTAACAGAAAAGCCTAAAAAAGCAACGCAGAGTGTAGTCCTGAGAATTGACAAAAGACATTGTATAATCAATCTATCATGACATTATTCATCTGTTCAAATTGCGGAGAAGGTAGTTCCTCATGGATGGGTAGGTGTCCAAGTTGCCAAGAATGGGACACTTTCAAACAAGCTAGAGGAATAGGTGAAGAAGAAAAAGGAAGAAAATCCAAATCAGTTCAAAAAATGAAAAAAACTTTATTGAATGAAATTTCCTCTTTAGACACTTCGAGAATATTGACGGGAATTCATGAAATTGATCGTGTCCTTGGCGGAGGAATTGTAAAAGGCGCTGTAATTCTTCTTACGGGTGAACCTGGTATTGGTAAATCAACTTTAATTCTCCAAAGTTTAAGCAAGTTGAACACGCTGTATGTCTCCGGAGAAGAGTCTGCAGAACAAATTAAGGACCGTGTCGAGAGATTAAAACTAAACCTAACTTCCTTTCTTTTTTCAGACACGCTCCAAGTTGAAGGCATTGTCGAAGGAGTAAGCGAAATGAAAAAAGCTCCCGATATTATTGTCATCGACTCTATTCAAACTATTTATTCTAAAGAAATTGACAGCCCTCCTGGAAATATTTCCCAACTTCGCGAAACAACCTCGCATTTAATCAGACTTGCAAAAACAAATAAAATTCCGATCATTATAGTAGGACATGTGACAAAAGATGGAAATGTCGCAGGTCCAAAAACTCTTGAACATATGGTTGATGCTGTAATATCATTTGAGGGAGAGAAGGTCTCAAATTTTAGAATCTTAAGAGCTCAAAAAAATCGCTTTGGATCAACAGATGAAATCGGAATATTTGAAATGAAATCCACAGGTCTTAGAGAAGTCGATAATCCACTCGCATTTATTGACGCTAATCAATCTCCTAGCGCAGCAGGAAAAGTATACGTAGGAGTATTGGAAGGTAAGAGGCCGTTATTTTACGAGATACAAGTCCTTGCCGTAAAATCATTTCTTTCAATTCCAAGACGAGTTGTTAAGGGTGTCGATTTCAATAAAGTTCAACTTCTTATGGCTGTTATTGAAAAAAATCTAAATCTTCCTCTTAGTAATTTCGATATATACGTAAACATTGTCGGAGGAGTAAATGTCAAATCTCCTTCAACTGATCTAGGAGTGGTCTCTGCAATAATTTCATCTGTAAAAAATATTACTCTTCCAGAACGAGCAATGTTCACAGGAGAAGTTGGACTTTTAGGAGAGGTAAGAGCAATTCATGGTCAAGAAAAAATTATTAGCGAAGCAAAAAGGCTTAATTTTAATAATATATTTAGTTCGAATCAATTAAAAAATGTATTTGAACTATACTCAGCACTGAAAAAATAGCGAGAAGTTATGCAGAGTTGTGTCATTCGAGGATAAAGCTTTCATTTACTTCTGTATGTTTTCCGTTGGCGCCTTCAACATCAATTGTAATTTTATTTGTGCCCTTTACTAAAGGAAATTCATAACGAAAAATTCCTGACTGGTCAGGAAATACCTCTTTCTCAAATATGGTTATTGTTGCTTCTTTTTCAGTTTGACCAATAATAGTTATTCTGTCAACATTGCGGAAAATTCGTTTTGAAGGACTTGTAATGAGTACCTCAGGAGGAGAAATAAATATATAGACTTGATAAGAAAAATAAATCAAGAAAATAATAAAAATTGAAGAAAAAATTGCTATTAATATTTTTTTAGTTTCGGGCAAAAACTGAAGTCTCGGTAGACGTTTTCGAAAAGTAATTCTTTCAGTTTTTACATAATCTCTACGAAAATATGCAATAGCTTTTTCGGGATCAATATTTAAAAATGATGCATAACTGCGAATTGCGCCAGTAATATAAACTCTGGAGCTAAAAACACCCCAGTCGTTTTCCTCTATTGCTTGTAGGTATCTTCCTCTCAACCTAGTTCCCTTCTGTGCTTGGGGTAGGGAGATATTTTTCTTGATTCTTTCGCGGTGCAATAGTTCTCCGACACTCAACATTGTATTCATATCGCTATAATCACACCCTTCCTGAATACTGCGCAGTTTCAGGATTAACAGAAATTGTATCGCCAGTTTTAATAAAAAGTGGAACCATCACCGTCGCTCCTGTTTCTGTAATTGCCTCTTTACGAGCGTTACTAACAGTGTCACCTTTAGCTGCATCTTCAGTTTGAACAATCTTCAAATTTACACTAGCAGGTGACCTTACATTAAGCGGTGTTTCGTCATGAAGATACACGAACACCGACATACCTTCGACAAAGAAATTGACTACTGGTCCAATAAGGTCTAAAGTTAGTTCAAATTGAGCAAATGTTTGATTATCCATAAATACAGCAACTTCGTTATTTTTATATAAAAACTGCATCTCGTGACTTGTCACGTCTAGGTTTTCAATTGTCTCGTTTGATTTAAATGAATAATCGATCGTTTTTCCTGATTTAACATTTTTTAATTTTGATCTCATAAGAGCTGAGCCTTTCCCTGGTGAATAAAACTCAGTTTTTTGAACCTGCCAAATATCATTTTGATAAGTGATGAATTCACCTTTTTTTAAATTTCCAGCTTGTACTGACATATTTATATTATAAATTGATATAGACTTATTTTATTGTAATAAGTTGTAAATCCTCAATTGAAAGAGCATTTGTAAATATCATTCCCAGTCTCTCAATTCCAATTGCAATCCCTGTGCTTTCTGGCATTCCATCCTTAAGAGCATTTATAAATCCCCAGTCTAAAGGATACTCTATCTTACCATTTTGCACACGAATATCAGCCTCTTCTTTAAAACGTTTTTTTTGTAGTACTGGATCTGTCAGTTCAGTAAAACAATTTCCAAGTTCTAGACCTTCAATATAGAACTCGAACCTCTGAGCTGTTAATCCGTCGGAATTAGGTTTGGATAACGCAGCAAATTGTACTGGATAATCGTATAAAATTGTTGGGTAACCATTCGTACCTAGATGAGGTTCGATTTCTTGAGCATATATTTGAGACCATAAATCCTCAAATGATGCAGATATTGTCGTATAGCCCTTACTTTTGGCCTTTTCGATAAATTCTTTCTCGTCGAAAAGTACACTAGGACTAATTCCGGCATACTTATCAAATGCTTCAGCTACAGTAAGCTCTTCCCAGTTTGAAAATGATATTTTCTTTTTGTTGTAATAAATACCATCTGTGTCATTTAATGCGCGACTAATACTCTGCAGCATTTCTAGAACTTCTTTAGCCATGAATTTATAGTCTTCTTTTATCCTATAAAGCTCGAGCATTGTAAACTCTCGCTGATGTCTGGAAGAGTTCGGCTCGCAATTACGAAAAGATTTGCCAAGGTAGTAACAATTCCCAATTTCACTAGATAGTAATCTTTTAATAAAAAGTTCAGGAGATGGAGTTAAATAAAGGTCGGACTTATCATCAAAGTAATGAAATTCAGTTTTGAATACTTCTAAATAGCTTTCAGGAATGAGTTGTGGAGAAAGGACTGGAAGATCGAGGTTTAAATATCCCTTTTTAGAAAGGTATGATTTGATAAGTTCAATAATTAATTGATACTTTCTATACGTATCAAAATTATTTTTATTCGTGATTATCTTCATAATTCATTTTTTAGACTTTCGATTATTTTTTTTGCAGATCCTGAAATTTTAGTTGGTATTTCAACAGTCCAAACAACGTACTGATCTCCTTTTTGAGAGCTATTTGGATATGGAATTCCTTTACCTTTAAGCCTAACTACAGAGCCTGACTGTGTACCCGACTTAACTTTTAGTTTTATGAAACCATCTATAGTTTTCACCTGCACCGTATCCCCAAGAACAGCTTGTGGAAATGAGATCAATTGCTCAATGTACACATCTTGTTTCTGCCTCTTAAAATCCTTACTTTGAGCGACATTTACAACAATGTCAAAATCAGCAAATCTTATTTTCATTCCTTTGTCTACTCCGGCTGGAATTTTAATTGTCTTTTGCTCTCCACCAATTACAGCTTTTTTTGAGACACCTTTGATCGCTTCGTCAAAAGTTAAGTTCATCTGATAAGCATTTCTTGGCTTTCTGCGTCCACCATTTGGCGACCTAAAGCCAAAAAACTGTTCAAAAATATCAAATGGATCAACGCCTCCAAAATCAAAGTCTACATTTTGAGCTCCACCTGCGTTTGAGTAATACCTAAATCCTCCTTGACCACCAAATGGATCTCCAGATTGGGGACCTGGATTTCCCCGACTGCCACTATTTTTGAAAGCACTATGACCTACTTGGTCATATAATTGACGTTTTTTTTCGTCAGAAAGTACTTCGTAGGCTTCGTTTATCTTTTTAAACTTATCCTCAGCACCAACTTCTTTGTTCTTGTCAGGATGCCATTTTAATGCAAGTTTTCTGTAAGCTGATTTTATCTCGCTAGGTGAGGCTTTTTTATCAACGCCAAATAATTTGTAGTAATCTTCCATATTGAATATTTTTTAAACAACAATAGGGGCGCATGACTGATGCGCCCCGCATGTAAAAACTAATTAACGATCAAATTACTCTACGACTTCTCCTTCTTCAACGTCTGGCTGGGATTTAACTTCTTCCTTTGAATTTTCCTCAACAGGTTCTTCGCCTTCTGGTTGTGCAGTTTTGTCATCCTTTTTACTTGCATCATAGGCGGCTTGACCGATTTTTTGCAGTGAAGTAGAAAGTTCGCTAACTTTTGCATCTATCTCATCGGGTGACGAATCATCTTTAGCCATCAGCTCCTTCAGAGATTTTATCTTATCTTCAACTTCTGACTTAACATCTTGAGCGACTTTATCTCCTGTATCTTTCAGTGCTTTTTCGGAAGTATAAACCATATGCTCAGCTTTATTTTTTGTTTCGATCATTTTTTTCTTTGCTTCATCTTCTTCTGCGTGCTCTTCTGCTTCTTTTTTCATGTTTTCAACTTCTGAGTCAGATAAACCAGTACCGCCTTGTATCGTAATACTTTGGGATTTTCCTGTGGCTTTATCTTTTGCAGTTACTTGAAGCATTCCATTAGCATCAATGTCAAATGTTACCTCTACTTGTGGTACTCCACGAGGAGCAGGTGGAATTCCATCTAATGTAAATGTTCCGAGAGATTTATTGTCTGCAGCCATTGGCCTCTCACCTTGAAGCACGTGTATTTGCACCTGAGTCTGGCTGTCTTGAGCTGTCGAAAATACCTCTGATTTTGATGATGGAATAGTGGTATTCCTCTCAATAAGAGGAGTCATCACTGATCCTAGAGTTTCTACTCCTAAAGTCAATGGTGTAACATCGAGAAGAACAACGTCTTTTGCCTCTCCACTAAGAATTCCGGCTTGAATCGCTGCGCCAATTGCTACAACTTCGTCTGGATTAACAGATCGATTTGGATCTTTTCCAAAGAACGATTTAACCTCTTCAGCAATTCTAGGCATTCTAGTCATTCCTCCAACAAGGATCACTTCATCAATATCTTTCGTGGTTAATTTCGCATCCTTGAGAACTGCTTTGACTGGTGTAAAAGTCTTCTTTATCAAATCGCCAACGAGAGACTCGAACTTTGCTCGTGTTAGTTTTTGAACCAAATGCATTGGTTGGTTATTATTGACAGTTATATATGGAAGATTTATCTCGGCCTCTTGAGAAGAAGATAGTTCGATCTTGGCTTTTTCAGCCGCCTCTTTCAATCTTTGTAAGGCTTGACTGTCTTTACGTAAATCAACACCGTGTTCTTTATTGAATTCATCAGCAATATAGTTGATGAGTATTTGATCGAAATCATCTCCACCCAAGTGAGTGTCTCCATTTGTTGCTTTGACTTCAAACACACCTTCTCCAAGTTCCAAAACTGTTATGTCAAATGTTCCACCACCTAGATCGTACACTGCAATAGTGTGCGCGTGGGATTTATCAAGTCCGTATGCTAGTGCGGCTGCCGTTGGCTCATTTATGATTCTCTCAACTTTCAAACCTGCGATTTCACCTGCTTGTTTAGTAGCTTGTCTTTGAGAATCATCAAAATACGCTGGAACAGTTATTACTGCTCTATCAACTGTTTCCCCAAGATAACTTTCTGCATCTTCTTTGATTTTCTTAAGAATCATTGCTGAAATTTCTTCAGGAGTGTATTTTTTTCCTTCAACTTCAACGACAACTCGATCATCCTTACCACTGGTGATTTTGTAAGGTAAAAACTCTTGCTCTTTTGCAACGGCTTTATCATTTTTTCTTCGACCCATCAATCTTTTGATTGAGTAAATTGTTTTATTTGGATTTAAGACTAACTGTCTTTTGGCCACGTCTCCTACAGTTCTTTTAGTAGGATCAACAACTGAAGGTATAACATTTCTGCCTTCCTGTGAATAAATAATTTTTGGCTTACCAGCCTCCATTACTGCAACGGCAGAATTACTTGTTCCTAGATCTATTCCTATTATTTTTGACATAAGATAAAATTAATTTTTAATTGATAATTTTTTTACTAACTATGACTTTTCCATGCCTAATGACGCGTCCGTCAAGAGCGTAAGCTTTTTGTGAAACTTCAACAACAACATCGTCCTCGTCTCCTTCAACCACTTCCAAAACTTCAGCGCTTGCTGGATCAAATTTTTTTCCGATTAGCTCTACTTCTTCCATCCCGAGAGCTAATAGCTCCTTTTCAAACGTACTTCTGACTAATTTTAGTCCCGGATC
>Ga0100403_1004161_pt1 | contig 10412 bp, 9 predicted proteins | sample CryGeymet201501t_FD_83663 | JGI IMG/M metagenome (GOLD analysis project Ga0100403, IMG submission 83663) | Groundwater microbial communities from Crystal Geyser aquifers in Utah, USA - Crystal Geyser metaG 2015-01t | ecosystem: Environmental > Aquatic > Deep subsurface > Groundwater | place: USA...
CGGTTGCGGTTTTAGTAATTATCGCAATCGCGGGAGGTTACTCCTTCCCAAAAGTTCAGACAGTAGTGTCAAACCTTGGAGCCTTCCCTGGCCCAGAAATCTATGACCACTTAAACTTCAATCAAAGTTTTACTAAAGGTGGAACAGCAGTTGCAACCACATCTAATGTGTCAGCCGCTACTCTCACTTCAGGAGAACTTAGAAAAGAGGTTTCTTACATCACTTGGTTAGCAAACCTTGATGTAACAGCAACGACAATGGCTTCTACTTCAGCTCCTTTCAAGGAGTTGGCAGTAGGAGAGCAGTTGGAAGTTGTTGTGTATTCTTCAACAACTACGGCAGCTACCACAATAACGTGGGCGGCCGGCACAGGAGTTGACCTTCAAGAAGATGAGGGGGCAACAGTAATACAGAACGGTCTTGAGGTAGCTCGTCTAACTTTCGTAAAGAAAGCAGACACGGATATTCTCATGTGGGTTGAGGTTGGACAGGTCGGAGACTAACGTTTCCACCAAGACCCTTTACAGGGTTTTGGATGGGCACAGTAGCCCGAAGATATGAAAGTAACTTTAGCAGTTTGTACAAATAGGCAAGTAAAACCAAAAACGGTTCAGAGTTTGCTAGAACTTGTCGCCTACTCTAAAGATATTGACTTTCATATTTTAGTTGCGACTCGTGGTTTTACAATCGCAGAAAATCGTAACTATTGTGTAGTGCAAGCTCAACGAAATAACTCGGATTACTTGCTCTTTGTAGATGATGACATGACCCTTCCTCCTGACACTTTGGAAAAGTTGTTGGCTCGTAATAAAGATGTTGTAGGGGTCAATTCCTACTCACGTTGTCTACCTCTTTCTTCCACAGTAGGACTCTTAGACAAGAATGGAGAATATCTTAGACCCGAACATCACACTGCTTGGGAGTGTAGAGTGCCTAAAGAATTGTTTAAGTGTTACTTCGTAGGCATGGGAGTAGGACTTATAGACATGAAAGTCTTTGAGAAGATAGAAAAACCTTACTTTGAGTTCATTACTTATAAAAAGGGAGAGTTCAAAGGAATGGTTAAGGTTGGGGAAGATGGGAGTTTCTGTGAGAAAGTTAAGAAATCAGGAGGAGAGATTTGGTGTGATGGGTCAATACCTATCGGCCACTTAGGCGAATACGAATATAAAGAAATAAAAGATGTCAATACAATTTAGCGACACAACTAATTATGATGGACTTATCCAGTTTGTAGAAAGAACATTGGGTTTTCCTCGTGGTTATATCTCAGGAAATACTGACCGATTAAAAGAGTGGACAGCCGAATTGAACCTCGCGTTGGACAAAGTGATGTCGGCTATTTTTAGTGCGGATGGACGTTATCAATTCGATGATGGAAATCACACCACATATCCAATTCTGACAGGAAACCTAGTAGATGGACAAAGAGATTATTCATTCACAGAAGATGCTGACGCTAATTTAGTCTTAAAAATCCTTAGAGTTTTTGTTAGGACTTCCACTACAACACCTTACTATGAAATCTTCCCCGTAGATGTACAAAGTGATAGAGAGGACATCATTACCAACCTTGCCGATGGAATGAATACTAAAGGTCGTCCCGATAGATACGACCTTACTGCCACAGGTATTTTCCTAGACCCAATTCCATCTGCAAATGTTACTGCGGGATTAAAAGTTTACGTTTCAAGAGAGGGGTCATATTTTACCACTGCTGACACCACCAAGAAACCTGGCTACTACGGTCTTTATCACGAATATCTCATATTGGACGCTTGCTACCGATACGCAAGAGCCAATCGCCTAGAAATAAAAGGAGACTTGAGTGTAGACTTGCTTGAAATGAAAAAGGAAGTTGTCGAAGCCTACTCAAAAAGAAATCCGCACGACACCTTGATTATGCAAAACGAACCTATAATCTACGAATAATGGCTACCACAATGACAGGAACGAATAAAGCAAGTGCAGTAACCTTAAATCCTATGACTAAAGCTGGCTCTGGTTGGGATTATGACGACCCAGAAATTACTTATGACGGAGAGTTTGACCCTCACGGCAGGAGAGTCCTTTACGACAGCGTTGGCACTGCTCCGTCTATGGCGGGGCAAGTTAAAAGCAGTGCGATAACCTTAAATCCTCAAAATAAAAGCTAATATGCCTAACATAATCATCACAGCCTTCGTCGCCCTCGTAACCTTTATAGGGGCAACCTTTACTATTCCTACTCCTACGATATGGGATGAACCCGAATACAGGAGTTTGGGGGCGGTTTCTTATCCCGCCTCACTAGACGTTTTCACTAATCCCTCAGGCACAGATAGCGTTAAGACCGTTTCTCATTCAAGCCAACACTCTAATGCTAATGACGGCATAGAAGCTCTACAAGCAAAACTTGGTATCACCGCCTCAACCCCTATAAGTGGCTCTATTCTCGCAGGAGACGGCACAGGAAGCTCTATTTGGACTACCTACGCTACGACTACAAACATAAACACAGGAACACTTGAATTAACGGGTTCTTCTACCTTGCAGAACTTTACCTTTGTAAATGCCACAGGCACAAACGCTACTACTACAGATTTTTTTAGCACTACAGGAACATTTACGAACCTTTTTGGCACTGATTCTATCTTTACCAGAAGCACCACCACTTCGGCAACTTCAACTAACTTCTTTACTACTACCGCCTCCTCTACCACTTCCTACATCTCAAATGCCTTTATAACAATACTTGGCAAGGCTTTGGACGCTGGAGGATTCAAGATAACTAACTTGGCAACACCAACGAATGACACAGACGCCGCCACCAAGTTATATGTAGATGATAACTCAGGTGGAGAGCAGAACTTCAAGACCGCAGTACAGACTGTTCCTGACCTCACTCTCCAAGTAACGGGTGGCTCTCTCATAAACAACAACAATTCGGCGTTGAAATTCAATGCAACCTCATCTGGTGCCTTTACCGCCCCTTCGACTAACGACAGAATAGACTTGCTTTCGCTTAATACAAATGCAGGCACGGCATCGACCACCCTTGCCATAACGCAGGATTCGGGGGTAACCGCAAGTGCAACTTATGGAGTAAACTGGGTTAGTCAAACCTTCACTGTACCAACAGTAGACCCAACCGTCTCTTTATTTATAAGTAAGGTTTCTCTGAATATAAACCAATCTATCGGAAATCCCTCTGGAGACTTTGTAGTTTCGATTAGGTCTGCCACCACAAGTGCAACCGACCTAGTTTCCACTACTACTATAGCTACCAACATAAGCTCGTCTTACTCAAATGTAGAGTTTTCCTTTAATTTACTAAAAGTAACCCCTGGGGAAGATTACCAGATTGTATGGCGTACTCCCAGCGGGAATGCTTCTAACAGGGTTGATGAACAGCTCAACACCGCCAACCCTTACGCGGGTGGTAGAAGATGGATTAGTACAGACTCTGGTGTTACATGGTTCGGAGACTCCGCTCATGATAATAGATTTAGCGTAACTTTCACCGATGGCACAATGGAACTTGTAACTACTTCGGGCACGGAAGCTGAGTTTCCAGAGTATCCTTCCATTACCTCTGGCTACCTACCCCTAGCCTATATTTACAACCGAGCAGGGCAGACCTCTATTCAGAGTGAAGACGATGGCACGAACGGCTTTATCTTAAACAACTTCTGGCCGTTCTTAGAAATTGAACCATAAGTGATTTAGAAAAATAAAATGCCTGAAGAACTTGAACAACTTCAAAAAGAACTAGCAGACCTAAAACAATGGAAAGCGTCTTTGGAGCGTAGTAGTACAATCCCCTTAAATATAGACCAAGCGTTCAGAGAACGTTTTAAGGGTCTGGGAACAATTATAAAAACGCAAAGCGCTAAGGGAGTGAATACTGAAGATGTAACTGTAGTTAATTCAGTGAACTTTATAGCGCAGACTGCGGGAACAACTGTGGTCTTAAATGACCCGACCCAATTCTTAAAAGTAGAAATTGATGGAACTATTTATTATCTAGCCGCATGGGTATCATGATAAAAATCCCGCAATTAGCTAAATGGTTTCAAAGTAACAGAGGCGACATTTTCGGCTCTATTTGGAGTTCTTTTAATATAGATTTAACTCATCAAAGAGATAGACAAAAAGGAAATATCAGAATCAATAGAATGTTAAGAGGGGCGACTTCAGCTTCTTTAACTAACTTGGGAATACCTGTAGCTTTCGCCACACTTGGAAATGCTGTTTTTGCGGTAGCAGGAGTGGCTGGCGGCGCAAGCGGGAGGTTATTTACTCAAGGTCTGGCACATACTTCACTTTGGACTGAAGTAGCAAATACCCCAACTAATTTTGGCAATAGATACTCTGATATGGTGGTATTTGCCAGCGCGCCAAGCGGAGCTTTAGTAAGCAAACTTTGGATTTCAGAGGGCGTAGATGATGATGTCCGAAGTTACGATGGTTCTGCTTGGGGAGACGGAACAGAAGGTGTTAATCTTGCTGGCGGCGCAAGCAAACCCCATATGATGTGCGTTTACGCGAATAGACTCTATTGCAGTGGGGCTGTCAGTAATGACTCAGTAATTTACTCAATGAGTAATACAGAAGTTGTTGCCACCTCAAGTACCAATACAGTCGTTATTAGAGATGAACCGGCAAATGTCATCACTTTCCTTCGTCCAGTCTCAAACGGAATATGGATAGGAACGGTGAATACTAGAGGAGGGGAAGGTCACATCTACTTCTGGAATGGAGAACAAACAAGTATCAATGCTTCATATCGTCTCCAGTCTGCGGGAGTTCTAGCGGGAATAATAAAAGATGATGTGCTTTACTGCGTGGACGTAGATGGACGACTCTTGGTTTTCAATGGCGGGACTTTTGTGGAAATAGACAGGTTTCCTTTAAGAGAAAATTATCTAACTTTTTCTCTAGGTAAATACAACGAACGCTGGATACATCCGAACGGAATGACTGTGGTGGACGATAGAATCCTTATCTTAATAGAAAACGCTTATGACACTGGAACTTTAGAAAATACTATTCAAGAAAATGTCCCTTCAGGGATTTGGGAATGGTCTAAAGATACGGGACTGTATCACAAGTTTTCTCTCTCTAACACTCCATTAAGCGATTCGGGAACAGGGACTGTTGTGGACTATGGGCAAACTCGCATAGGAGTCCCAGGAGCTTGTGCTTTTATCAAGCAAGATGAAAACCCCACTAACGATAATGGTTCTCTATACGCGGGAGCAAGAATCTACACCACTGCCACGGCTTTAATCTATGGCATATTCATAGACGACCTTAACGACACGGGACAAAAATATGGTTACTTTGTAACACCTAAAATCTACTCTCAAACCCTACAAGACGCTTGGCAGAAAGTTTATGTCCGACACCGAAAACTATTAAACTCAACAGATAAAATCATTGTGAAATACCGAGTAGATGAGGACTCGCCATCTGAAGCTACGATAACTTGGGTAGATACTGATACTTTCACTTCCACAGATACAGACTTTGCTAATTACGAAGTGGGGGATGAAATTGAAGTGATACAAGGAGATGGTTCAGGCAAATGTGCCCATATTTCGTCCATTTCAGAGGCAGGGGGGACTTACACAGTCAACTTAGACGATACTTTTGCTGGTGTTACGACAAACACCGCCATAGTCCGTATGCAGAGATGGAAGAAATGCGGAGAAGGCACAGACCAGACAGTGAAGTTCCATCAATTCCCTATCGGGGCGAACGATACTTGGGTTCAAATTAAGGTGTGTATGCAATTCACGGGTGAAAATGAGGTCGATGATTTGCTTCTTATTAACGATACCTATCAGAAAGCGGCTTAAAGTGATATAATTTATAAATAAAATGCAAGACGAACTACAAGAAAGCAAGAATATCCTAGAACAAGCCAAGACTTTAGGCGTTACAGGAAGTGGTGTTGACGCTTTGTCTGGGGTTATTAACTCTGAAACTCTAGCGGGGGGGGACAAACCAGTAGTCGTGCCAGAAATTCCAACTTCTACCACAGCCGAAGGACTTTCCGGTTTTACTTCTTCTATAGGCGAACAGGGAAAAGAACAAGCCAAAATCCAAGCCGAACAGGACGCTAAGGTGGCCGAAGTTCAAGCTGGGGCAACCGAAGAAAAGGGAAAACTCCAAAGTTTAATGGATAAGATTTTAGGTGTGCAAGGAGAACGAGCGACTTTGGAAAAAGAAGCTAAAATAGGCGAAAAAGCCGAGCGACTAACCGCTACTACTAACCAGCTAGAAGCCCTAGAACGAGCAGAGGTGAACGAATTAAGGGCTTTACAAGGTTCGGGGCTTACTGATGTCCAAAGAGCCGCTAGAGGGCGAGAAATAAGCCGTAGGTATGCCTTTGAAAAGGCGGATGTTGCTCTTCTTCAGAGTGCCGCCAACCGAGATTTAGAAACCGCCCAGAATATCATCAATAGGAAAATAGAATTAACTCTTGAACCCCTACTTACTCAACTAGATTTTACCAAGCTCTTCTACCAAGAAAACAAAGCTGATTTGAATAAAGCCGAGGATAGAGCATTTAACTTGAAAATAAAAGAGCTTGATAGGCAGTATGAGGAAACTAAATCTCTTGAGACTTACAAAGCTGGACTAATTACTACTGCGATACAGAACGGGGTAAATATCCCAAGCTATGTTCTGAACGAATTAAATAAAGCTGGAAGTCAGCAAGAAGTGGCGCAAGTGTTGGCGAGAAACGGCATAAGTCTGCAAGACCCATTGAATGTGGCATTAAAAAGAGGTGCTATTACGAAACAGCAAGCAGAAATAGATGCACTAAAGGGAGTGGGTTTTAGAGGCGGTTCTATCGTAACAGCTAGCGGAGATGTTGCTGACACAACTCCATTTATAACTGCATTTAATAATGCTGTCTTGGGACTGCCGATGGCTTCACAGAAAATAGCTACAGCAACATTCAAGAATCTTATGGCGAGTGGGGACTTGGATGGAACTAGAAACTATCTGATAAGAATGTCAACACAGGGGCTTCCAGCAGCAGACCAAACACAAGCATTGGGTAGAGCACAGGCTACTGCCTCTATGAAGGAAATTAACTCGTTGCTTGAACAGGCAAAAAGTCTAGGCTCTCCAACCAACTTATTAACAGGTTCTTTGGTAAATATATCAGGCAAACTCGGTGCTTCAACTAACACAGACCTTGCCTACATAGGAGCGAGGATTCAACAGCAACTTCAAGTCTATAGACGTTCTATGACTGGTGTTGCCTTTAGTCCACAGGAATCTGCTGAATACGCAAAGATATTCCCAGACATTACAAATGTTGAAAGTTTGAATCAGGCGAAGATTAAAGCTCTTACCGATGCGTTTGATTCAAACAACAGAGCTTCACTTTCATTCCTGCTTGGTGGAGACCAAGTATACGAACAGATATTTGGAGAAGCACAGACTCCACTATTACCGAGCCAAGCAAGACAAGCTACACAGGGTATCATGCAACAAAATTTATCTGTAGATGAGGCATACCAGCTATACCTTGAAGAAGTTAATCAGCCGAAATCCCAGCAGGAAGAACCAAGAGGTTTCCAATCTTCTTTTTTAGATTTCTCCGGCTATGAAGACCCATTTTCAGGATTTAACTTATTTGGTCAATAATATGGCTTTAACTAAAGAACAATTCACGAAGCTCTATAATCAAGGACTTTCTGTTGAACAGATAAGGGCTTTTGAAGCCGGCAAAAAACCAAAAGACATAGAAAGAGAACTCCAAGCATCACAACCGCAACAGGACGGATTCTTTAAGTCGTTAGTAAAAGCACCTATTGAGACTTTACTTGTCAAACCAGTCGCTAGAACTACAGAAGTATTGGGTAGAACGGGAGTATTTGGAGAAACGATAAAAAGAGGTTTTGAAGAGCAAGCGGAAACAGGGCAACAGTTAGACACTATTGCTGGGCGATTTGATATTGCACCTGTTAAGCCAGCAGATGAAGGAGGACTTAAGCAAATAATAGGGGAATCGGCAGAAACTGCCTCATACCTGATACCGGCACAAAGACTAAACTCTATCGCTACCAATTTATTTAAGGGACAAATTGTAAGAGCAACGACTGGAGGTGCATTGACCGGTGCTGTGGGAGGCGGGCTATTTGCGGGAGGAGAAGCAATACAAGAAGATAAAACTGCTAAAAAAGTTACTTACGATACTTTGTTTGGAGCTGGAACTGGCTTTTTGGCAGGTGGATTACTTGCTGGAACAGGAGCAATAGGAGCAAAAGTTTATAACAACTTAAAGGCATTTAGAACTCCAAGTGATGCAAGGCGAATCCTTTCTAATGAATATCAGAGGGTAATAAACCCAACTCAAGCACAACGAAGAAGACTGACCCAAGAGGGACGGGATATGGGAGAGTTTTTGGCTGATGAATTAGGAACGAATCCCGGAGTGAAACTGACTGGCGATGGGAAACTTGATTTATCAGAACCGATTGAAGCTCTAACTACTAAATATCACGCAGAGGAATTGGCTTTTGACAGAATACTTCAAACTGATATAAGACGGTTCAGTTGGAATGACATACGAAAAAAAGCCGCACAAAAAATCAGTCAAAATCTTCGTGGGACAGAAAGACAGAGGGCATTAGATGCATTAGATAACGAAATAACCGCTTACACATCTCAACTTGGAGATAATCCCAACTTGAGCCAAATAAATCAGCTTAAAAGAGATATGTGGACGAGGACAACTGGATTCGGCACTCCCGAAGCTGAACTTACTAGAAAAACTAATTTTAATATCGGTCAAGCCGCTAAAGAGTTTATAGAAGATAAGGTTGACGATATTAAAGTAAAAGACTTCAACAGGAGACTCGGAGATTTCATAAGCACTCTGAAAGTGCTACAAAGAAGAAACGGGGGGGTATCAGGAACAGGTGGTAAAATGACCGCCTTAATGACCCGCTTTGTCGGGGCAGTTGCTGGTTCAGGTCAAGGGCCAATAGGGACGATAGTGGGAGCTTTGACCGGAGATAGGGTAGCGGGACTTATGGCAAATCCAGAAGTCAGTTTCGGTATAATCAGAAGCATGATGAGAAATATTCCTGTACAGCAAAGAAATCAGCTTTTGCAAGAAGCAAAGCAGATACTTCAAACTCGGGCAAGACAAGTAAGTGAGAGGTTGCTTCTTCCAAGTCCACAAGCAATCAGGCTTGGCCCAAGAACTCTGAATCCGTCCACCGTCAGGAGTGTCCCTGCACAAAGAGGGCCAGTGGGAGTAGACCCACAGACAGGTAGATTTAAGAGGACTTTTACAAGTCAATGATTATTTACCACCTCTCTCAAATAGAAAAGTTATGAAAGCAAACAAGAAAACTGCAAATAATAGACCGATAAACCAAATCATTTAATTTTGTGAGCTAAGCATCTCGTTAAACTGCTAGAGTTATAAAGCACACCAGTAATCATATCATTGACCCTATATCAAGTTAGTGAAAATTGCAAGTGCGGATGTTAGTAGAAAGTGAATAAGAAAATGAGTAAAAACTTAGAAAAATTTGAGGAAATAGTAAAGATACTACCTTTAAGCTGGACGTCTGTTGTTAGCTTGTTCTTTCATGGTCGCCCACTTGCAATTTTCTTTGCAATAATTTCCGTTATTGTCTACTCTCTCCAACTTATTGGAGCATCGTCTCTTCATTCCACTCCACTTTTGGTAAAAAGGACTTCTTTTGTACTTTCTACTAAATCCATGTTTAATGGTTTCTTTGCGAAGACTTCTAGCGTAAGAAGCATTTTTGCTCGCATTATCAGTTTTCCAACAACCGCAACTCTTTGTTCCGCCATTAAGAACACTGTCAGACATTGTTTGATGATACTTTCCACAATCACAGATAAATTGCCATATCGCATGACCGTCTTTAGTGCTTCCAATACGTTTAATCGCCACCAATCTTCCAAATCTTTGTTTCGTTATGTCTCTAATATTCATGTATTTAATCAGAAAAGGACACACGCTTGGCAGAATGTGTCCATCTCTAACGCCAAGCTAGTAATGCCTAAATTATATCACCTATATGGATGAAATCAAGTTAAAAAAGCTGGAAGCCATAATAGCTGCAATAGAGATTGACACCCCTAGCACAAAAGAAGTAGCAGAACTTGTTGCTACTATCATTCAAGTTGTTCAAGAAACCAGAAAACACCTAGAAAAACAGGCATTAGAAAACAAAAGAGACTTAAATAATTTAGTAAATCATCTTACAGAACAAGAGGTAGAGAAAATATCCGAAGCCCTAGACAATTTAGAAAAGAAAGCCGAGAAAGCTATTAAGTCTGTCAATGAAAAAACGAAACTGGATTTAGACACCATCACCATAGGTTTTCAAGTAGAACTCTCTAAACTCAAAGATTCTATCCCC
>Ga0100403_1004162_pt1 | contig 10409 bp, 9 predicted proteins | sample CryGeymet201501t_FD_83663 | JGI IMG/M metagenome (GOLD analysis project Ga0100403, IMG submission 83663) | Groundwater microbial communities from Crystal Geyser aquifers in Utah, USA - Crystal Geyser metaG 2015-01t | ecosystem: Environmental > Aquatic > Deep subsurface > Groundwater | place: USA...
CCAAATGGGCCTAAAGACAACGCAATCTCCGGATGAGGTTGTTGGTGTATTACAGCTCCTAGCTCTTTTATCAGTTTTAACACTTGCACCTGCTATTCTAATTATGATGACTTCTTTTACGAGGATCATTGTTATTCTCTCTTTTCTAAGACAAGCTCTGGGAACAAATAATATGCCTCCAAACCAGTTGCTGGTTGGCTTGTCTTTGTTTCTAACGGCAGTTGTTATGGCTCCCACTTTTACACAGATGAACGAAACCGCTTTACAGCCTTACCTTGCCGGAAAGATCAAGCAAGATGAAGGTCTAGAAAAGCTCAAAGCTCCACTCAAGGCCTTCATGTTGAAGCACACTCGTGAGAAGGATGTGGAGCTTATGGTTCAGTTAACAAAAGCTGAAAAAGTTGCCAGCACAGAAGACATCCCTTTTATGACTTTGGTTCCGGCCTTTATGATTTCAGAGCTAAAAACCTCTTTTCAGATGGGGTTCATCATTTATTTGCCATTCTTGATTTTAGACATGGTTGTCGCATCGGTTTTGATGGCGATGGGCATGATGATGTTACCGCCTGTAATTATTTCTTTGCCGTTTAAGTTGATGCTCTTTGTATTGGTTGATGGATGGCAATTAGTTGTTGGTTCCATTGTTAAGAGTTTTGGGGGTTAATTATGGAAGAAGCTTGGGTTCTAGATCTTGCGCGAACATCCTTGCAAACAATGTTGTTGGTGGCCGGTCCTATGCTTTTGGTCGCTTTGGTGGTGGGTTTGTTGGTTTCAATTTTTCAAGCACTAACTCAAATCAACGAAGCTACTTTGAGTTTTATCCCGAAAATTTTTGCAATTGGAGGCACTCTCTTGATTGTTGGCCCTTGGATGATTCGCGTCCTTGTTAGCTATACTCAAGAACTTTATCAACAGATAGCTATGAACTTGAGGTAAGTGATGACGGGTCAGGGGAGCGAACTCATCGCCTTTTTTATTCAGGTTTTGGCGGTCACAGTTCGCATGGGGACTCTTTGGATGGTGTTCCCCTTCTTTTCTTCTCAAAATATTCCCGTGCCTGTAAAGCTTGCTGGGACTTTAGCCTTTTCGGTGGCACTAGTTCCAATTGTCGGTCCCTCTCTACCTCTTTGGTTACAATCCAGCGCCCCAGCGGTTGCTGATATGTTCTTTTTTGTTATAAAGGAATTGATTATCGGCTTGGGAATGGGTTTGGTTGCTCGATTCTTCTTTTTAAGCTGTCTTGCCTCGGCCGAATGGGTGGGAACTCAAATGGGTTTTACGGTTGCGGCGATGTTCAACCCCAGTACTCAAACCAATGAAAGTCCTTGGGGCAGTTTTCATAATTTTTTGGCTCTTATGGTTTTCATTTCCATTGGTGGCCATGCCTGGTGCTTGCAAGCATTGATAGAGAGCTATTCACTTAACACGGACTTTGTTTTAACTAATTTTTCTAAAAACCTAAACATCGCTGGATTTTGGATAGAGATAGGTAAAGACTTCTTTTTTTGGATGCTAAAACTCTCAGGCCCTATGGTGGCTGTAGTTTTATTGCTTCAATTGGGAATGGGTGTCTTATCTAAATTTGTTCCCCAGATTAATCTTTGGACAGTTAGCATTCCAGCAACATTAGGCATAGGCGTTTTCGTTTTTACATTGTTTTCTCCCATGTATGGAGATGTTTTAGGATCGCTTTTTGGGAATGCTCGAGAAAGTTTGTATCTTTGGGTAAAGGTTGTGGGGGCCAGATAAATGTCTAACGCAGATGATGACTTAGGCGAAAAGTCGGAAGAGGCCTCCCAGCATAGACGTGATGAGTGGAAGCGTGAAGGTCGTGTTTTTCAAAGTAAAGAGCTGATTAGCGCAGGCATGTTGTTCTTTATGGTTCTGACCCTGTTCATGAGTTCAAAATATATATTTGGAGGCATGGGCTGGATTTTTGAAGATATTTATTCGGATCTACTGAGAGTTGTTTCAGACGATTGGAGTGTAGAGACGGCAATCTCCATTTTTTCTTATGCCGTTAAGGTTTTTTCTAAGATATTTTTTCCTATAGCGATTACGGCCTTCATAGTCGGTATTTTCGGGTCCGTTCTTCAAACTGGCTTTGTTTGGTCTACGAAGACCTTTGAAATGGATTTAGGAAAGTTGAGCCCTCTAAAAGGAATAAAAAGAATTTTTGGTGCTGAAGGTGCCTTCGAGTTGTTGAAAGCTATCGTTAAATTCATCTTAGTTGGAAGCATGCTTTATGCTCTAATGAGCGGTTGGGTGCATGATGCAACGGGGTTCTGGGGATTGGAGCCAGGTCAATTCGCAGTAGTTTTTGGCCCCCAACTTTTAAAGGTTCTTGGCAGTGTGGCGATTGCCATGATGGTGATGGCCGCATTTGATTTTGGTTTCCAGAAGTATCGATACGAGCAACAGATAAAAATGACGAAGCAAGAATCTCGAGAAGAACGAAAGCAAGTTGAAGGGGATCCACAGATTAAGGCTCGAGTTAGACAGGTTCAAAGACAAATCGCCTTTCAAAGAATGGCTGAAGCTGTGAAAACGGCAGACGTTGTTATTACAAACCCAACTCACATTGCCATTGCGCTTGTTTATGATCGCGAAGCCATGTTTGCGCCTAAAGTTGTTGCTAAGGGTGCTGACCATATGGCCGAGCGAATTAAAAAGATTGCAAGAGAATCGGGTGTTCCATGTGTAGAAAATGTGCCACTAGCAAGGGCTTTGTACAAAGCCATTAAGCTAGGGCATTTCATTTCGAAAGATTTGTATAACGCCGTGGCTGAAGTTTTGGCTTACGTCTATCGATTGAAAGGGCGGTTTAACCGGTAATGAATGACATTTTAGATAGAGTGCAAAAGCTTTTTAAACACTCAGATATAATCTTGAGTTTTGGTGTCATTGGCATCATCGTCATGATGGTTGTCCCTATGGCTCCTCTTATGCTGGACATCCTTTTGGTGTTCTCCATTATGATCGCTTTGGGGATACTACTTCTTACTTTATACACCAAAAGGCCACTAGATTTTTCAGTGTTTCCAACCGTTCTACTGTTGGCGACTTTATTGCGTTTAAGTTTGAACATCGCTTCTACACGTTTGATTCTAAGTGAAGGACACACTGGAACGGGCGCTGCCGGGGCTTTGATTAAGAGTTTTGGCGAGGTTGTGGTCCAAGGCAACTATGTTGTTGGCTTTATAGTCTTTGTGATCTTGGTCATCATCAACTTTGTCGTTATTACTAAGGGTGCTGGACGGATTTCTGAAGTCGCAGCTCGGTTCACCTTGGACGCTTTGCCTGGTAAGCAGATGGCTATTGATGCAGATCTTAACGCTGGATTGATAGATGAGAATCAAGCCCGGAAGAGGCGAAAAGAGATTGAAGCCGAAGCTGATTTCTACGGAGCAATGGACGGTTCCTCGAAGTTTGTTCGAGGTGATGCGATTGCCGGTATTTTAATCACATTGGTCAACGTAGTGGGTGGTCTCATTGTGGGTTCTGCTCAAAAGGGAATGAGCATTGCTGATGCAGCTCAGAACTATAGTTTGTTAACCATTGGTGACGGACTTGTTTCTCAAATTCCTGCATTGATTATCTCTACTGCAGCAGGTCTAATTGTTACTCGTGCCTCCGAAGGCGAGAGTTTTAGCGAGGAGTTTTCCAAGCAAATATTCTTTAATGAGAGAATATTTTTCATACTTTCGGGAGCCATGCTTTGTATGGGCTTGTTTCTCACGGGTGCGTTTCTATCCTTCGCGGTGTTGTCGGTCGTCTGCTTTGGTTTGGGCCTTTTAGTGAGGCGTTATAAGGAATTCCAAGTTGAGCAGGATGCTGAAAGCAAATCTCAAGCAATTATTGACAATAAAGAGAAGCTAGATCCAACCCCAGTTGTTGAAGGACTTCAGCTTGAGGTGGGATATGGGCTCATATCAGTCGTGGATAATGATCGCGATGGTGATTTGTTAGAGAGAATACAAAGTATTCGTAAGCAGTTTGCTCAGGAATTAGGAATTGTTGTTCCTCCAATGAGCATCAAAGATAATTTACAGCTGAATCCGGGTGAATATTCCGTTTCTGTAAAAGGCATCGAGGTTGGCCAAGGTAATCTTATGGTGGATCATTATCTAGCTATGGACCCTGGTGGTGTTGCAGAAGAAGTAAAAGGAACGCCTGCTAAGGAGCCAGTATTTGGCTTAGATGCAATATGGATTACGGATGCAAGCAAAGAGATGGCGCAACTGGCCGGATACACTGTGGTCGATGCTCCGACGATTATTGCTACACACATTACTGAAGTGATTCGAAACTATTCGCATGAGTTGGTTGGTCGACAAGAAATTCAACACTTGATTGACATTGTAAAAGTATCCCATCCAAAAGTTGTTGAAGAAGTTGTTCCTAAAGAGGTCGGACTTGGGGCTTTTGTGGGTGTCATAAAGAATCTTCTCAGAGAGCATGTCCCTGTCAAAGATTTGGTTCTTATCATGGAGGCCGTCGGAGATGCAGCGATTGATAGTAAAGATGTCGATCATTTGACGGAAGCTGTGAGGGTTCGTCTAGGACGCACAATTACAGCTAGGCTTGAGGATGATGATGGGAATCTTCCGCTGATGACCTTCTCGAGAGAAATAGAAGAGAAGCTTATTTCATCGGTTCAAGCTGGGGACAAGCCCGGGATGACGCAATTTATGGTTGATCCTGGCTTAGTCAAACAAATTATACCTTCTCTCAATCAGTTCGTTGATAAGCTAGGAGAAGAGGGGATTAGTCCGGTTTTATTGGTAACTCCTATGATTAGACATCACGTTAAACGAATGGTGGATCGATTTTTACCACAAGTTCATGTGCTATCGCACAATGAAATTAGTCCGCAGTTACGAGTTCGCTCTGTTGGGACTGTAGAGGTTTAGGAATTATTTTATGGAGTTAAAAAAGTTTGAAGCACCCACTTTATCGGAAGCCTTGCAGGTCATCAAAAAAGAGCTCGGACCGGATGCGGTGATTATTTCTACAAAAAATATTCGTTCTAGTTTTGGCTTAATGAATCGTTCTTCCGTTGAAGTAACGGCTGCTATTAATGAAGATTCTTTAGATGTTAAAAGAGCTGCAGAATCTCGCTTGAGTGAGGGACAGCGTCGCTCCTTGCTTTCTCAACCATCCCATCAAGTTGCAAGAGCTTATGATGTTCTTTCAGGAAAGCGTTTGACGAGAGCGCTCCAAGGGATGGAGAGTCCATCTGTAAGCCAAAGAATTCGGCCAAGTAATCGCTTGTCTGCACCGGCGTCTAGGCCTCAAGCAAGTATCACACAAAGAAGATATATTGATATTTTAGATGATGAATCCCCTGCGGAAAAAGTAGGAATAAACTATCGAGATCGAACAAGCATTGGAGCCACAGCTCGAAATTCAAAAGTTGCCACCGAAGGGGTTTTTCCGAAAGTTTTGGCTATGCTTTTAGAAAGCGGTGTCTCTGACGAACACATTAAGAAACTTGGTGATGAGTTAAAAGCTCTAATTTTGCGGGATCACATCGTCCAAGGCGACTCGGCAAAAATGGCTATGGCTCATTTGCTCATGTCTAAAATTCGAGTCGCAAAATCCCTTTCAGAGCGACTTCGCAATCCAGCGAACCCCAGAATGATCACGTTTATTGGGCCCACGGGAGTAGGGAAAACGACAACCTTAGCTAAGATAGCTGCAGAGTTAGTGATGCAGCGAAATCAGAGAGTGACTTTAGCAACTACGGATACTTTTAAGATTGCCGCTGTAGAGCAGCTTCAAACTTACGCAAATATACTGAGGCTGCCTTTAGAGGTTTGTCCGAATGCAGAGTCCCTGAATCAATTGGCTGAGAACATTGGTTCCGATGAAGTGGTTTTAGTGGATACGGCAGGTTACGGCCCTCGGGATCTAGAGAAATTAAACGAGCTTAAGGAAACTTTGTCGGGGATAAAAATGGAGATACATCTTTGTGTGTCTGCAACGACCACGCCGAGGGATGTTTCAGCAATTGCGGCTCGATTCAAAGAAATGAAACCTAACTATGCGGTTGTCACGAAGGTAGATGAAACCCTCGGATATGGAAATATTTTTAATCTGGCGCAAGGAGCTATGGCTCCCTTGTCATATTTGACAATGGGGCAGAGAGTTCCGGAGGATATCGAAGTGGCCTCGAAAGAGCGGATCGCCGATTTAGTGCTCAACATTTCTGGAGAGGGGATCTAAGTGGATCAGGCAGATAATTTACGTTCGCTGCAAAGTAGAAGAAGCCTAGGTGCATCACCTAAGATTATTAGCATCACAAGTGGGAAAGGCGGTGTGGGTAAAACAAACATTGCAGTGAACTTGGCTTGTGACTTTGCTCGACGCGGGCAAAAGGTTCTGCTGATTGATGCAGATCTCGGGCTGGCAAATGCAAACCTCTTGGTGGGCGCTCATGTTACCAACACAATTGACGACATTATGTTTGGTGAGAAGGCTCCAAGAGATATTTTTGTTAAGACCAACTATGGTTTTGACCTTCTTCCTAGTAGTTCGGGAATTAAAAGAATGTTGAACTTGGACCCATTTGCTCAGAGGGTTCTTCAGGATCGATTAGTAGAGGTAATGTTTGATTATGATATTGTTTTGTTTGATACGGCCCCAGGGATTGGGGAGCATGTGCTTAGTTTTAATTCTAGTGCTAACGATATTGTGGTTGTCTCTAGACCCGAACCAACAGCTATTCTAGATGCCTATGCTTTGATAAAAGTCTTAGCGATTGAGAAAAAAGAAAAAAAGTTTAGATTACTTGTTAATGATGCACGCAGGCCCGATGAGGGAATGGAATATTTTAGAAAGCTCACGGATGTATCTGCTGAGTTTTTAAATATTTCTATCGATTACTTAGGGCAACTTCCATCTGATGGTGTTGTGGAAACTTGTGTTCGTCGACAAAAGCCAGTTATGGCTACCTTTCCCAAATCCTCCTATGGAATTGCCATTTCAAGAATGGCTGAAAAATTGATGTTCTTATCTTCCTCCAGCGTGAGAAAGATTGATGACTTAAAAAGTACACATATTGCGCAAAGGGGCTCTGTATGAATGATGCACTAATTAAGAAATATAAAGCGAGCAAAAGAAAGATCAACAACAATCAAAAAGAGAAGTTGATTCAAGAATATGCTCAGTTGGTAAAGTTTATTGCTCAGAAGATATCTATGAGACTTCCGGCAAACATTGAAATGGACGACTTGTGGAGTGCTGGGGTTATTGGCTTGATGGATGCTATCGACAAGTATGACCCAAAGCGGGACAATAAATTCAAAACTTATGCTGAATTTCGAATTCGGGGAGCTATTTTGGATGAGCTTCGAGCTCAAGACTGGATCCCTCGCTCTATGCGAGAAAAGGCCAAGGGTGTAGAGAGAGCCAATCAACGCCTAGAGCAAAAACTGGGGCGAGCTCCCAAGCAAAACGAAGTTGCTAGGGAAATGAACCTGACTCTCGATGAATATTATGAGACTTTGAGAATATGCTCTTCTGTATCCCTAATTTCTTTAGATGAGGTTGGCTCTTTTTCTAATGGGGATCGAAAGAGTTTGCTGGCTCTTTTGGAGGCCAGTCCCGATACCAATCCACTTACCCAGCTAACAGGATCTGAGCTAAAAGAGCAGCTTTCCTTGGCCATTCAAGAGCTTCCGGAAAAGCAAAGAATGGTGCTTTCACTCTATTATTTTGAAGACTTAAACCTAAAGGAAATAGGAGAGGTTTTGAATGTTACGGAGTCTCGGGTTTCTCAGCTCCATACCCAGGCTGTTTTAAAGTTGCGTTCCAAGCTTAATCTAAGTTCATCTAAGTCTTGAGCTAAAGCGACTCTACCTGTAGAAAATCAGGTATGAAACATCCAGTCGTTGTAGGTCTTCAGTACGGAGACGAAGGTAAAGGTAAAATTACGGATATCTTGGCCAGCCAGGCCGAGTGGGTTATTCGCTTTAATGGCGGAAATAATGCCGGTCACACTTTGTATCTGAATGGTAAGAAGGTGGTGACACATTCTGTTCCATCCGGAGTCTTGTATCCAGGAGCAAAGAACTTTATTGGGGCCTCTTGTGTGGTCGACCCAATAGCACTCGCAACTGAAATAGAAGAAATCAAGGCCAATGGGGCCGCTCTCGACGGGGATCGTCTTAAGATCGATTTTAGGGCTCACGTTACCCTGCCAATCCACATTGCCTTGGATGAAAGCCGAGAAAGTGGTGCAAAAAAAATTGGCAGCACTAAGCGCGGCATTGGCCCTACTTATATGACAAAGATGGATCGCGTCGGTATTCGAATCAGCGATTTGTTTAGTGAAGATAGTTTAGAAGATAAGATTTCTTTCTTGTGTGGGACTTTGAATCCACGCCTGAAGGAAAGAGGGATGGCCGAGAGTTCAGTGAGTGTTAATCTTGAGGTGGCTCAAAAGGCTGCTGCTTACTTGAAGCCGTTTGTTTCTTGGGCGGAAGTTCCGTTTCATCTCGCCGCAAAGCAAAAGAGATGTCTCTTAGAAGGCGCTCAGGGGGTTTTGTTGGATATGGATCATGGATCATATCCCTTTGTAACCTCTTCAAATACCTTGGCTCCTCATGCGGCTGTGGGCACGCCTTTCCCAATGAAGAAAATCGGTAATATTATTGGAATTGCAAAAGCCTATCTAACTAGGGTGGGCGAGGGTCCAATGGCTAGCGAGTTAAGCGGAGACGAGGCCGAAGCTTTGCGTAAAAAGGGTGGAGAATATGGGGCCACTACTGGTCGGCCTAGAAGAATTGGTTGGTTGAATCTAGATGAGTTGCGTTTGGCTGTGCAGCTTTCCGATTGTACCGGAATTGTTTTGTCTAAGGCTGACGTGCTTGTCGGCGCTGAAGAAGTTGGTGTTTATAAAGAGGGCAAGGTTATTCAGTGCAAGCCTTGGGCACAAATGAGCGTCGACGGTAAGATTGATCCTAATTTAGAGGAGTTCATCTCTTTAATTGAAAAATATGTAGAGATTCCTGTTGTTGCAGTTGGCACTGGGCCTGAACGTAAAGATATGTTTTGGCGTACTAAGAATAAAGACCTTTGGGAGCCGATCTCAGGTTAAATCGTATGCTTCTGTCTGAATTAGCTGATTATAGCCTTCAGGGGTTAAGGTATTTTTCTGTAGTTGCATCAAAGGGCTCGGTTGCAGATGCGGCTAAGCTTTTGAATGTTTCACAGCCTGCCGTAACCCTACAAATTCAGAATTTAGAAAAGCATTTAGGCTTTAGTTTGTTTGAACGAAGTGGGAGAAGGAATGTGCTCACAGCGCGAGGCACGAATTTATTTGTTAAAATGTTACCTCAGCTCGAAAAGCTCAACGTTATTTTAATTGATGCTAAGTATGAAGAGCAGACCTTAAGACCAAGGCTTTATATAGGTACAGTGCAAGGTGTTGGTGAATATTGGCTTAGTTCAATGCTGGCAGATTTTTCTAAAATTCAGAAAGATTACCGGATATTTCTTGAGTTTGAAGAAACTGCGGTTTTAGACGATCGACTTTTAACCGGTCAGGTGTCTCTAGTGGTTTCCCCTAAGAAAGTAGAAGAAGAAGTTGTTGTGAGTGAGCCTTTGATGGAGGAGCGCTTGATTCCAATTGGTCATCAGGCGGTGATAGATCGTTTAGACAAGGCTCTAAAGGATCGATCAAAAAATCCAAGGTTTTGGGAAAGCTTTGACTGGATTGGTTATGGGACTTCCACAAATAGCGATCCTTGGGCGCAACGTTGGCTAGAGGGGGCTGGAGTATTTTTAGATAGAAGGTTTCGCTTTACTCACGTCATTAATTCTTTTGAAGTGATTAAGAAGATGCTCGTGAGTGGCCACGGTGTAGCGGTTGTTCCTGAGCACACATGTGAAACAGAGTTAAAGTCCGGTGCTTTGGTCTCCTTAGAGACCAAAAAATATCCAGCTTTGAAGAACATTTTGTACCTTTGCTATAGGCAGGACTCTTTAACCAATCCTCAAATTGAGTTCAAAGATTGGCTCTTAGCTCGCGTCCGCGGATAGTGTCTGATTTCTCAAATGTTATAACCTGATTTGTGCTTAAACAAAAAGCTGGCCTTAGGGACTTTTCTTCGTGTCTACGAAAAGCCCCTAAGGCCAGCTTTTTGTTTAGATAACAATTAACTACAGCTGCTTGAGCTTGGTTTGGTAGTAGTAATTTTATAACTCTTTAGCCAAATGCTTTGGTTTGTTCCTTTAAAGCGAACGGTATGAGTCCCTTTAGATAGACAAACCTTATAATAACACTTTCCGCGGCAAGTATTGTCGGGAGCGTATATGTTGGTTTGATCGTTCAAGTCTCGGATGTTTTTTGAACTATTGTTATCCAGTGTAAAGGACATCGTTTCATTCTTTTGAGTCACACC
>Ga0100403_1004164_pt1 | contig 10404 bp, 10 predicted proteins | sample CryGeymet201501t_FD_83663 | JGI IMG/M metagenome (GOLD analysis project Ga0100403, IMG submission 83663) | Groundwater microbial communities from Crystal Geyser aquifers in Utah, USA - Crystal Geyser metaG 2015-01t | ecosystem: Environmental > Aquatic > Deep subsurface > Groundwater | place...
CGCGCGAGGTGCTCGCGCTCGTTTTTCTGCCGGGGTTCACGACGAAAGAGATCGCGACGGATCTCAGCGGCCGCGGCGTCGGCCTCGACGTCGTGAAGACGAACATCGCGAAGCTCGGCGGCGTCGTCGACATCGCGAGCGATCCCGGCATCGGCACGAAGATGACGATCACGCTGCCGATCACCCTCGCGATCATCAGCGTTCTCCTCGTCGAGATCAGCGGTCGCCTCTTCGCGATCCCGCTCGCGAGCGTCGAAGAGGCGATCGCGTTCGACGAGCGGCAGCTTCGCACGCTCGAAGGGCGCGAGGTGATGACGGTGCGCGGCGCGTCGCTCCCGGTGTGTCGCCTCTCGCGCTTGTTCGATCTCGGTCCGGCCGAGGTGACGAACGGCGGGCGCGCGTTCGTCGTCATCGCGTCGGTCGGAAATCGCAGGCTCGGCTTCGTCGTCGATCGGCTCGTCGGGCAGCAGGACATCGTCATCAAGGCGCTCGGCAAATCGCTGAAGAGCGTGCGCGGCTTCGCGGGCGCGACCGAGCTCGGCGATCAGCGCGTCGCGCTCGTGCTCGACGCGGGCGCGCTCATCGAAGAGGTGCTCGCGGGCGACAAGGAGCGGTTCTTCGCGACGCTTCCCGAGGGGAGGAGCTGATGGCGACCGGGCTCGTCCGCGCCAAAGGCTCGCGCGCCGTTCGCCGCACCGGCGAAGGCGGGAAGCGCACCGAGTACCTCGCGTTCTCGCTCGCCGGCGAAACGTACGCCGTAGAGATCGCGATGATCGCCGAGATCCTCAAGCCGCCGCCGATCACCGAGGTCCCGCGCGCCGCGCGCAGCGTCCTCGGCGTCGTCAGCGTGCGCGGAAAGCTCGTGACGGTGATCGATCTCCGCCGCCGCTTCCGCTTGGCCGAGCCGCCGATCGATCGCAAATCGCGCATCTTGCTCGCCGACAGCGGCGACGAGCAAATCGGCATGCTCGTCGACGAGGTGATGCAGGTGTACCGCCTCGCCGAGAGCGAGATCGAGCCGGCGAACGTCCTCGGCGGCGATCAGCCGGCGCACATCGCGGGGATCGGGCGTCCGCCCGGCGCGCTCCTCATCTTGCTCGACCTCAGGCCGATTCTGGAGGCATGACGATGCAGCCGCACGTACGCGCGAGGCACGATCCGGCCAAGAGCCTCGTGGGGATCGTCGTGGGCGACGTGCGGTACGCGGTGGCGATCGCGCGCGTGCGCGAGATCACGAACCCGCTGCCGATCGTGCCGCTCCCGCACGCGCCGCACGCGGTGTGCGGCGTCGCCGACTACCGCGGCGACGTCGTGCCGGTCGTCGATCTTCGCGTTCGCTTCGGGCTCGAAGCGGCGCCGCAGACGCGGCGGACGAAATGGATCATCGTCGACGTGAACGATCGCTTCGTCGCCGTCGTCGTCGACGCGGTGACCGAGGTGTTCGGGACGGGCGGCGCCGAGCTTCGCCCCGCACCGTCGCTCGGCGGCGGCGACGACGTGCGCGGGATCGTCGGCGTCACGAGCTACGAGGGCGATCTCGTCTTCGTGCTCGACACGACGCGCTTGCGCGATCTCACCGAGCCGCTCGCGATGTCCGGGCGGCTCGTGCCTTCCTTGCTGCCGAAGGCGGGCGCATGAGCGACGCCGCGAACGCCGTGAAATGGCTCTTGCAGCAAGAGGAGCCGGAGGCGCGCCGCGTGGCGGTGCAGCAGATCGTGAAGCTGCAGGGTCGAGACGGCGCGGAGCTCCTCGTGCGCGCGCTCGGCGACGACGACTGGCGCGTGCGCAAAGAGGCGGCGCGAATGTCGCCGTCGATCGAGCCGCGCGACGTGATGGTGTCGTCGCTCGTCGCGGCGCTGGACGAGCACGTCAACATCGGGTTGCGAAACGCGGCCGTCGAGGCGCTCGTCGCGGTCGGAGCGGACGCGGTGCCGGCGACGATCGACGCCCTGTCGCGACTCGACGCGGACGGGAGGAAGCTCTGCGTCGAGGTGCTCGGCGGCGTCGCGGAGCTTCGCTCGGTGCGCGCGCTCGCGCACGCGCTCGACGACGACGACGCGAACGTGCGCGTCGCCGCCGCCGAGGCGCTCGGCAACGCGGCGTCGGCCGGCGAAGAGGCGCGGGCGCTCGCGACGAGCGCGCTCGCGGACGCGCTCGCGACGAGCGAGATGTTCCTCAAGCTCGCGGCGCTCGACGCGCTCGCGCGGCTCGACGCGAAGCTGCCGTGGACGGTGTTCGCGCCGTACGCCGAAGATCCGGTGCTGCGAAGATACGCGATCGCCGCGGCCGCGGGCTCGCGCGAGCTCGCCGCGATTCGCGCGCTCGCGAAGGCGGTCGCCGACGGATCGCCGACGATCGCGCGCGAAGCCGCCATCTCGCTCGCCGAGTGCGTCCTCTCCGGCGTGCGCGAGGCGAGCGTGCTCGACGAGGCGCGCACGCAGCTGCGCGCGCATCGCACCGCGCGCGAGCGCCTCCGCATCATGGCGCGCGGAGGAGACGACGTGCGCGAGCGCGCGGCCGCGCTCTTGCTCATCGGACTGCTCGCGGATCCGCTCGACGTCGAGCTGCTCGTCGAGGCGCTCGCAGAGAGCGAAGTGTCCGCGCGCGCCGAGCTCGCGCTCATGCTCTTCGGCGAATCGGTCGTCGAGCCGCTCCTCGCGGCCGCCAAAGGCTCGCCGCCGCCGGTGCGCGCGGAGATCCTCGGCCTCGTCGCGTCGCTCGGCGCCGACCGCGCGAAGGCGGCGCGCGATGCGTTCCGCAACGCGCTCTGCGAGGACGCGCCCGAGGTCGTCGCCGCGGCGGCGCGCGGCCTCTCGGTCGCGGGCGAAGCGGCGGATCTCGCGCGCGTCGCGCCGCTCGTCGCGCACGCCGATCCGCGCGTCGCCACCGCCGCGTCCACCGCCGTCGCGCACATCGCCGAGCGTCACGCCGCCGACGCGCGCGCGCTCCTCGCGAAGATCGATCCGACCGGACCCGACGCGGCCGTCGGCTGCGCGGTGCTGCGCGCGAGCGGCGCGTCGCCGCGCGACGTCGCGTTCCTCGAGCGCGCGCTCGCGCACGCCGATCCGCGCGCGCGCCGCGCGGCGATCGACGCGCTCGCGCAGCTCGGCGGCGACGCCGTGGCCGACGCGGTGTCGTTCGCGCTCGCCGACGAAGAGCGCGACGTGCAGCTCAGCGCCATTCGCGCGCTCGGCCACTTGCGCCGCGGCGCGCCGCTCGTCGATCTCGTCACCGCCGCGCGCGATCCCGCGCTCGTCACCGCGGCGCTCCGCGCGCTCGGCGACGCCGACGGCGATCTCGCGTTCGGCGCCGCCCACCCGCTCCTCGAGCACGCCGACGCCGCGATCGCCTGCGCCGCCGTCGAAGCGATCGGCCGCCTCGGCCCGCGCCGCAAGGACGCGCTCTTCGAGGCCCTCGAGCATCCGGACATCGAGGTCGTGAAGATGGCGCTCTCCGAAATCGCGCTCGACCTCGACGCGCGCGCGCTCGCGCGCCTCGGCCTCTGCCTCGATCACCCGTCGTGGGAGGTGCGGCGCCTCACCGCGGAGCTCCTCGGCAGCGACGGCAGCGCGCCAGCGCAAGCGCTGCTCAAGGCGCGCTACGAGCGCGAGAAAGATCCCGTCGTCCGCGAAGCGATCGCCGAGGCGGTGAGCGTCCGCCCGCCGCCCGACGGCTTCCCGACGCTCACCGCGCCGCCCGTGCCGGAGCCTCGAGGCCGCAGGGGAGACTGAGAAGTGGCGAAGTCGATTCTCGGCGTCGAAGAGATCCCGCTCAAGCCGGAGGAGTTCCGCCTCCTGCGCGATCTCTTCCGCGCGCGCACCGGCCTGCACTTCGGTCCCGAGGCGCGCTTCGCGCTCGAGCGCCGCCTGCGCGAGCGCCTCGCCGTCCTCGATCTCACGAGCTTCGCCGAGTACCACCATCACCTGCGCTTCTCGCCGCGCGCCGAAGCCGAGTGGGACGAAGCGATCGATCTTCTCACGACGAACGAGACGTACTTCTTCCGCGAGGATCACCAGCTCCGCGCGTTTCGCGACGAGATCCTCCCGATGCTCGCCGAGCAAGCGAAGCCGCGGCGCCGCCTCGCGATCTGGAGCGCCGGCTGTGCGACCGGCGAAGAGGCGTACACGTGCGCCATCCTCCTCGATCAATCGGGCCTCTTCCCGCGCACGCCTCGCCGCGGCGAGCCCGCGTGGGACGTTCGCGTCTACGGCTCGGACATCTCGCGCCGCTGCGTCGCGCACGCGCGCCGCGGCATCTACGGCGCGAGCGCGTTTCGCGTCACGCCGCCCGACGTGCGCCAACACTATTTCGTCGACGGTCCGCAAGGCATGTCCGTCGTCGCGCACATCCGCGAGCGCTGCCACTTCGGTCAGATGAACCTCATGCACGAAGACGCCGCGCGTTTGCTCGGGCGCGCCGACGCGATCTTCTGCCGGAACGTCCTCATTTATCTCGACGCGCACGCGCGGCGCACCGTCATCGACATGTTCCACGAGCGCTTGTACCCGGGCGGCGTCCTCTTGCTCGGGCACTCCGAGTCGCTCCTCAACGTGTCGACGGCGTTCGAGCTGTTACACTTGAAAGACGATCTCGTTTATCGAAAGCCCGCGGCGAGCTTCCACGGGCCGGGCGGCGGGCTCCAGGGCCCCGTATCGAGCGGACCCAAAGTTCGGTAGAGTGTTCGAAGACAGCTAGTGTCGCCCACCGCGCAAAACCCCATTCGCCTGCTCGTCGTCGACGACTCGGCGTACAACCGCCGAAACATCGCCGACGTGTTCGTCAACGCGCCCGGGGTCGAGGTCGTGGGCAAAGCGGCGGACGGGGAAGAGGCGCTCAAGCTCGCGACGCTCCTCAAGCCGGACGCCATCACGCTCGATCTCGAGATGCCGCGGATGGACGGCTTTACGTTCTTGCGCATCTTGATGGCGAAGCAGCCGACGCCGGTCATCGTGGTGAGCTCGTACTCGCAGCGCGAGAACGTCTTCAAGGCGCTCGAGCTCGGCGCGCTCGATTTCGTTCCGAAGCCGGATCGCCTCGGGCCCGAAGCGATCGACGTGCGGGAAGAGATTCTGCAGAAGGTCTTGCTCGTGCGATCGCTGCGTCCGTCGTTCGTGCCGACGTCGCTGATTCGCCGGCAGACGAGCGGATCGTGGACGGCGGACGGGCGTCCCATCGCGATGGGCGCGACCGCGCCGGTGTCGGCGACGTACAAAGTGCCGAAGCAGATCGTCGCGATCGCCAGCTCGACGGGCGGACCGAGCGCGCTCCTTCAGATCTTCGCGAAGATCCCGCCGACGACGCAGGCGGGCTTCGTCGTCGCGCAGCACATGCCGGACAAGTTCACGCGCACGTTCGCCGAGCGCCTCGACAAGCGCGGTCCGGTGCGAACGGCGGAAGCGCAGGACAACGATTTGGTGTCGCAGGTGACCGGCTTCGTCTGTCCGGGTCGGAAGTGCATGGAAGTCGTGTGGGGGAGCGAAGTGCGCTTGCGCGTCGGTCCCGCGGCGCAGAGCGATCGCTACGTGCCGAGCGCGGACAAGCTGTTCAAGAGCGTCGCGGCGGGCGGCTCGAAGACGATCGGCGTCATCTTGACCGGCATGGGCGACGACGGCGTCGAAGGCGCGCGCGCGATCCGCGACGCGGGCGGCACCGTCATTGCGGAGTCGCAAGAGACCGCGGTGGTGAACGGCATGCCGGGCGCCGCAGTGCGCGCCGGGGTGGCGAGCAAGGTGCTGCCGTTGCCGCAGATCGCGGAGTTTCTCGCGGGGCTGTAGCCGCGCAGGAGATGAGGTATGGACCGCGCTCGAATGGCTTCGTTGCTGCTCGTCGCTGCGGTCGCGTGTGGCGGCGGTCCCTCGTCGGGGAGCGACGCACCGGTCACGATCGTCACGCCGCTCGCCGATTTGTGCGCGGGTGCGGCGCCGCGCTACTCGAACGACACCGAGCGCCTCGAAGAGTGTCCGTTCATCCAACAGGCCGACAACATCACGACGTTCGGTCGGAAGCTCGGTGCACCCGCGGCGCTCACCGACGCGAGCGGCGCGCACGTCGCGACCGTGACGCACACGTGCGACGTCTGGACGATCGGCACGGACGCGGACGGAGTCGTCGTCGTCGTAAGCGGAACGACGGGACAAGTCGTGTCGCACGGCAACATTCATCCGGGCATGGTCACGACCAAGTTGCCCGCGCACGTCCCGACGCCGCTCGCGACGCACTGACGACGCTCATCAGTTCGGCGACGGATAGTTCCGCTTCACGAAGCACAGGCCGTTCGAGTTGAGGTGGCCCTGCGTGCTCTGGTTGTACGTCGAGAAGTCGTAGTAGTCGCGGAGCCCCTTGGCGGGATCGCCGTTCGGCGGCTGCGTGGGAACGCTCTCCGGATTGAAGCTCATCGTCCCCATGCCGGGCGGCGTGTACGTCGGGAGGCACGAGCGCCAAGGCAGGTTGTTCCCGAGCGCGTCCTTGAACGCGGTGAAGTCGACGCCGTTCATCATGTCGAGCGTCACCGTCGGCGTTCCGCCATCCGCGCCGACCGCGCGCGCCGCGAACTGATCGAAGTGCGCGGGCTGATCGTGAAGCGTGTTCTCCCAAAACGGATGATCGGTGTGCACCGTCACCTGCGCGACGACCGACGTGTTCGCTTTGAACGCGATGCCGCGCTGATGCTCTTCCTGCGGAAACGGATTGGCCGGATCGTTGTCCGGGTTCTGGCAATTGACGTACGTGGTCGGCGATTTGAAGCAGAGCCTGAAGTTGACGGTCGTCGGCAGCTTCGCAAACTCCGGATCGTTGGGCGTGCAGCTCGTCCCTTTGAACGTCGCGGTGCCGACGTAGAGCACGACGCAGCCCTCGGTGACCATCTGTTGGTAGTCGGCGAGCGCCTTCGGTCCGAGGTTCACGTTCTGCGCGCTGCACGACGCGGGGATCATGTCGAAGCCGAACGCGAAGCGGGTGCCGTCGGTCGGAAACGCGGCGCCACCCTTCTTGTTCTGATTCTTCAGCGCCGCGAGCGGCACCGCGCGCTCGCCCGCGCCGCCCTTGCCCGGCAAGTAGCTCGGATCGTCTTTGTGCAAATCGATCGCGAACGGCCCGTCGACTTCGGCGACGAGCGCGCCCGTCTTCGATTCGTCGCCGGGCATCGTGTCCGGATCCGCGGAGAGCGTGATCTTGTCCACCGTCACGAGGAGGCGATCGAAGGTGATCTGCCATCCGTCGACGAAGGCAGGATCGTTCATCGTCGCGGGCGGGAACGCGTAGCCTCCGAGCGCGAGCACTTCGCCGGACGCCGCGAAGAGAACGCCGCCGCCGGGATCGGTCGGCGCGGTGAACGACGCGAGCGAGCAGGCACCGCCGTCGCCGCCCGACGAGTCGCTGCTGCTGCTGTCCTGTGCGGACTGCGAATCTGCGCCGCCGTCCTTTGCCGCGGACGTCGATCCGTTGTCGCTCGAGCACGCCGCGATCGCAACGAGGCCCGCCGCAGCGGCGCCTCCGACGAACGAGTGAACGAAAGCCTTCATGGGAGCTGCTACTCCCGATGCCCGGTCGACCGGTGCAATCGGTATAACGTAGTTAAATCGGATGAGGTGGACATATACGACGTCGTCCTCGCGGATCAAGGGCGATCCGACGCGTAATTCACGCGTGTCAGCGCGTTTCGGTGGCGCTCGCGCCGCGCGCTGTGGGCGTGCCAAACCGTTGTACCCTGTTATTACACCGCGATTCGAGCTGTATGCACCTGCGCGGCGCGCTCACCGCGCTCCATGACGGGCTCATGGAGGTCGATGACGACGGCATCGCGCTCCAGGCGGCGGTCATGGAGATCGATGAGGACGTCATCGCGCTCCATGACCTCCTCATGGAGCGCGATGAGGACGTCTTGGAGCTCCACGACCTCCTCATGGAGCTCGAGGAAGACGTCATGGAGCTCGATGAGGACGTCATGGAGCTCCATGACGTTCGCGCGGGCGACCAGGCGTCGCGCACTTGCGCCATGCAGCTTTCGCGGTGCTACGCGACGTCGAAACAAAATGAGAAATTGACACCGCCCGATGGCAAGAAACGCGCGCTCGTTACCTAGATGGACGAGGCGACGAGACGCTCCCCGGAATGGGCCGGGGCGTCACCGAGCCCGCGTGTGTGGTCGCGCCCTTCGAAGCACCACGTCCAAGAGAGGAGCTTCCCATGAAGAAGAACCAATCCAAGGACAGCCTCGACTCCGTTTCGCAGAAGGACATTGACTCCTGCGTGACGGAGCTCGGTCGCCTGACCGATACCGTCGGTCGCGGGCGCAAGGCGTTGTCGTCGCAGGAGCGCAAGCGTTTGCCCAAGCCCCGTCGTGACGGCCACGTCGTCGCCCGCGAGCTCGCGCAGCTTGCCGTCAAGTACGGCATCGCTGCGGCGGTGGACGTCGAAGCGATGCTGAAGGCCGTCGCCGTCGTCGAGCAGCTCAAGCCGCTCGACGCTTCGGCGGCGAACTTCGCGTCGCTCGTACGCGACCGCGTCCTCGAGGCCGATGCAGCGGCGTGGAAGATCGCGACGACGATCTACACGTTCCTGCAACGGCTCTCGCGGGACGACGCCGAGCTGACGCGCGATCTCGAAAGGGTCGCCGCGTCGTTCGCGACGCGCCTCGAAGCAGAAGAGCGCGCCCGCGAAGTCGGCGGAGCCGCCGGCGCCGGGACTTTGTTTGCCGCGCGAACGCGCTAAGGTCCTCGCGCCTTGAAAACGATCGAAGACATCCGCACCGAATACGAGCTCGCGGGCCTCGGCGAGGCCGACATCGCGCGCGATCCGTTCGAGCAGTTCGGCCGCTGGTACGACGAAGCGCGCGCGTCCGGCATCCACGAGCCGAACGCGATGACGCTCGCGACGATCGGACCGAACGGGCCGTCGGCGCGCGTCGTCCTCTTGCGCGGCTTCGACACGAGGGGCTTCACGTTCTTCACGAACTACGAGAGCGACAAGGGCCGCGAGCTCGCGGGCGACGCGCGCGTGGCGCTGTGCATCGCGTGGATCGACATCGCGCGGCAGGTGCGCGTCGAGGGCGTGGCGTCGAAGGTGTCGCGCGAAGAGACCGACGACTACTTTCGCACGCGGCCGCGCGCGAGCCAGCTCGGCGCGTGGGCCTCGGCGCAGAGCCGGCCTGTTGCCTCGCGCGCCGAGCTCGAGTCGCGCTACGCAGAGCTCGTGACGGAGTACGAAGGCCGCGAGGTGCCGGCGCCGCCGCACTGGGGCGGATACCGCGTGGCACCGGTGCGCATCGAATTCTGGCAGGGCCGCCCGAGCCGAATGCATGACCGGATCCGCTACGAGCTCGACGGCACGAGCTGGCGAATCAAGCGACTCGCTCCATAGAGCGATCGAGTAGAGTCCGTGCGATGACCGATCGCACCCTCACCGATCTTCTGACTATGGGCGACCGCATCGTCGCGATGGCGACGAAGGGCGGCGCGACCGTCGCCGAATGCGTGCTGCGTTCGGGCGCGGAGCTCTCGGCCAAAGTGCGGATGGGCCAGCCGGAGCTGGTGGAAGAAGCGGGGCACCGCTCCGCCGGCTTGCGCGTGATGAAAGGCAAGCAGGTCGCGTCGACGTCGACGAGCGATCTCAGCGAGAGCGGGATCGATCGCTTCGTGAAGGACGCGCTCGAGCTCGTGGAGCTGTCGCAGGAAGATCCGTTCGCGGGGCCGGCGGATCCGAAGCTCTTGTGCGATCCGTCGAAGCTGCCGGAGCTCGAGCTGTACGATCCGAAGGGCGGGACCGTGAACGCCGCGCAAGCGGTGAAGCTCGCGAAGGAAGGTGAGGACGCGGCGTTCGCGTTCGACAAGCGGATCACGAACTCGGACGGCTCGACGTTCGGGCGGACCGCGAGCGCGGCGTGCATCGTCTTGTCGAGCGGATTCCGTGCAGCTTACAAGGGTTCGTACCAGTCGCTCAGCGTCGTGCCGGTCGCGGCGGACGAAGGCGGGAAGAATCGGCGCGGGTATCACTGGACCGCGAAGCGCTGGTTCGACGAGCTCGAGAACGCGAGCGAGGTCGGGCGCGAGGCGGCGCGGCGGACGCTGCGGAAGCTCGGCGCGCGTTCGGTCGCGACGTGCGAGGTGCCGGTCGTGTTCGATCCGGACGCGGCGCGGTCGATCCTCGGGATGCTCGCGGGTTGCGTGATGGGCAGCGCGATCTGGCGCAAATCGAGCTACCTCGTGGGCCGCGAGGGGACCCGCATCGCGAGCGATCTCGTCGACGTCACCGACGATCCGCTCATCCCGCGCGCGCCCGGATCGCGCCCGTTCGACGGCGAAGGCTTGGCGAGCCGCAAGAACGTGGTCGTCGAGAAGGGTGTATTGCGCACGTATCTCTGCGACAGCTACTCGGCGCGGAAGCTCGGGCGCGAGTCGACCGGCAGCG
>Ga0100403_1004165_pt1 | contig 10403 bp, 25 predicted proteins | sample CryGeymet201501t_FD_83663 | JGI IMG/M metagenome (GOLD analysis project Ga0100403, IMG submission 83663) | Groundwater microbial communities from Crystal Geyser aquifers in Utah, USA - Crystal Geyser metaG 2015-01t | ecosystem: Environmental > Aquatic > Deep subsurface > Groundwater | place...
CAGTAACCACACATCTTCCAGGGTTTAATCATTCCCACAATCTTCACTCTCCTTAATTATTATAACACAGTCATCTATTACTTATCAAATAAACTTACAAAAGTATCCCAATTTAAAACCACTACAAATTCTCTCTTTCCAGGTATCTTCAGAGCAACCATACCTTCAGACTTCTCCACCCAATCCAATACAGACTTATATCTACCCTTTCTATCTTTAATCTCAACAAGTCTTTTAGTTTTAAGTAACTCTACATCTCCTAAAGAATTACCAGGATTAACCCTTCTGGCTGGAATACCAGCCTCTTCACAAAGTTCCACAAACAAAGCCTCTGCACGATAACCTTTCCGTTTACTATACCTACCCAAAGCTGATTTATCCATCCAATACGCTCTCAGACACGTTCAGAGCTTCTCTAAGCCCTGTTTTTAGCCACTTTTTAATTTTTAATACTTCAGTATAGGGAAACACTTCTTTAAGTTCAGATAAACAATACTGCTTTCTGGTAGCATAACCCTTTTCTAAACTCATACAAAACAAAGTCAACTCTCTTAATTGTTTTAAAGAGAAACCCATCCCTATAGCAGTTTGAACAACACTCTCAGTTCCATACTTTTTAGCATAAGCCTTTAGCTTATCAAGCATCTAACTCCTCCAACAAAATCCCAACAGTAGGACTATCTACATTACCAACAATAATCCTCATACCCTCAATAGTCTTTACTTCCGTAACACCAGGAGTAGAAGCCTTACCGCTCATTTGAATCAAATCATAATCCTTTCTACTAACAACCAAAGCATTAGGAAACCTATTATATCGCTCCTTAAATGTCTGCAACTTCTTTGCTAAACCCACAAAATCAATCACAATACAAACGCCTCCACACACAATTACGACATTTGAAATAGTTACTCGGATACTCTCTTTCTGGTAGAGTTCCTGCTTTAAGATGTCTGTTTATTACCTGTAACCTTCTTGCAACTTCTGGCTCTTTCTCTTTACCCACAGGGAACTCTTTAGGTTCGCAAGTATCTTTATTCTCATACAACAAGATTCCATAATCCTTATTAAGTCTTGTATCATAGTAAGTAAGCTGAATTTCATCTTGCTCAAAAGGTATCTTAGACCAATACTTAGCACCAACACCCTTCAATTCTACCACCACTTCTTTATCACCCTTCTTAATAATATAGTCAGGCTTACCATTAGCATTATCAACTACAGAGAGTTTTGTTTCATAGTCTACCAAGATACCCATCTTCTGAAACAGTCTACGATATTTCTTATGTCTTTCTTTTCCATCCTCGAAAGCACGAAGCATCTTAATAATCTCTTTCTTAGGTGGTTTAGGTGGTCTACGAGTCATGCCAAGCACTAACTTACGCAGACAGCCACCAAGTAAAGAAGGATAGATAGTATTAGCCTGCACAGGTTGAAACTCATTATACAAGCTATCATCTATCATGTCAACTAAATCTGGTGAGAACAGAAGCTCAAAGATTTTAGGCATTACTTTTAAACTCCACCACCTCTAAATCAGTAAACCATTGTTGTCTATCTGCTGTAGTTATTTTATATTTAGCAAGATGAGGATAGTAAGTAATCGTAGTAATCTCATCAGGTCTAACATCCATCATTTCAGCAAAGACTTCTTTACTCGTCATCTTCTTCCTCACCATCCCCTACAATAGCTTCAAGTCTTTTTCTCTCTGCTTCTGCTTTCTTCTTACGAGCAGCTTCATCACCAGACGAAGTATGCTTTGGGTCATAGATAAACTGGAATATCTGGTTATCAAAAAACTTGTAAATCCTACCTACTGGAATAAAGAACCCCATATGTTCTATTGCAGAGAAGCCCCATCCCAAAGTAGTTATACGAGCTGGCACACCAAGCAACAGCAGTTTTCCACCACGTTCTATGTAAGCACCACCGCCAGAATTACCATAAATAATAGGAGCAGAACTCATGTAGTATTGCTTGTTCTCAATCTCATCATCCATAAACATTAAATGTCCTTTAGTTGCTATTGGTGGATGACCCATAGATGCCCCGCAAGCATAAATATCCTCATACAACCTAAGTGTTTTCTCTTCATTCTGAGGAAATAATTCTGCAACAAATTTAGCTTGTTCTATATCTCGCAGTTTAAGCAAAGCTAAATCTTCATCTCGATTATAAGCAACAAGGTCAGCCTCAAGACTAACAGCTCCCACAACACGAGAGAAATGTTTATACTTAAATATCTCTACCTGAGCTGTTCCTCGTTTCTCTACTTTCACATCCTTTTTAAGTAGAGGATTCCATTCCTTCATAACCGTAATTAAATCCTCAATAACATGATGGTTGGTAAGTATGTAAGTTTCATATTCATCTTTCACCTTATCACAAGGTTTAGAATAAAGAATAGTTCCACTACCACCTGTTTTCTTGGCTCTGACGCGCACCGTAGGATACAAAGTCTGCCTATTTAATGTATCAATAAACTTAGTCGATTCTTCATTACTCATTGAATATCACCTTCCTTCCTTTATAATCAACTAACTCCTCATCTAACCATTTACCCTCTACCCTTACTGGAAACTTAACAACATGACTACTGCCATTATCATACATCTTCTCCATAGATTTGTCAAGCTCTTTTATTGATTTTTCTAACGCAGCAACCATTTTACTATTAGATTTCCATCTCAACTCATTCTCATCCCCGATTCCTGCCGATTTCTCCAGAGGACTAATCTCCTTGTAATCAATCTTTATACCCATAATCACAACCTCCTTCCTTTGTGGTCTACTAACTCCTCATCATTATCCTGTTTCCGTGCTATCCTATAAAAAATCAATGCAGCAAACACCTGCGGAAAGTTCTCATGTAAAATCTCCTCTCTGTCAAACAAATCAAGCACCTCTCTAATTTCTTCTGCACTTATAACCATATTACTAATAACCTCCTTCCTCTTATGTTTAACAATAACATTGGTTCTCGTAATTCTCTACGAGCCTCTGCTTCAGTTTTGTCTAAAAGTTTGACATTTATAGAAACAGATTTATCAGAAGTCTTTTCTTGTATTAAATAGTTTCCAGCTTTAAGGTCGCCTAAAGTATCCCCTGCTCCCGACATTGCGACTCTTCTTGCTCCCTCCACGATTTTGATAAATTCTTTTTCTGACTTGACGCTCAATTTCTTCCTCCATCTCTTTTTCCATTTCTTCTTCTAACATCTCTCTGCGTTTATCTGGTATTACTATCGTCGGTTTTGGTATCGGTATTCTATATTTTGGCATCTACTTTTCTAAACCCTCTTCGCCTTCTTCTTTGCTTTTTTCTTATGTTTCTTCGCCACCCTCTTCTTTTTACCAATTCTTTCTGACAAACTGTCATAACTAACACCTTCTGTCCATTCATCAAACTTTGCTTTTGTAATCTCTCCTCTATCAAGCATAGCCCCTAATCTACGCCATTGACTCTTCGACTTTACTGGCATTTATAACCCCCTAACAGCCCAACGACTTTTAAGTTCTCTCATCTTCAATATTGACCTTTTAGGTATCTTTATGGGCGCTTTAAAATTATCAAAATCAGAATCAAAACCACTCACCAAAGTAAAGTAAATTTTATTCTCATCACTAATATATCCAATATTATGAATAACCTTTGATGGACTATCCTGAAAGTTTGATAATGCCTCTACACCAATCCAACCACCATCACTCACTCCATGAGCATCTAACCAGAGGACTTCAATAATTCGAGGAGTGAGTCCTTTCCGTGCACTTTTTTCTTTCCCCACGAATACCACGCTCCTTCTTGAATAATTTCACCAGAGTCAAGCATTAACCTGGCTTTCTCTTCTATCTGGTCTATATAACCAGCCCAATACAAATCAAAATGCACATCTCGTTGACTTTCTCCAAACTTATTCTTCTCCACCATCACCCTTACTTCTATCCCCATTCGTTTAGCCTCCTTTTTATTTCTCGGTAGCCAACCACCTTTTCTAAACTTTAAACGAACATGAGGAACAAAATAGATAGCTCTACCTCCTGGCATCTTCTCTGGACTTCCATACATTACCCCAATCTTCTCCCTGACCTGATTCACAAAGATTAAACAAGTATTCTTATTCATCAAGTTAAGTCTACGAATACCATAGTTAATCAAGCGAGCTTGAGCAGCCACTACCATACTTTCTTCTAAGCCCTTATTTAACTCTAATGAAGGAACTAAAGCAGCCACACTATCTATAACCACCACATCAAACTCTTTCTGAAGAGCATCAGCAACAATAGAAAGAGCTACTTCGCCAGAAGAAGGGCGAGCAACTATTAAGTTATCAATATCCAAACCTAACTTCTTAGCCCATTCAGGGTCGTAAGACTTTTCTACATCAACATACAAACCCTTCTCTACACCTTTTAAACACAATAAAGCAGTAGTAGTCTTACCTGACATCTCTTGACCCCAAAAAACAACCATCTTACCTTTAGGGAGTCCACCACCAAGTGTTGCATCTAATGTCAAAGAACCTGTGCTTATCCGTTCAATGTTCAACTTCGGTGAACTACCAAAGATAATAAAAGAATCTTTATGTTTCTTTTGAAGAGCATCAACATAAGTGTCTACTCCCATCGGTCAAGAACCTTTATCTCTACTGGAATATGAATATCAGTAAAGACTCCTTCCATCTTCTTTTTAACTAAAGCCTGGACTTCAGCCACATCTCTCTTCTTCACATCAAAGATAAGACAATCATGCACTTGAGAACAAGGAATCAACCCATCTTTAGCCAACTCTATCATAGCTACCTTACATATTTCAGCAGCAGACCCCTGCACTACATAGTTAACAGCCTGACGAGCAGTGTGCTGAGTAACTATTCCATAAGGAAAGTAATACTTCCTACCAAGCCAAGAACGAAGATAACCATTTACCTTTGCTAAATCTACCTGGTCTTTCTTCCATTGAGCTACTGTAGGATATATCATATCATACTTCTTCAAAAGTATCTGTGCTCTTTCAATAGGAATGTTAAATTTAGAAGCCAATCCTTCTGCACTAACCCCATAGAAAACAGCAAAGTTTACTGTCTTACCATCAGCTCTTCTGGAAGCATCATCAAACAACCATTTAGCAGTAGCCTCGTGAGCATCTAACCCTTCTTCAAATGCTTTCAATAACTTCTTCTCCCCTGCAAAGTAAGCCAAAAGCCTCAGTTCAATCTGAGAGTAATCAGCAATTATAAACTTATCATTCTTAGGAATAAATGCTGGTCTAATCTCTGGTGGTATATTCTGAAGGTTTTTCCTACTGGAACTAAACCGACCAGTAATCGTTCCTGTTTGATGAAAGTCCACATACAAAACACTATCAACTATTCTTAATTGTTCTTTCTTCTTTTCACTACGACCTAAGAATGGAAGCACATAAGTAGAAAGAAGTTTTTGATATTTCTTTTGTTCTAAAACTAAATCCAGTAAACTATAACTCTTCTTGAGAGATTTGAGTGTTTCTGCATCAGTTTTATATTGTCCTGTCGCAGTCCTTTCTGTTAAAGGAACTCCATGTTCTACCAGAACTTCTCCAAGTTGTTTAGGAGAGTTAATATTAAATTCCTTACCAACCGCATCAAGAATCTGTTGATTACAAGATTCAAGTGTCTTTCCATAATCAGTAGCCAAACACTCAAGCCAAGACAAATCTAACTTCATTCCCTGTAGTTCCATCTTTACAACTGTAGGAAGTAAAGCACGCTCCATGTTGTAAACTACTTGTAAACCATTATCAACAATCTCTTTATAGTATAAATCATACAACTGTTTAGTAATCTTCACATGAGAATCATTGTATTTCTTTAACTGTTCTTTAGTCAATTCATTTATACTCTCTACTCCCAAGTCCTTAAACCCAGGGATAGTTATATCAAACTCTTGCTTCGCTAAAGCAGAGAGAGATACACCTTGTCTATCAAGAAGATGAGCCATAATCATAGTATCATCCCAGTCTAAAGCTGGAGTAAACCCATTAGACAGTAGCACACCGTAATCAAACTTAGCATTATGAGCCAGTAGAGTAAAACATTGACTCAGTAAAGCATTTAACATATTATCAGATGGCTTATAAACAAATGTATCTAAAGGATAACCAAATCCAGCACCGACTATTTCTGCGGTATATTCAGTTGAAGTCGTTTCAAGGTCGCAGGCGACAGGTTTCCTGGTATCTCTATCTTCCGTTTTGAATCAGCCTCCTTTTTACTCCCAAGTATCTGGTTCATTATCTCTTCTTTTATTACCAGAAAGTCTAAAGAGTTTATCAATTTCTTCTGAAATAATAATTGAAGAGTAGCATCTAATGTAGCAGCCATAAATAAGCTATCTATCATCATTACTGGAATCGTCTGATTAGTTACCTGAATCCTCATAGACTCAAGTAATTCTCTGTTCTCTTCTCGTAATCTATCCAGTTTTTGTTGTCTTGTTTCCTTCTTCACCACAAACCACCTTTACTCGGTCAGAAAGAGGAGTATTCTCATTTCTGAAGAATTTAGTAATAAATTGACCCTCGCCTGTTCTTGCTGCTATAACTATACCATCTTCTACAAGCATTGTCAAGAGGATTAAAGGATAATTAACTAAGTCTAATATCCTTTTATAAATAGGCTCACTCTCTTCTCCACCTTCTATAAAAGACAATAGAGCATCGTATTGCTTTTGGTAGTAAACAGCCCAAACCTGATATTTATTTAAATCAAGATTCTTTGCTGCTCGCTTAAAGTTAGCATTAACATCATTCGACTTTCGAGCATAAGAACTTCCTTTACTTCGTAAAGTCGGAAAACATTCCTTTTTAAGAAATGCCTCGATTATTTCCATACGCTCATCATGATTCATCCTGAAAAACACCTCCACTCAAAGAAACAATATAAGTAAGTGCATCAGTTACCTCTTTAAACATCTTTGTTGCGTATACCGAAAGCCAACTATGAGGAACATTCTCATTCTTACCATAAATCAATACAATCAGTTTACCAAGTTGATGCCCTATTACTATCTCTGATGTAGTGCCAAAGTAATTATGCTTGGGGTCTGAAACATTAGCCAGAATTATATCTGACTGTCTAAGCATCATTAAATCAAGAGCTACTATTTCTCCTGGCATCATCTTATGCTTAACCCGATTGTATTTATAAAGAGGGTTAAAAGTTTTAATTCCATAGTCCTCTAACACCTCTGTTGCCTTTCTACGCCAAACCACTATCTTAGAACTATCCTCTTTGCCCTGAATAGCTCCTGCCAAATAAACAACATACATTATTTAATTCCTTTCAAAGCCTTTTTACTATAATCCTCATCAGGAATAATAAAGTAATCTGTCAACTTCTCTTTCTGAATATCATCAGGAATTTCTTTAACCCTTGATTTCTCCTTATCAATCGGGTAAAGTCTCAATTTAGCTCTCTTAGCATTACCTGTTGGGGGTTCTCCTTTAAGAGTATAATCCCTCAAGTTAATATCTTCATCTTCTTCTGCTACTGAAACAAATGCAAAGTAATCTCCACCACGAAGCTGAAGTATCCTAACTCTCTTCTCATCATAGACATAGACATTCATTAGAAGAACTGGATGAGTCCTCCTTACTCTAACATCATCAGCCTCACACAATGGACAAACACCCTCTTGACTACGACAAGCAACAAACCGACGAGATTTCTCTACCCAATGGTCGTGATAACCTTTAGTATCATCTTTACTATCAAGAATCCTAATAACCCGTTTTTCATCCACATTAACTAACAAGTAAATAGATTGTTTTTCTCTTCGTTCTTTAGAATTAACTAAAAAATCTTCCCAATTCATTTAACTACCTCCAATTCAGTTTCAGTAAAATAACCTACTGATTCTTTTGTAGACTCAAGCACAACACCAAAATCTACTGTAATAGGCAGAATACCTACTCCAATTCTCGTAATAATTCCCTCTATTCCAACAAACTGAGGATATTCCTTCCTTGCTTGTCTATCAACAATTATAACTTTATCTCCCTCCTTCATTCTCTAACACCTCCAATTCATCTTCATTAAAATAACACTTCTCTATTTCTTCTCCACCACACAGAATAGGCTCGTCAAAGCGAACAGCAATATCTGAGGCAGGAAGAGCCTCAACACGAGTAATCACACCAACAACTCCTCCACACGAACTTCTTGTTCCAGTTGTGTCTGGCAGAACTTTTACCCTATCTCCTACTTTCATTAAAATAATCCTCCTTTATTTCTAATATTTTAGTAGCCAATTCTACTATTTGAACTACATTCAATTCATTAGCATCCTTTACTTTCCAAAATGTAAGATTAACACTCTCACACTTACTACCCAATCCTTTAATCAAATCCTTTACCATCTTTTCACCAGCCTCATCTCTATGAGGCACAACTAAAACATAATCAAACTTATCTAACTTCTTCATCTGCTCATCACTTACCTGACTTCCAAGTGTAGATACTACTGGCATACCAATTTGATGTAAATAAATACAATCAAAAAGACTTTCTACAACCACTACCCAAGGTGAATTAACCTTTTTCACCCTCTCCACATTGAATAGAATCTTATTACGAGGAAGTCCTTTTGAGTTCTTATACTTTGGTTCTCTATCTATCCTCCTCTCTACCCAACCAACTAACTTCTTTCCATCACGAACTGGGATAATTACTGACCTCGTTTCACAATTAACCCGAATGTCAAACTCCTCAACAGTTTTTGGAGAGATGTTACGAGAACCCAAGTAAGTAGAAACAGCATTATTCTCAGGTAATTCCTCAAGATTAACAGGAGTATTACTCTTTTCCAAGGGTTCAAACTTCCATTTCCTTGTTTCAACATCTGCTGAAAGCATAGATAAGCCAAATAAGAGTTGAAGCAAAGAACTAAATCCTCCCCCTCTACCACAGCCAAAACAATACCACTTTCCTGTTTGAGTATTGAGGTAAAAACTCGGATTAGTTTCCTCATGGAAAGGACAGAGAACATTAACCTCTTCTCCTATTATGTTAACTATCTTGAGCTTCTCTGTAAAATCTATCAACAGTTTTAGCCACCTCATCTATTCCATATTTCTTTATCAAGCTACGCAATGACTTTTCCAAACTGTCTAAATTGTTGACAGTTCCAGACTTTAAAATAGAATTAAGAGAGGATTTTAAAATCAATGTCTCATCGACATCAATTAACTTCCTACCTCTCAATTCTCTGGCAAGCGTCTCATGTGAAATCCTCATCGTATCTGCACTTGTTCTAATACTTTCTTTTGAGTGTAATTTCTCTGACACATCTTTCCAGGATAGATTGAGATTCTCCTTCTTCAGTTCCAATCCCTTTTCAAATAAGTTACTATTCTGAAGAGAGATAATATAATGAATTTCACTCCGAAGCATAACTAATTCTGACCAATGATAATTACTTCGGGTGATGTTCTCTTCAAGAGTAGTAAGCAAGGCTGGTAATAACCAGAGGGGTGGTAACTTTATTGCTTCCAGAGAATCCCAACCTAACTTCTTAGCAGCCAAGTAACGCCGATAACCAAAGACTAAAATCTTATCGTGAGTAACGCCAACAGGCTGAAGTTGTCCTACCTTATCCATAGATTCTGCTAAATCATCTACATCCACAGTTACCTCTCGGAACTGAATTGGAATTTCTATATTATTTAGCAGTATCTTCAATTTCCTTCATCCTTTTTCTTATCTCTACTTCGTGTTCATCAAGCCATTTATCTACTAACTGAACAGCCCCATCTCTGGCTTCTTGAATCTTTCCATCATCACTCTCTATTTCTAAACCATACCCAAACTTAATACTATTATAGTTACCAAGGTTAATTGTAATAGCCTTAGTGAAACTTACTTTAGCCACTATTCCTCCTCCTTCACTACTTCTAACTCATCCTCACTAAACCTATAGACTTTTTCATTACCCTCACCGTCTGTAAAAGTAACTTCATAAATCAAGTCCTGTAGATAAAAAGCCTCCGTAATCTTACCAATTACTCCTCTAAAATATGACCACACAGAGTCATTTACCACTTCTTCTGTCAACCTAACTCTTGTTCCTATTGGAAGTATCATTATTCTTCACCCCCTCCTTCCGTAGACTGTGTAATAGCCTCCTGAATCTGAGCTACTACTGCCTCTAACCTACTCGCCGATGTTTTCACTTGAGCCATCCTAATTCCAGCATTAGTTAAAACATAAAGACCAACCGATACTGCTGAAACAACAACTCCTGTCTGCATATCAAGTTTTCCCTGAAGGACTAAAGCAAGGTTAGTTAAAATAGTAGCTAAAGTCAACTGAAACTTACGACTAAGAAGTTTTTCCTTCACTCTCAAACACCTCCCTCTCATTTA
>Ga0100403_1004167_pt1 | contig 10403 bp, 8 predicted proteins | sample CryGeymet201501t_FD_83663 | JGI IMG/M metagenome (GOLD analysis project Ga0100403, IMG submission 83663) | Groundwater microbial communities from Crystal Geyser aquifers in Utah, USA - Crystal Geyser metaG 2015-01t | ecosystem: Environmental > Aquatic > Deep subsurface > Groundwater | place: USA...
GACTTGGTATCGTGTTGGTTAATCATTAATTAGGAGAATATCATGTCAGCATGTATTCCATTTGCACCAGCACGTGGTAGTAATTACGTAGTTACTGCTACTATAACTTCACAAAGTATTACTATTGGTGCTGGTAATCATTCAATTCGTGTTGTTAATGTTGGTTCAGTTGTTGGTTATTTTGCAACTTATAAAGCTTCAGATGAAACATATACTTGTACAAACAAAGAAACACCTGTCGCAGTTACAGGTTCAGCAGGTTCTACACTTATCATCGAAAAACCACTAGATCATGATACCATTGCATTTCTAGCTGATTCAACGACTACTATTATGCATTTTCAACCAGGTGAAGGTGGTTATTGATCATGCAAATTCCGATTCTTAATGGAATTTATACAAATAAAGAATCTGATTTTCGGACTTCTTATCCACGTAATATGATTCCTGTACCTAAGCAACAAGGTATTTCACAAGGATACTTGAGACCAGCAGAAGGAATTGTTCAATTTGGTTCTGGCCCTGGTATAGATAGAGGAGGAATTAATTGGAATGGTCGATGCTATCGAGTAATGGGCACTAAGCTAGTATTAATAGAAACTGATGGAACTGTTACAACTTTAGGAGAAGTTGGAGGATCCGGACAAGTTACATTTGATTATTCATTCGATCGATTAGCTGTGGCATCAAATGAGAACTTATTTTATTGGGATAATACATCACTTACACAAGTAACAGATGAGGATCTTGGGTCTGTTATTGATATGCTATGGGTTGATGGTTATTTTATGACAACTGATGGTATTCATGTAGTGATTACTGAACTAAATAATCCACTATCAGTAAATCCACTTAAATATGGTAGCTCTGAAGTAGATCCGGATCCGATTAAAGGATTGATAAAGTTGCGTAATGAAATTTATGTACTCAATCGTTACACAATTGAAGTTTTCCAAAATGTTGGTGGTGATTTATTTCCATTTGAGCGAATTGAAGGAGCTCAGATGATGCGAGGCGTTCTTGGAACCTTCACAGCATCGATATTCATGGAAGCACTTGCATTTCTTGGGTCAGGTCATAATGAAACTCCAGCAATTTGGATTGGTAGTAATAGTTCAACTGTTAAAATTTCTACACGTGAAATTGATCAAATTTTAGTTAGTTATACTAGTGCAGATTTAGCTTTATCAATACTTGAAACGCGTGTAATGGATGGCCATCAACTACTATACGTACATTTACCGGATCAGACTCTAGTATATGATGGTGCTGCTTCACAAGTTGTTCAAGAGCCAGTTTGGTTTGTATTGACATCAAGTACCATTGGTCTGAGTCAATATCGTGCTAAGAACTTTGTATGGTGTTATGACAAATGGTTGTGTGGTGACCCAACATCATCCAAACATGGGTACCTTGTCAATGATATTTCATCTCACTATGGTGACTTGAATGGATGGGAATTTGGTACAGTCATTATGTATAATGAAGGTCGTGGTGCTATGTTCCATGAACTTGAATTAGTTTGTTTGTCTGGTAACGTAGCATTTGGAATCAATCCAACTATCTGGACTTCATACACAGTTGATGGTAGAACTTGGAGTCAAGAAAAATCACGTACTACTGGGATGCAAGGTGAAAGATTAAAGAGATTAGTATGGCTGCAACAAGGTCATATGCGTCATTGGCGTGCTCAGAAATTTCGTGGAACTAGTGATTCACAGTTAACTATAGCACGTTTAGAAGCACAAATTGAGGGACTCAATGTCTAATAAACCTCTTAATTTAACTCGTAATCAACTATCAGAGTTTTTACTTAATACTCGGGCTATTCGAGTATTTGAGCAACTTCTTAAATCAGTTGGTGGTACTATTCCATCTGATGTTACTACTCTGAATCAGCTGATTACTGAAACATCTATTGAAGCATCAAATGCAACTCAACGATCAAACCAAGCACTTGATACATTAAATCGCATTGCGCGAAGTTTGGAGTTACTGGCTGTTATGCCATCAATTCAGCAATTAAGTTTATCTGAATTGACTGATATATCTTCAAAGATCCCTATTGCTGGAAATATAGTTATTTATGATGCCACATTGAAGATATGGAAGAATGCAACACTAACTCCAGGCACTGATGTAACTATTGCCAATACTGATGGTGCAATCACCATAAATTCAATGGGTGGTGCAGTTAGTACGCATGCTGCAACTAGTAAAGCAACTCCAGTTGATGCAGATGAAATGCCATTAGTTGATAGTGCTGCATCTTTTGGATTGAAAAAACTCACATGGGCAAACTTAAAATCAACTCTTGCTGCATGGATAAATGGAGGAACACTTCCAGCAAGTTTCACAACACTGAAAGTTAATGGTGATGTCATTCAATATGGCACAGTGAATGCATTTAGAATGGCTGTGCAAAATGCATATACACGATTCATGGGAGGCACTACTGTTGGATCAGACCCAGTTTTGACATTATATGGATCAACTCATAGTAATGCTGGTCTTGCAACTTTTGATGCATTATCAACACGAATTAGATCATTGGCAGGTTCTAATCAAGCAGTGTTTTCGTCAACTGGTCTTGCTGTGACAGGTACTATGACAGTTACAGGAGGAGCTACGATGTTGAAAACTAGCTCAGCATTGACTAATGGAGCTGGAGCTGCTGTTGGCACACTTAACACAGCACCAATTGCAGGTAATCCAACAAAGTGGATTGGAATTAATGATAATGGTACTACACGTTATATTCCATCTTGGTAATTAGGAGAAAATTGTGACTGTAACAGTTCTTAATATCATTCCACGTAAGCATGTAGAAAATATCCAAACTGCACAATACACAGCTGTTAATTGTAAAACACTTATTGATAAGTTTACTGTGACAAATATCAGTGCAGGCAATGTTCTGTTTAGTTGCAATCTTGTGCCAAGTAGTGGAGTTGCTGATAATACTAATCTTGTTTTGAAAACTCGAGCCATTGCACCAAATGATACATATCAATGCCCAGAACTTGTGGGGCAAAGTCTTGAAGATGGAGGATTTATATCTACATTAGTTGATGCAGCTACATCTTTGGTTATCAGTGCTACAGGACGCGAAATTACATAGACTATATATCATGTTAGTTGAACAAACTATTCTGACACCTACTAAGCTTTTAGAACTCGAGTCTCATATGCTTAGTCTGCCGCAAGTTGAATGTCCAGTAGTTCATCACTTTGGGCCTGGTATTTATATCCGTGAAGTCACATTACCAGTTGGTATTCTTGCAATTGGCCATACACAAAAATATGACCACATGAATATCATGTTATCCGGTTCTGTTGCGATGTTAGATGAAGATGGTCGTGTAAAGATTTTGAAAGCTCCAATAATCTCAGTTGGCAAACCTGGTCGTAAAGTAGGTGTAATTCTTGAAACATGTATTTGGCAAAATGTTTATCCAAATCCAAATAATGAAAAAGATATTGATGTACTCGAAACAAAGTGGCTCGACAAAAGTAATACCTGGCAAGTTTGTGATGCTGCTAAAAAACTGAATTCAATTGTGAGTCATGACTTTGATCGACAAGACTTCAAGAATTTAATTGCACAATCAAGATTTGATGAAGCAACTATCAGAATTCAATCTGAAAATGAAGATGATCAAATTCCAATGCCAAATGGCTTTGACAAAGTATCTGTTAGATCTTCTACGATAGAAGGACGAGGAATATTTCTCAGTTATCCAGTTAATGCAGGAGAATTGATAGGTCCTGCTAGATTAAATGGAATGAGAACTCCTATCGGTCGTTATACTAATCATTCTGCTACCCCTAATGCTATATTCGTAAAACATGAAGATGATATATATCTTTATGCATCGCAAAGAATTGCTGGTTGTATTGGAGGTAGTCAAGGAGAAGAAGTTACTATTGATTATAGGCAAGCTCTTACTTTATCTAACATCTATCTTAAAGGAGCTCAGATATGAGTGGAATTGCAACAGCTATTGTTGCTGGCTCAGTAGTTACAGGAGTTCTGTCTAGCAAGGCACAGTCTAAAGCAGCTAGTACAGCTGCGAATGCGCAGACACAAGCTAGTGATTCTAGTATTGCTGAATCTCAGCGTCAATTTGATGCTATTCAAGAACTTTTGAAGCCGTACACTGACGTTGGCGTAGGAGCATTAATTGGTCAAAAAGATTTGCTCGGATTAAATGGTCAATATTCACAACGCAATGCTATTTCAGGAATTGCAGGTAGTCCACAAATGCAAGCATTGATTCAACAAGGAGAAAATTCACTTCGTCAAAATGCTGCAGCAACTGGTGGTCTTCGTGGGGGTAATTTGCAAGGAGCATTGGCTCAGTTTCGTCCACAACTACTAAATCAGTTGATTCAACAGCAATATGGGAATCTTGGTGGTTTGGTAAGTATTGGTCAAAATGCTGCAGCAGGTGTTGGTAATGCTGGCCAGAATGCATCTAATCAGATTATTAGCGCTCTGCAGCAAACTGGAGCGGCAAAGGCAGGTGCTGCTTTAGCTGCTGGACAAGGCCAAGCAAATATGTGGAGTGGTCTGGGTAATACTGCATCGATGCTTGGAACACTTAAACTTCTAGGAAAGTTCTAACATGCAACCTCTAAATTATATACTTGATGTGCAAAAACCATTTGATGGTGCCGTACAAGGTATCTTTGCTGGTCTTGATCTTAGTAATGCTATTGATCAATCTGCTGCGCGACAACAAGAATTACAACAAAGACAATTTGCTCTTGAACAACAAAAACAAATGCAAAGTGACTTAGCTAAATTGTCTCAGAATCCAAACCCAACAGCACATGATTTTGCTAATATTACAACTAAATATCCAGTATTAGCTGAACATTTCAAAAATACATGGTCAATGCTTAATACCGATCAGCAACAAAGTAGATTAAGTCAAGCATCACAAATATACGCTGCACTTAATGCAGGTCAATTTGGAATCGCATCACAATTAGCTGCAGACCAAGCTACTGCATTCAAAAACTCAGGACGAGAAGATGATTACAAGGTAATGGATACACTGTCAAAATTAATTCAACAAAGTCCTGAAACTGCTAAAACATCTACAGGACTTTTCTTGTCCTCAATTCTTGGGGCTGATAAATTTGAGACTACATTTGCTACTTTAGCAAAGCTACCTGGTGAAGTTGCTCAAGGAGAATCTACAGCTGCTCAAAAGAAATATGAAGCTGCTAATACTCCGTATCGTCTATTCCTAGAAAATTTACATAAATCTACTGAAACTCGCAATTTAGATAGTCAAATTGAGGAACGCTCAAAGCGTTTTGAACTTGACCGTGATAAATTTAAGAAGGAAGTTGAATTTAAGCTATATGAGCTCAACATAAAAAATGACCCAGCAAAGAACCTTGATAGTGATGCTAGAAAGCTTATTAATGATTCAACTATATCATCTGTCTCTGCTAATCAATCTGCAGAGCAGATACTAGATTTAGCAAATCGTTTAGATCAAGAAGGTGGTGGTTATGGCGTATTTGGTACAGCATCTGAATGGATGAAGAATGCAACAGGTAGACAAGATGCTATGACTCAGATGCGTAATGAATATACACAGATTCGTAATAGTCAAGTCATGAAAATGATGCCACCTGGTTCTGCATCTGACAGAGATGTAGCTCTGGCTATGAGTGGTTTTCTGCCTGAAACTGCAGATGCTAAGGTTATGGCATCATTTTTGCGCGGTATGGCCAAACTTAACCAATACACAGCTGTATCCAGTAATGCTAAATCAGAATGGGTAAATGCTGTTGGCCATTTGGGGAAGCCAAAAACTGACATCAATATTGATGGAATAAATGTACCTGCAGGTACTACTTTCATTAACTTTGCTCGTCAATATATCACTAATAAGGTTAATCAAAATCAAGTCAAAGCGGCTCAACAACAAGTTCAAAGCCGTAGTTATATGCGTTGGGCTCAACCATAAGGAATTCTATAATGACTAATGTGCCTAATAGTTTTAAGGATCCATATTGGACAAATCTGGCGGCACAAACTGAAACTAAGATCGGTTTACCGAAAGGTTTACTAGTTTCTATCATTACTAAAGGTGAGCATTCTAATGCTGATCAAATCAGTAAGGCAGGTGCACGTACCCCATTTCAGATTATTCCTGCTACACGTCAAGCCGCTATTGATAAATATGGCATCGATGCATATCTGAGTCCTGATAATGCAGCTGAAGTCGCTGGTTTGCTGCTCGTAGATTCATTGACTCGCAATAAAGGCGATATTCCAACTGCTGTAGCTGAATACCATGGTGGTACAAATCGAGCCAATTGGGGTCCACGTACTCAGTCTTATGTAGCTCGCGTCATTGGCGGCCAACAGCAAGTTCAACAAACTGAATTACCTACTAAATCGAGCACCTTCCAACGTGCTTTGTCTACACAGACTGAAGGTCAGATGCTTGTAAATGCAAATGCAATTGCTAATATTTATCAAGCTTACCAGTCTGGTCAAATGACTCCTGAAGAGAAGACACAGTTTGAAGCTGACGTTAAAGATGGTTTGGTTATACTGCCACGCGGTGCATCTTTAAGTGGCCAGCAAGCAACATCACCTACTGGCAAACCTGATCCAATAATGCTCCCACTTGCGATTACTGATGCCTATCGCACTGGTAAAATGACTGATCAGGAGAAGATCGATCTTGAAAATGACATCAAAGCTGGTATTGTTAAGATTCCTGCTTCTAATGTTGACATGATCCCTAATGGCCCTAACTGGGTGCCGCCAACTGAACATGTAACAGCTCAGCAACTTCAACAACAAGATCTTTATAAACGGCAACACCCAACTCCTAATATTGGTGATCAGTTACTTGGTATTGGTGAAGCTGCTTTGACTAGTGCTACTGGTGCTACTGGTGGAATGCTGGGTATGATTGGAGGAGCAGGTAAACAAATTGCTAGTAGTATTCTAGATGGAAGTTTTGGAACTGAGGAAGCTGCGAATCTCGTTGAAAAATCTGCTACAGAAGGTGCTCAGGCACTGACTTATACTCCACGTACTGAAGTAGGGCGTGAGTATGTGCAGAATATCGGTAGTGCTATTCAGCAAGTGATTCCTGCCATACCTCTAACTGCTGAGATGAATATGTTTGGAGCTGGCATTAAGACAGCTAAACCAGCAGTTGATACAATATCACGCATGGCAACTACTCCTATTATTGCAGGTGCAGGCCGTGCTGCTGAAGCTGTTCAGTCTAGTGCTATGAAGACAGCTGAAGCTATCAAGAATGTTCCTGGTCGTGTTATGGAAGCAGTTGGTTTACATGATGCAGCATCTACGCCTACGCCTACGCCTATGCCTACACCTGGCACTATGCCATCTATTGGCGCAGCTGGAACTGATGTAGCTATGATGCGCCAAATGGCTGCTTCAGAACTACCCGTACCTGTTCAGTTGACCAAAGGCCAAGCTACACGTGACTTTGCTCAGCAACAATTTGAGCGCGAAGTAGCTAAGAATCCTGAACTCGGTGCACCAATACGAGAACGCATGGAGCAGCAAAATAAAGCTGTACGGCAATCATTTGATGCATGGATTGATGAAACAGGTTCACAAGCTCCTGATAACCGTGCTACTGGTATTGCTGTGGATAGAGCTATTCGTAACAAAGCTGCTCGTGATAAAACTGAAATTCGTGCTGCTTATAAAGAAGCTGAGAAAGCAGGTGAGACAGCTCAACCAGTATCGACTCAACAAATTGCTAATGTGCTCAATGAATCAACTTCAGCTGAGTCAACTGCACCTGTACTTGGTGCTGCTAAGCAGGAACTTATTCGTCTCGGTGGTCCTAGAGACGATGTTAATGGTCAACTTATTGGCAAACACATAACACTTGGAAATGCTGAGCAGTTGCGTAAATTTGTCAACAAGGTAACTGGATCAGATGCCACTAACATCAAATTTGCTGGTGATCTTAAGCGGGCTATTGATGCTTCAACTGAAGGAGCTGGTGGAAAACTTTATCAACGCGCTCGTAAATTGCGTGCACAATATGCTGAGCAATACGAAAATCGTGCAGTTATTGCTGATTTATTGAACACCAAACGTGGTACTTCTGATCGTCGTGTGGCATTAGAAGATGTATCGGATCGTGTGTTATATCGTGGTTCATTAGATGATATGAGTTTTGCTCGTAAAATTCTGCAAACTAGTGGTGAAAATGGCAGACAAGCTTGGAAAGAAATTCAAGGTGCTGCTCTACGTGATATTCGAGATGCTGCCACTAAGAATGTTGCACGTGATTCAGCTGGAAATGAAGTTATCTCAGCATTTGGCTTAGACAAGGCTATTAAGCGCTTAGATAATGAAGGTAAATTGGATTATCTATTCGGTAAAAAAGGTGCTGAAAAACTTCGTGCAATTAATGACCTAGCCAAGGTTATGTTTACTGCACCACCAGGTTCAGTCAATACTTCAAATACTGCTAGTATTCTCCTTGCTGCCATGGATATGGCAATGAGTAGTTCAGTTGGCTTACCTCTACCTATTATGAGTGGGTTGAAGATATTACTAAAAAATATAAAAGACCATAAATTGCGCACACGAATTCAAGATGCACTGATCAATAAATTTTGAGGAATTAAAAAATGAGCTCATTGTCTGTTGTAAGTCCATTTATCCCATTTATGAACAAAGCCGGTATTCCATTGGAATCAGGTTATGTTTATATTGGTGTATCTGATCTAAATCCTGAGACAAATCCAATTACAGTATACTGGGATGCTGCTCTTACTATCTCAGCAGCTCAACCACTTCGGACAAGTGGTGGATATTTTATTCGGAGCGGCTCACCTTCTACAGTCTACGCATCTGGTACTGATTTTTCTATGACAGTACGTGATAAGCTTAAAAATTTGATTTGGTCTGCTCCCGCAGCAACTGGTATTAGTCCAGATGCTAATGGTGTTAGTTACATGCCATCTGGCACTGGTGCTGTAATAACTACTGTCCAAAACAAATTACATGAATTAGTAAGTGTAAAGAATTTTGGTGCCGTTGGAGATAACATCACAGATGATACTGTAGCATTGCAAAAAGCTATTACGGCGACACGTTTGCAAGATGGCAACTCAACAAAACTTTATTGGAATAAAGGCACTTACAAGATAACTGACAATTTGATTCTTGGAACTAATCAATACATCGAATTCGATCCAGGTGTAATTATCAATCTGCAACCAATTGCCAATCTTGAATTAACATCATGCTTTGTTGCTAGCAATCAAACTAATGTTATCATTGAAGGTAATGGGGCCACAATTAATGGTACACGTACTGGAGCCATTATTGAAGGTAATGGAGCAGGATTCTATCTATATGGTTCAGATAATATTCTTATCCGCAACTTTACTATTAATGACATGGTTACAGATGGTATCACAGTAACTGGTGATGAAACAGGTTCTGGCCCATGCACTAATGTGATTCTCCAAGACGTAAATACTAATAATAGTCGACGTAATGGGTTGTCCATTATTAGTGCACGTGGAATGCAAGTTATTGGTGGTAATTATGATGCCTCTAATGGTAGTCCTAATGGACCATGGGCTGGCATCACTATTGAACCAAATGCTAATAGTTTCTTGGAGAATGTTGTTTTGATTGGCACAAATACTAGCAATAATGATGGCGCAGGTATTCAAATCACACCTCAAGCTTTTAGCACAGTATCTAATAAACATTTCGATGTCACTATTATTGGGGGCTCTTCAGTATATGATGGTGCTGATACAAATAATGCTGGTCTTTGGTTTGTAAATGGTGATGCACAGACAAATAAAATATTTGGCCAGATTAAAGTAATCAACTTCAATGTTGATAGTCCTACTGGGCGTGGTGTTAGTTGGCGCAACTGGGATGCTGATAAGTGTCCAAGTGTGATATGTGATAATGTTGCAGTCTATAATCCTAATTATGGTGCTGTTGCTACACCTAATGTTGATCGCAGTGGGTTTGTCATGTACTGTGATAGCACACAAGCTACTACGAATATTGGAAATATCATTCTTCGTAATTGTCATGCTGAGGATATTAATGTAACTCCTCGTATGGTATGGGGATTTGTTCTCTTAACTGATGTAGGAAAGCAAATCAAAAATGTACGTATTGAAGATCCAACTGCCATTAACTATGTTGCTAGCACGAAGACAGAGGTATTTACGTATGCCGCGCAAACTACTAATGGCATGATCGATGCTGATATAGTTTACACGACACCAAAAGCTCTTTTGCTCAATGGCACAATTGATGTATCAATTATAGGTGGTAAACGTTTAAGTGCAACGGCTGCATCTAACTTCCAACTTCCTTTAGCGGCTAATTGCAA
>Ga0100403_1004169_pt1 | contig 10401 bp, 6 predicted proteins | sample CryGeymet201501t_FD_83663 | JGI IMG/M metagenome (GOLD analysis project Ga0100403, IMG submission 83663) | Groundwater microbial communities from Crystal Geyser aquifers in Utah, USA - Crystal Geyser metaG 2015-01t | ecosystem: Environmental > Aquatic > Deep subsurface > Groundwater | place: USA...
CCACGCCGTGCCGCGATGAACGCTCGCGTAGATCGCGTCGTGAAGCTCGTTCGCTTCGGCGTGCGTGAGCGTGCGATCGAGATCGCGAAGGACGATCCGCAAAAGGACGTTCTTCTGCCCGTCGGCGATCCCGAGGCGCGCGGCGGCGACCGCAGAGAGCGCGGTGCACGGCGTCTCGGAGACGACCTCGATCGCCTCGACGCTCGACGCGCGATCGCCGAGCGAAGCGCGCACGCGATCGCCGAGCTCCTCGGGCGTCGCGTCGTCTTCGACGGCGATCGATAGATCGCGTCGCACCGCCGGCTGCGCCGACACCGCGCGGTACGGCGACAGATCGAGCATCTGCGACGCGACGCGCGGATCGCGCGAGCGGAGCAGCCGAATGTCGTCGATGCCTTTGCGGAGCATCAAGACGCGATCGAGCCCGAGCCCCATCGCGAGGCCCGACCAGCGCGCGTCGATGCCCGATTCGCGAAGAAGCGCGGGGAGCGCGACGCCGCACTCGCCGATCTCGATCCACTCGTCGTCGATCGCGACGTCGATCTGAAGCCCGTCGATCGTGTACGGGTGAACCGCGGCGACGCAGCGATGCGCGCGCCCCGGCAGGAGCGCGCCGACGACGACGTCGATCATCGCGCGCAGATCGCGCTGAGTCATCGCGCCTTCGCAGATGCGCCAGAGATCGATTTGATGCGGTTCGCCGGTGTGCAACCGATCGATCGTGTCGCGCCGGTATACGAGCCCGGGGCATGCGAGGAGGACGTCGCGCGGCGGCGACGCGGCGAGCTCGCGGAGGAGCGGCGGAATCATCGCCGACGTCTGCGTTCGCAGGAGCGTCGCGTCGCTGACCCAGCGCGTGTAGCGCTCGCCGCGCGCGGCGCCCTCGGCCGGGTAGTGGAGGCGATCGTAGTTGTCGTCGGCGGTGACGATCGGCGACGCGCGGCGCACGCGCGCGTCGCACTGCCAGGCGCGCGCGAGCGCGCCGATGACGTCGCGGACGAGGCGCTGCATCGCGTGCGGGCCGGCGGAAGGATCGGTGAGATCGCGGATGGAGAGCGCGCGGCGCAAGGCGCCGGCGTCGAGGACGGATCGGTTCATGTTCTTCTCTCGAGCTGAGCGTTGGCGTGACGGGACCGACGTCGTCACCTCCCGGACCGCGTCCGGGTTTGCTCGAGAGGATGCTCGCTAGCGCGACGCGGCCTCCCGACGCCCGGGCGGGGTCGGGGGGCACCTAAACTGGCGTCGCGGGAGCACGCGCATCACGTGAGGAGTATGCGTCGTGCGCTCCGGCGTGCAAGCCCCGCCGCGCTACGCCTCGGTTGTAGCAGCGCGACCTCGACATTGACGTACGCGTGCATCAACGCCACGCGCGCGCCGCGAAAACGCGCGCGAACCGCGCTCGGTACGGCCGTTGCGAGAGAGCACGCCGATGAACGCCCAGATGATCATCACGCGCAGAACCTTTCGATCGAGAAGAGCGGTTGACGTGGCCGATCTCTGGGCGGCGTCGCGCGAGCGCGGCGCGGTGTGCCCGGGATCGTGCGGGTTGAACCTCGCGCTCCTCGTCTACCCGCGCAGCTACCAGTTTCGCTGCGCGCGCTGCGCGTGGTCGTCGGAGCTCTTCGTCGTCATGAACGGCGTCGCGACCTCCGCGGCCCACGAGACGATCCCGCCGCCGCGCCCGATCTGAATGCGCGTCACCAATATCCGAGCGCGACGACGTCGTAGCCGGGCTTGATCTCGGTCTTCCCCGGCGCGAGCTTCGCGAGCACGGCGCCGTCGTCTCCCGGCTTGTACTTCGCCGCGTCGTAGCCTTTGACGTCCTTCGCGGTGAAGAGGACGAACTTCGGCGCGCCGAACGGGCTGTTCGGATCGACCTCGAGCATCGTGACGGCGATCGCGAACGAATCTTTCTGAAGCGCGTTCATCGTGCCGCGGAAGAGGATCCACTTGCCCGCGGCCTTCTTCGTGACCGCTTCGGCGAACGCTTTGTTGAAGTCGGGCGCGCCGCCGAGCTCGTGCCCGAGCTCCTTCGCGTCGACGAAGTCTTTCGCTTCGTGGATCGCGGCTTCGATCTTGGCGCGGCGCTCCGGCGTGAGCGCGTTCGACGGCGCGGCGGGCGCGGCGGGCGCGGCGGACGGAGCGGCAGAGGCGGACGCCGCCGCCGATGCGGACGCGGACGCGACCGGCGCCGACGCAGACGGCGCCGCGGAGCTCGCGGTCGGGCCAGACGAAGACTTGTCGCACGCCGCGATCAGGAGGGCGAAGAGGAGCGTTCGCGTTCGCATGCGCGGCACACTAGCCCATCTGCGACGGCCTCGCCGCGACACCGAGCGCGCTGCGAAGCCCCGCGTACCGCTGCGAGATCGAGAACGGGATGAGATCCTTGATGCGATCGGCGGCGCTCATTCCGCCGATGACGCGCCCGTCGACCGCGAGGAGGCGCGCGGCGACGTTGAGATCGCCGCACGCGAGCATCCCGGCGCGGCACGCGATCCGCTCGATGCTCCGTTGCCAGTCGACGAGATCGAGCTGACCGCGCTTCGTGAGCTGGCGAACGGCGACGGCGAGCGCTTGGCGTCGCGTCGGATCCATGCGCGCGGCGAGCTCGGCGCGCACCGGCAGCACGTCGGACGCGACGCTGCTATGCGTGACGAGCGCGATCGCCGCGGTCACGAGCGTCCGCAGATCGACGATGTCCGGATAGAGCAACAAGAGGCGATCCGCGAGGCGCATGTACGCGAGCTCGCGCGCGAAGAGGAACGTGAGCTCCGACAGCGGCTTTCCGCTCAGGATCGACGGACCGAGCGCGATCGCCGGCTCCGCCGTCGGGAGCACCGCGAACCCGCCCGGCACGTCGTGCGGACGCACGTACACGTCCGGCGCGCGCACGCCGAAGAGGCGCGCGACGAAGCCGACCGCGCGCACCGCGCTCACCGTCGTGCGCTCCGGATCTTGCCGCTCCGCCGCGTTGAGCTGCGGAACCATCTTCTTCGCGCGGAGCGCGTCGACGCGCGACGCGATCGCCGCCGGCGCGATCGCGAGCGCGAGCGCCGACAGCGCGTCGTCGTGGTCGGGCGGATAGAGCAGCTCCCACTCCGCGTCTTCGAGCGCGTTCGACGGGCGAATCGCCACCTCGGGCGCGTACTGCTGGTACTGCATCTGCTCGTCGAGGTCCGCTTCGCCGAGGTGCACGAGCACGCTCGCCGCGGCGTACGCGCGATCGGCGTCGTTCGTGCGCACGAAGATCCTGTCGAGCGATCGGAACGTCTCGACGCGCGTCGGCGCGTGGCGCGCGGCGACCTCGAGGCACATGATCGCGAGCGCGTCCTCGCCGTTCGCTTCGAGCAGCTCGGCGAGCCGCGTGCGCGCCGCGACGTCGTCGGGCCGCATCGTCACGAGCTTGTCGAGCGCTTGGATCGCGCCGCGCTTGTCGTCGAGCTTCTCCGCACGAACGCGCGCGAGCTTGTCGAGCACCGCGATCTCCGCCGCGCCGCGCCCCGCGAGCCGCTCGAGCTGTCGCACGTACGCGCGCTCGGCGCCTGCGAAGTCGTTCGCGTCGAGCAGCGTCCGCTCGATCGCCTCGAACGCGCCCGGCACCTCGGGATCGTCGGCGATCGCCGCTTCGTAGAGCGCGACCGCGCGCGGCACGTTCCCCGCGCGGCGGGCGCACATCTCGGCGCACGCGACGAACGCCTTCGCGCGCGCGTGCGGCTCGGCGACGTCCTCCGCGAGCGTCACCGCGAAGTCGACCGCGCGCGCCCACTCGCCGGCCGCTTCGTTCACCGCGCGCAGCCGCTCGAGCAACGCGCGATCGCGCGGCCGCACCTCGAGCGCTTCGAGCAGCGCGTCCTCCGCCGCGCGCAGGCCGTCGTCGGCGATGCCGGCGAGCGTCTTCACCTTCTCGTCGTCGCTCTGGGTGAACGGCAAGAGGCGACGCCCGAACGCGGCCGCGGCGGCCGCGTCGTTCGCTGCGCGCGCGAGATCGATCCGCTTGGCGATCGCGTCGCGGTGATGCGGGAAGATCGCGAGCGCTTGATCGAGGAGCGCCGCCGCGTCCTCGTTGAACCCGGAGCGCTCCGCGATTTGCGCGAGCGCGACGAGCACCTCCGCGCGGCGATGCGTCGTCTCGTGCACGAGCAGCCCTTCGCACCGCTCGTACGCGTCCTTCGCTTGCTCGAGCTTTCCGATCTCGAGCGCGTGCGCCGCGGTCATGATGTGCGCTTCGATCGTCTCGTCGTCCTCGTGCTGGGCGAGGCGCGCTGCGACCGGGCCGCGCTTCCATGCGTCATTCGGGATGACGCCCATGCCCACCGGCGCGAGGACGAGCAAGTCGTCGCCCTTCGCGGCCTCGGCGCCGAGGCACGTCGCGACCGCTTGCGCCAGCCGATCGGCGCGCGGGAGCACGACGACGCGCGAGCTCGGATCGAGCCCGGCGATCCGCTCGTCGGGCGGAACGTCCGAGGTGCGCGCGCTCGGATCGATGAGAAGTGCGAGCTGCATGGGCGCGATTGTCGCACGGCCGCTTCGCCATGAGTGACACGTGAATGCGCGACGCGTCGACCGCAACGCCCGCGCCGATCGGCCGCGGAGCGGAGCGGCTGAGATCGCGGTATGCTCGACTCGGTGAGGAAGAGTGGCGCCGATCTGCTCGTCGGCCGCACGATCGCGAACAAGTTCGAGATCGAAAGTCTCCTCGGACAAGGCGCGATGGGGGCGGTGTACCGCGCGCGGCAGGTCGCGCTGGAGAAGACCGTCGCGATCAAAGTGCTGCACGGCGAGCACGCCGACGACGCGACGTTCGCCGCGCGCTTTCACCGCGAGGCGAAGGCGGCGTCGCGCCTCAATCACCCGAACTCGATGCAGGTGATCGACTTCGGGCAAGAGCCGGACGGCCTGCTCTACATCGCGATGGAGTACCTCGACGGACGCAACCTGCATCGCGTCCTCAAAGAGGAGTTCCCGCTCGCGGCCGCGCGCGTCGCCGACGTCTTGATGCAGACGCTCGCGGCGCTCGCGGTCGCGCACGACATGGGCGTCGTGCACCGCGACTTGAAGCCCGAGAACATCATGGTGCTGCGCGGCCACGACGACGACGGCCGCCCGACCGACATCGTCAAGGTCTGCGACTTCGGCATCGCGAAGATCAGCGAGAACCGATCGTACAAACGCGAAGGCGAGAACCGCGAGTCGCAAGGACCGGTGACGACCGCGGGGTTCCTCGTCGGCACGCCCGAGTACATGTCGCCGGAGCAAGGTCGCGGCGAGAAGCTCGATCCGCGGAGCGATCTCTATTCGATCGGCGTGATCCTCTTCCAGATGCTGACGAACACGTGCACGTTCGAGGCGGAGAACGCGATCGGGGTCGTGCTCAAGCACATCACCGAGGAGCCGCCGCTCCCGTCGTCGATCAACCCGTCGTGCGATCGCCGGCTCGAAGCCGTGTGCATGCGCGCGCTGCGCAAGGGGCGCGATCAGCGCTATCAGTCGGCCCGCGAGATGCGATCCGATCTGCGATCGGCGATCGAGGACGGGCGGGGGACGCCGCGGCTCGGATCGCGGCCGCACGATCTGCCGTCGGTGAAGGTCGTGGCGGCGGACGGGATGCCCGCGTCGGTGAACGCGGCGACTGTGGAGATGACGCAGCCGCACTACGGCGCGCCGGAGGTCGGCGCGAAGCCGACGCTCGAGGGGACGACCGCGGCGATTCCGGGGCTGCCGCGGCGCCGGCGGTTCGCGGCGATCGTCGGCACGGTGATCGCGATGCTCGGCGTGGTCGCGATCGTCGCGTGGCTCTTGAAGCCGAAGCCGGCCGCGGAGGCGGCGAACGATCGCCCGCCGACCGCGTCGTCGGTATCGGCGAACGTGGGCGCCTCGCCCGCGAGCTCGCTCATCTCGACCTCGACGTCGACGTCGACCACGACCTCGACGTCGACCACGACCTCGACGTCGACCACGACGTCGACCTCGATCCCGCCCGCCTTCGCCTCGAAGGGCAAGCCAACGCCCTCCGCGTCCGCGTCCGCGTCCGCGCCGCCGAGCGCGTCGTCCGCGCCCGTCGCGAGCGCGCCCAATCCCACGCCCAGCGCGACGGCGCCGGTCACGCCGCCGCCTGCGCCGCCGCCGCCGCCCGATCCCTTCGACGCCGATCGCGCCTACGTCGTCGTCGGCCTCATCACGGCGAGCGGCGCGAAAGAATCGGGCGTGCGCGCCGCGCTCCGCGCCGTCAATTTCAGCGGGTGCTACAAGTCCGCGCTCAAAGCGTCGGGCGTGCGCGTCGTCGGACAAGCGGTTCTCTCGATCTCGTTCGACGAAAACGGACGAGCTCGCGGCGCGATCCTCCGCCCGTCGTTCGCGCTCCCCGCGGACGCCGTTCGGTGCATCCAGTCGTCTGCTTCCGGCATTCAGATCGCGAAAGCGAACGTCGAGTCGAGCGGATCGGCCGAGGCGTTTCTCGACTTCAAAGCTCCATAGCGAAAAGACGAAACCTCCGCCGGCAGACGCGCATCGTACCGATTGGGTACGGAATAGAGCCGACGCGGCGACTGTCATCCCAGCGACGGCGGCGAGGTCGAGACTCACAAAGGAGCGAAACCGACTTGCCGCACCCGCGTAGAGTACCCAGATTCCAGATGACGGCCGGTCGGCGAAGCGCCTCCTCCTAGCGCAGCCGGCCGGTCTCTTGAGGGCGCGCGCGAGCCCCCCTCCCCCAACGCGCGAGCCCACCGCGCCCGGAATGCGAGAGCATTTCGGGCGCGTTTTTTTTTGTGGATTCGTCGCTACGCTCGGGATGACGCGCGCGCAGATGGCGCGCGCGCGTCACTTCTTCTTCGGCGGCTCGAGGTCGTCGGCGAGGTAGCTCAGGATGACCTCGTCGAGCGACTTGTCGCTGATGAGATCCTCGCCGAACACGGTCTTTCCTTGCTGCGGGCGTGATTGGCCGAAGATCGACGCGGGCCGCGTCGGCGCGTAGCGCTTCGCTGCCGAGCTCGCGGCCGGTGGCGGCTGCGGCGTGACCGGACGCTTCTCGGGCGCGCGCGGCGGCGTGGGCGCGCTCGTTCCACCGAGCGGCGTTCCCGGCGGCACGGTGCGGTACTTTCCCGTCGCAGTCTTCTCGCGGAAAAGGTTCGTCGGCGGTGGCGGCAGATCGCTCGCCGGCTTGAAGACCGGCGACGACGTCTCCGCGGCGGCGGCGGCGCGTTCGAGCGCGTCGATGTCGAGCGTCAGCTCGTGCGGGTTGCGCTCGGTCGACGGCGCGGTCTCGGGCGCGTCGGCGAACACGCCGGTGTCGGGGATCGTCGGCGCGGGCGGCGGCGCGCTGCGGATGATCGCGGGCACCGGGTTCTCGCGCGTCGGCGTCGTCTTGCGTACGGGCGGCGCGGCCGGCGATGCAGCGCGAGGCGATGCGGTCGCTGGGGTTGGCGCCGCGATCGGCGGCGGCGCCGCGATCGGCGGCGGCGTCATCACGTTCGGCGGCATCGGCGCCATCTTCTGCGTCGCGTCTGCAGGCGGGGCGGGCGGCGCGACCACGATGGGGGGCGTCGCGACGACGGCGACCGCCGGCGGCGCGACCGCGGGCGGCGCGACGGGCTGCGCCGGCGTCGTGACAACGGCCGCGGCGGCGGCCGCCGACAGCGCCTTCGTCTGCTGCGAAACGTCCGCCGTCCCGTCGACGAGATGATCGAACTTGCCGTCGCGCAAGGCGATGAACATCGCCTTGTGCTGCTGCTTCATCATCTCTTTGACGATCTCGGCCATCTTCTCCTGGCCGAGGTACTCGGTGTAGCTCGTCTTGACGGACTTCAGGATGCGCCCGCCATCCATGAAGAGGTGCGTGATGATGTGCCCGTACTTCACGCCCGAATCTTCCGTTTGGATGTGGAAGATCTTGTTCTTGTGCCGGACGTTGTTGTTGTAGCCGAGGAGCGGCGACGGGGCTTTCGACATGCGACCGAGGGCGCGCAAGGTGGGGCGCGAACCGTCTCCTCAACGTAACAGGTTTCGCGCGGCGTGGCTCACGCGCCGACGATCGGCTCGAGGCAGCGCTCGCGCGCCGCGCGGAGCTCCTTCACTGTCCAGCGGATGGGCTTCGCGCGCGCGTCCGCTTTCCCGGTGTCGTGGAGCGGCACCACCGCGATCGACAGCGTCTCGCCGCCGGTCACGCCGAGCTCCTTCGCCGGGACGCGCGCTTCGCTCGCCATCGCGAGGACCTTCGCGAGCGCCTCGCGGCGCACGCTCGCCACGACGCGCGACGGCGCTTCGCCGAAGAGCGCGGCCGCCGCGTGGAGCGCAGAGCTTCCGACATCGACGTCGACGCGCGCGCCCACGTCGTTCGCGTCGCTCGGCGCCGTCGTCGCGCACTCCGCGAGCGCCACCGCGAGCCCACCTTCCGCGACGTCGTGCGCGCTCTCGAGCAAGTGCGCGCGCGCCAGCGCCAGCACCAGCTTTTGCAGCGCGGCCTCCGCGTCGAGATCGATCGTCGGCGATCCCGAGGCGAGCTTGCCGGTCTTGCCGTACGCGTACTCGCTCCCCGCGAGCGATCGCAGCTCGGCCTCTTCGCCGCCGCCGAGGAGCACGACGACGTCGCCCGCGCGCTTGAACCATTGCGTGACGATGTCGTCCGCGGACGAAATCAACCCGACCGCCGCGACCGACGGCGTCGGCAAAATCGCGCGCGGCCCGCTCTCGTATTGCGTCTCGTTGTAGAGGCTCACGTTGCCGCTCACGATCGGAACGCCGAGAGCGTTGCACCCCGCCGCGAGCCCGTCGATCGCGCGCGCGAACGTCTCCATCACCTCGGGCCGCTCCGGATTGCCGAAGTTCAGACAATCGGTGATCCCGATCGGCTCGGCGCCGCTGCACACCAAGTTGCGGCACACCTCGGCGATCGCCATCGCGCCGCCGGTGAACGGATCGAGCTCGACGAAGCGCGCGTTGCAGTCGACCGCGAACGCCAAGTACTTGTCGACGCGCTTGCCGTCGCGCTCGCACGGGACGCGCACGATCCCCGCGTCCGATCCCGGCCGCACGACGGTGCCGCCGCGCACCACGTGATCGTACTGCCGCCAGATCCAGCGCCGCGATCCGACGTTCGGCGACGTGCAGAGCGTGAGGAGCTCGTCGCGCAAATCACCCGGATCGGGGAGCGCCTGATCGTTGGCAGCACCGTTCGTCGGCACCGCCTTGCGCGGGCGATCGTAGACGGGCGCGTCGTCCGTCAAGACGCCGATCGGAATGTCCGCGGCGACGACCGGGTTCGCTTTCGACGCGTCGTCCTCGAGCGGATCGAAGTTCGGCGTCGCTTTGATCACCCAGCGCTTCGTGTCGGTCACTTTGCCGATGACTGCCGCGTCGAGCTCCCACTTCTTGCAGATCTCGAGGACGCGGTTCTCTTTGCCCGGCTTCGCGACGAGGAGCATTCGCTCTTGCGATTCGCTCAGCAGGATTTCGTACGGCTGCATCTTCTTCGCGCGGCGCGGCACCTTGTCGAGATCGAGCTCGATCCCGTTGCCGGCGCGCCCCGCCATCTCCACGCTCGACGACGTGAGCCCCGCGGCGCCCATGTCCTGAATGCCTTCGAGCACGTCCTCTTGGAAAAGCTCCAAACACGCCTCCAAGAGGAGCTTCCCCATGAACGGATCGCCGACCTGCATCGTCGGACGCTGCGAAGGCCCGCCTTCGCTGAACTCGTCGGACGCCATGGTCGCGCCGTGGATGCCGTCACGCCCGGTCTTCGCGCCGATGTAGAGGATCGAGTAGCCGATGCCGGTCGCGCGCCCGTAGAAGATGCGATCGGTGCGCGCGACGCCGCACGTGAAGGCGTTCACCAAGATGTTGCCGTCGTAGCGCGCGTCGAACATGAGCTCACCGCCGACGGTCGGCACGCCGATGCAGTTGCCGTAGCCGCCGATCCCCGCGACGACGCCGCGAAGCAATTCGGGCGTGCGCGGATGATCCGGTCGCCCGAACCGGAGAGAATTCAACGACGCGATCGGCCGCGCGCCCATGGTGAAGACGTCGCGAAGAATCCCGCCGACGCCGGTCGCCGCGCCTTGGTACGGCTCGATGAAGCTCGGGTGGTTGTGCGACTCCATCTTGAAGACGGCCGCGAAGCCGTCGCCGATGTCGACGACCCCCGCGTTCTCGCCCGGCCCCTGAATCACGCGCGGCCCTTTCGTCGGCAAGCGCCGCAAGTGCACGCGCGACGATTTGTACGAGCAGTGCTCGCTCCACATCACGCTGAAGACGCCGAGCTCGGTGTACGTCGGCGCGCGGCCGAGCGCCTTTTCGATCACGGAGTACTCGTCCGGCGTGATCTTGTGCTGTTTGACGAGCGCAGGCGTGATCGGGTGGTCGCCGGGAAACGTGGCGTGCGACATGCGCCGTACTTAGTACGCTCTA
>Ga0100403_1004170_pt1 | contig 10398 bp, 3 predicted proteins | sample CryGeymet201501t_FD_83663 | JGI IMG/M metagenome (GOLD analysis project Ga0100403, IMG submission 83663) | Groundwater microbial communities from Crystal Geyser aquifers in Utah, USA - Crystal Geyser metaG 2015-01t | ecosystem: Environmental > Aquatic > Deep subsurface > Groundwater | place: USA...
AGGGAAGGTTCGCCTGTCTCCGCCACTGCCGTTGATACTTACGGCATCAAACTTCCCGAAGGCTATGTCCGCGAAGGCGATCGTTACGTGTTCAAGACTGAACTCGCGCCGTCTGCGAAGGTGGCGGAAGTCGAGCCGGAAATGGAAGCTGAGATTACCCCTCCTGCAACTCCCGAAACCGAATTCCATCACGGCGATTTGGTTCATACAGCAGAAGGAACAACAGGAACAGTTATAGGCAAAAGCCCGGAAGGTAACGCCTTGATACTGGTTCACGATACAAACGAAATAGTGGACTCCGGGGAGCCCTTTGTCGGGGAAGTCCCTGCGGGTCTGGAAGGCGACATTAAGGAGGTGCAAGATGCCATTCGTAAGTCAAGAACAGAGAAAGTGGATGTACGCAAATTACCCGAAGATGGCAAAGCGTTGGGAGAAGCATACGCCGAAGGGCAAACCCCTGCCGAATCGCGTAAGGCCAAAAGACCGAAGAAAGAAAAACGACTAACTCCTCGACAACAGAAAAAACAACAGGAGAAAGAGGCTTTAGGCCAACTTGAAGATTCCGACCCTATCGTCCAGTCTGTTTTGGAAGATGGGGGGATACTTCCGAGTAAGTATCTTGTAGGTACCGGCATAGTGCAAACTGGTCCGCGAAAAGGATACAGAATACTGCGTCCTATGGAACAAGAAGAATATCAAGAGATTGCCGAGATATTCCGGCACAAAAAAGGTCAACCTGGCGGGCAGTCGTTGGACGAGGCGGCATCCAAACTTAATATGACTGGAGAGGAATTAAGGCAACGATTAAGCGATGCGGCTTTGGAATATAAACGGATTTTAACAGAAGGAGACCTTCGACAACAATATGAAGATGGCATTCAACTCCAAGGTGAATTAGATGAGATAAGGCAAGCATTTGGCAATGAAGAAATAAGAATGTCACGCAAGGCGTTGACTGTAGCCGAAAGGAAAGCGATAGCACTTGAACGTCGAGCGCGAGATTTGGTTGGTGTGGAAGTTCCGTTCAGTCTGATTTCTGAACCCGTTATGTCCCCTGCCGCTCGTGCCGCCGAGGAAGCCAGAAAATTGCGACAGGCCGAGGCCGAGCGCCAAGCCAAACTTAAAGAACAAGTGCAGGAACTTCCATTCATGCCGCAGGTGAGGGTGGAGCGCGCCCAGTCCAAGATTGACCAATACACTGCAGGCTGGGAAGGCAAACCCAAAGGCGGGATTCAAGTGGTTCAATCGGAAGCGGATGCAGAACAGTTTAATCTATCTGGCGATTCATTGCGAGCTATCCATGAGCGTAAGGCTGAAGGATTCTATCACATCCCGACTGACACCGTCGTTGTCATAGCCGACAATCTTGAGCGTCCCATTGACGCCGTCCGAGTGGCAATCCATGAAGCCACGGTTCATAGCGGGTTGCGGAACTTGCTTGGCACCGAATTCAACGCCGAACTAGAACGCATCGGCAAAGATATTCCCGAAAGCGATTTGACCGATATTGCGATGGCCTATAAACTTGATATGTCGAAACTGGAAGACCGGCTGGAGGCGTATGAGGAATATCTTGGCAAATACGCTGAAACCCGCAACTCGAAACTGTGGGATCGGTTCATCATGGCTGTCAAGCGGGCGTTACGCGCCATGGGAATTAACGAGCATATTGTTGACTATTTTGAGAAGCGCGGCGCGATTGATCAGATTATTGACGCGGGGCGGGAATATGTTGAACGCGGGCGGAGACCGACATCATTGGCAATAAAACATGACGAGGTTAAATTTGATCGTGTTACAGAAAACGCATATAGAGACTTGTCAAATTATGAGGAGCTAAATGATAACAAAATTACAAATGAGCGTATTGAGCAACTCATATCTCAAATGGCTATCGAATTTGGACGAAAAAGGGATTCAGTTACATTGTCGCTCTATCGCCCCAAAATGCCTTACGACGGCAATGTATATGCGGGAAATATGGGAGCAGTTGCAACAGAACAAATCGCAAGAATCTTTAATAAAGATGTGATTTATTTTAAGTCAAATCTTCCTATATACGGAATTAGTACCAGTATTTTTAAAGACAAGATACTGATTAGCTTGGATTCTACACGTCCGCAACTTGCTGTTTTTGGGCACGAACTTGTTCATGAAATGAAGAAAGATGCGCCTGAATTATATAAACAATTTAGGAGCGAATTGTTAGAATATACAACAAATCTCGATGTATACCGTCGGCGAGACACCAATCCGTCTATGACCGAAATTGATTTAGATGACGATTTTATCCCGGATATTGTTGGCGATCAGATGGTTTCTGCTGATTTTTGGGAAACATTAGAAGGTAAAAATCCGACATTGTTCAAAAAAGTTGTCAGTTATGTTTTGCAATTTATTCAAAGAGTTAAGGGCGATTTTTCAAACACTTATGGCACTGAACAACTTTTCTTGTTGAACGATTTGGGCAAAGTGCGTTCAATTTTGGCGAATTATGTCAATCAATATGCTGAAATAAGGAATGTTATTGATTCTACGGAAAATATTCGCATGAGTTTTCCCCGTGTTCCTGAAGGCACTCTGCAAAAGGACATTGATAAGTCGCGCTTCTGGAAACATGCTCGTCCTGAATTAAATGCAAGATTCACGGCGGAAGAAGTCGCTGCCTTGGATAAATATGCGCCATACAAGATCGCGCGCAACAAGGATACGGACGCCAAGGCGCGTGAAATGCTGAAAGAACAAGGACCAGCCTTAACCGAGAAACAATGGCTACAAGACATCGAGAGTATTCCCGCACCTGTTCGAGTTCCACTGGGCTACATGCTTATTGACCTGCATATCAGTGCATCGGAGAAGGCAGATACTAAGAACCATATGGAAGCGGCGGGGGATATTTGCAAACTGATAATGAAAATGGGAGAAGAATCCGGGCAAATATCGCAGTCGTATGCCATGCTTGGTTATGGTGCGATGCTATCAACTCCAGGTGGTGCAGAGTTTACCTTTGAGCGTCGAACCCGGGACATAGCCCGCGGCGAGATAGAAAAGTTACCCGTCACGGTGGCCGAGGTAGTCCAAGAAGCGCAGAAGGCGGATAACGAGGCGGCCATTGAAACTATGGCGTCGGAACGAGCGCAGAAAGAGGTCAATAAGATACTGGAACGACTTGGTGCAACTGCATGGCAACACCTTGAAAAAACGTGGAAATCCAAGGCCGAGGCAGTTATCGCAAGCGCAGAACATATCAAATACATGAAGATGAATGTTCGGTTTGCCGTTGCCGCTACAATGTCCTTGGAAGAAAAGATGATGGTGGCGGTTCATGCGGGCATAGATTATATTTCAAGCTCCAAAACCCTGAATTACGGCGACTGGTCGGCCAAGATGAAGGCGCGGTTTGGCGAAGGCATTACGCCGCATTTGCGCCGCGTATGGAACGAAGTAGGCATAAAACTTGATACAGAAGGCAAGGTGAGAGCGCCGCGAGTCAGCAAGAAAGCAAAAGCCAAATCTAAACTTAAGCAACTTGTGTCCGTCAGCGGCGAGATGAGTCAGATGGTGCGCGATTGGCTGACACAGCCGCCAACACCTCCCACGATTGGCGAGGCTACGCAACAGGAACTCGACAAGAGCTACCAGCCGACACTTCCAACGCAAAAAACCATCATTGAAAACCTGACCGACCTTGGACTGACTAAGAAAGGAGCGTTCCTGTTCGTCACGGAAATTCAGCGCGACAACTTCAAACGCGCCCAAGCGAAGAAGGAACAGCGACTCAATCAACTTTTACGCGGCAAACCACTGTCCAAGCTTGACTATGCGGCCATGCAACGTTTGATGGAAGTATCTGCTATTCGCAGATTGGACGAGGCCACCATCATAGACATTTTTGCCAAGAAGATGGGGCTCCCCAAACTCACGCCGGAGATAGCTGGTAAGTTGCAGGACTTTGCCGCGAAGATACGGGCGGCGCCGGAGGGCTTCCAACAAGTAGAGGCCACTCGCAAATTGATGGGGTTCATGGAAAATTTGATGCCGTTGGTGAAAGCCAATGTAGTATGGGCCATGTGGTATGCCAATATGCTTTCCGGGTATCAGACCCAAGAACGCAACCTTATCGCCACTTTTGCTAACGTCACGGCCAATCTTGCCACCTCCATGATGGTTGACCCGAAGAATGCGCCATTCGCTTTGACAGGGTTCATTACCGGCATAAAGAAGGGCTGGCGTGAGGCCAAGCACATAGCCGCAACTGGCGAAATGCCGTTACACATGATTGCACAAACCAAGACCGAAATTACGCCAACAATACTGGAGCGTAACCCGTTTAAGGGGCGGGCAAAGATACTCAACAACTGGAAATATGTGATGCGTTTAATGATTGCCGAAGACGCCATGTTATTCAAGCCAGCGCAAGAATCACGTGCCATGATGATTGCCGCCGATATTGCGCGCGCCGAGAGTTTGGTAGGTCCCCAGTTATGGGCGCGAGTATCCGAAATTATGGGCACAACCAGCGAGCAGACAGCCGAATTTGAAAGACGGGCGAAGGCCGAAGGGCTTACCGGCGCATTATTACAGCGGCGCATGGATGAAATGGCGGAGCAGCAACGGCCAACTGCCGTGACGGAACCATCTATTGACTACGCAAAACGGGGGACATTCAATTATCATCCTGAAGGTGTATTAGGTATTCTCGCGCAATGGGTGCGGCAATTATCGCGCCGATTACCTGGTGTCCGACCGATTGTTCCATTTACGCAGATTGTCGCCAATGTAACAAATACCACGATTGATTACAGTCCGTGGGGATTTGTGCGAGCCGTTCGGGGAATCAGTAAGATCGAGGGCGGTAGACGCGCCATAGTGGGACACGAACGGGCGCAGCTGCTCGCCAAGGCGACTATTGGCACGGTTGCAATGGTGTCAACTTATTTAATAGATAAACTTCAAAGCGGTGACGATGACGAAGATAAAGGCTGGTTCGCAATTTACGGAAGGGGAAGTGGTGATTACAATAAGGATAACCAGATGCGCGAAAAAGGGTGGAAGCCCTGGAGTGTCAGATTCGGAAAGACCTACATAGATTACCGTTTGACACCGTTTGCTATTCCTTTTGGTCTCATTGGCAGCGTCCGTGATGCTGAACGCTGGCGCAAGATGGACGAAAAATCGCTTGCATTACGTTTTTCCTTTGCCGCCTTCCGCTCGCTGGCGATAATGACAGACATGAGTTTCATGTCGGGCTTGACGGCGTTTGCGCAAGGCATGGATGTGGATTCGCCCGAACGAGCATTGAGGAATTTCAAATCAATCATTTCCAGGCATATCGTCGGCGCGGCTATGCCCAACTTATTCAGGCAGTTAGACCGCACGTTTGACACGAAATTGCGGGATGACGCCACCATTCAAGATGCTTTGTTGCGCGAAATCCCGATTGCGTCCCGTTTTGGCCGTCCGAAATTGAATGTGATGGGCGAACCCATTCCGCAACGGACAGGCCCGGTGTCGTTGGTTATTACCCGCGCACGGGAAAACCCTATTTGGAATCTGATTGTAGATAATGAGGCGTGGATTAGTGTGCCGTTAACGGATCAATATTTTGGCGTGGGTAGAAACAGACGGCTGATGATAGGAGACGAATATTACCAGTTCATCCAATATCGCGGCGAACGGTTACGCGCATTGATTGAAAAGAATTTGTCAAGGCTTCAAAGACAAAGCAAGGAACGGGTTAATGAGTGTATTGATGACTATACCAAGCGGGCGGCGAACGCGGCAAAAATTAGGATGATACGGAAACAAAGACAAAACATAGGAGCACCATAATGAGACTCCAACAGCATTTTATACTTGGAACTATTCCTGAAAAGGTAACAGAAAGTCAACGTCTTGAAGGATGGGTTGGTGTTGAACCTAAACCTATACTAATTTTGTGTGCCGGATGGGAGGACGACACGGAAACACTTGGCGTTCAACCGTGTGAACTGTTGACGGGATGTGTGCGTGAGGGAATTCGTGTTTTTCATGTGTGTTGATTAAAAAGGAATTTTCCATGAAATTACCAAGTGGGCAGCGGATACGGCAAAAATTAGGATGATACGGAAACAAAGACAAAACATAGGAGCGCCATAATGAAACTCAAAGACGGCAGAAACCTCGTTCCGCTTGCTGGCCACGCTTTTATTCGACCTGAACAGCTTTTCAAGAATACGGGGCCGATAGTGATCCCAGACAAGTATCAGAAGGCGCCGCACGTCGTTGGCCGCATCGTCGAAGTTGCGTTCACCTCGGAACAGGCCAAATATAGCGAGGATATTCCCGTTCACGTAGGTAGCCGCGTCATTGTGTCCCATGCCAGCGGCAGATACATTCCTGGCACCGTTACGGATGATGTCATGGACTTTGTGCTGGAATATCAATGTCCAGGGTCAAAGGACACGCATTACAGCATCCTTGCAATACTGGATGATGATGTGGACTTGAAGCCGCAGACGCAGGACATTGAGCGTTGTAAGTTCTGTGGCAATGCCAAACCAGCGGTAGCGCAAGGCATGATTATGATGAACAGCCAGTGTCCGCGGTGCAACCGAGATCGTTACGGTGTGGTTCAACCGGTTATGCCGGAGGTAAAAGTGTCGGATGCCGAAGTGGAGGAGTTCCATGAAATCATCCATGGGCGCGGATAGATTTGGCTTGACAACAGCACCGGTTTGTGTTAATGGAATCAGGGAAAAGAGGGAGTTCCATGACGACGAAATTGTGCAAAAAGATGCGGGATGGTTAAACCGTCTAATTAAGAGGCGTCCAATGTTTCGTAAATTACTTACTCTCTTTTTATTTGTTTTTCCGTTAATTTCTTGGGGACAATTTTATTCTATATCGCTTGATACACAGGACCCTCAAAACCAACCTGTTATAGATCATCTTTTTAGTGGTGATAACACCTTTCTGAGGGCATATATATATGAATCGGGGGCGCCATTGGATTTGTCGGGGTGGAGTATAAATTTTTATTATGGCTGGGGACAATACGATACAAATGGTCTTGTAACGGTTACAGGCGCAATATCATCTAATCGTGTTGATTTTCTCGATGCCACAAACATATTCGCTCGTCCGTATGATGATTATTATTGGGCAATATCTGGAAAAAGTTTATCTGGATATACGAAAAGTTTCGGAACCGGGACTCTTAAGGTAAGGTATAATCCTTCTACAAGCACCAATCTTTATGCCATGATGGAACAAGTGAATATCTCATGGTTGACGAATTGGATAGGCGCCCAAGTTGAATCTAACCGGTCCGATATTATTGTTCTTACCACTGGCAAGACAGACCTTGTAACCTATAACGCGCATGTGGCGGCGCAAGCAAATACGAACGCGGGGTTTGAAACGCGGATTATCAGTAACGAAACATTCAGGATAACCACACAACCTGCTACCAACGTGTCCTTGCAGACGCAAATCACGTCAAACCAAAACCAGATAACCGATAACAAGGTGGCACAGGCAAACACGAATGCGGGTTTTGAGTCCCGTATTTCATCTAACGAGGTTTTCAGGATAACCACACAACCGGCCACGAATGCCAATCTGCAAGCGCAGATAACATCGAATTATACCAATCAGAATGCTACAAACGCAGTTTTGCAGGGTCAAATTACGCTCAATTTGACGAACCAGAACGCGACCAATACCCTGCTTCAATTACAGATTTCACAGAACCAGACAAATCAGACGGCAACGAACACGGTGTTGCAGAATCAGATTGCGGCAAATTATACCAATCAAAACGCCACAAATGCGGCTTTTGAACCGCGAATCGCCAAGGGTGAATTAGCCTGGAGTTGGGGCGACTGGTCCGGGCAGGGATTCTTAACTTCTGCGACCAACATCTTTACTGTTCTCTATGTCGCCGATCGTTCCAAACTCGCCACAAACATTGCCGGTTTGACGCAGGGCGTTTATACTGGCTCCCTGACTTCAGTGTCCTATACCGGCACAACTGAAATGGTGTTAAGCCGCACGTATGTGTGGGGTTACACCAAGATTGGCACGGACGGCACTTCGACGCTTTCAATAGCATCGCAATCCTTGTCGGCAACGGCGCCGGGGGCAACCAGTAATTACTTCACCTATACCACGGCGGACACGAACCTGATACTGAAACTTGATGGCAACGGTTTTTCAATTTGCAACGTGTCAAACGTGTATGTGCGGCAGATTACCAGTGGCAATGTCCATGTGGCGGGAGATGTGAATGTCGGCGGGGTTATACGGGCGTATGGTGCAATCCTAACTAATCCTGCGGCGCATATTGCAGCCACCGGCACAAACGTGCATGGACTCGGCACGATGTCCATTCAATCCACCAGTGATTATTACACGGCAAGCGCAACGGACAACCTGCTGGACACCAAGGTTGCGACAAATGACGCCGCCTACCTCGCCGCATTGACCAACGGCACACTGACAAAGAGCACCAGTAATGCGTTTTGGACGGACGGTCGTATGATAGGGATTGCGGTTCGGACAAATTATGCAAGCACGTCAGACATGGCGCAGGCGCAAGCGGACATAGCGGTTTTTGAGACTGGTAAGGTTGATCATGTTGACGCGACCTATACCAACGCCATTGCCTTGTCTGGTTCCGCCCTGCAGCCTGGCGCAGTTGGGACAACGACCAACTTGAGTGATTACAATAACGATGTGCCATTTGCCACCGGCACACCGGTCTACGTCGAAAGCGATCCAAATTGGGCGGCTGTCAGCAATGATGTTACTGGCAATGAGGCCAATGGACAAACTGCTTATAATTGGGGCGACCATGCGACCAATGACTATGCTACGGGAACGCCCATTTATGTCGAATCTGACCCGAATTGGGGCACGGTAAGTAACAGTATTACCGAGCAGGCCGGGCACGGCGAAACAGCGTATGGGTGGGGTGATCATGGAACGAATGATTATGCCACTGGTACGCCGGTCTATGTTGAGACCGATCCGGTATGGGCTTCCGAAAAATCCGGTTATGCAACTGGAACACCTCTCTACGTTGAAACTTATGTCGGCACGATAACCGGCGCGACAATCGCGGCGAGTAGTTCGGATTCCGTGGTAGTTACCGGTCCGAACGCGGTGATAACTTGGAACACGAACGCGGCTGGCGGGGGCGGTGGTGCCGGGACAATTACGAACATCATATCCAGTGACGGTTCCGTAAGTATATCCGAGTCTGGCGGCCCGCAACCGGACTTGAGCGTAATCGGCTTGAGCCACACGAATCTCACCGGCTGGAATGACGACACCAACTATTTACACCTATCGCAATCCGAAAAGGACAATGCTACCAACTACTTTGTTGCCGAGTTCACCGGTGGACTCCAGGCGACCGAGGAGGGCGGCACGGCGACAGTAAGCGCGGCGTTCGGGACGACGGCGGGCACAGTGTATGACGGAGCGCAGGGCAACAGCGTGAGCGGGCAGGTGGCGGTCATCACGACCAATTACACGCCTCTCCCGTCGTTTAATTCAGTTAGCGGCGACGTGGCGATTATCAAGACGAATTATTACTCCTTGCCGAACGGGACATCGGCCTCTAACCTTGCTTACTCTGCTTCGACGAACGCGGAGGCGGCGCGGCAGATTGCGACGAACGCACAGGAGACGGCGAACGCGGCGTTGCCAAAGGTGGGCGGGATTCTTTCCGGTTCTGTTACCGGCACGGTTTTCACGGCAAACACCTATAATTTCACAAACTCAACCGTGATGAATTGCGGGGTATTGAACGGAACGAATGGAGCGTATTGGACGTGGAACGGTACCAATTACTGGGTCTTGTTTGTGCCATAAAGGAAACCATGAAAAACATAATCTTGATTTCAGCCGCCTTATTGTTCGGTTCATTGTTGATATGGCTCAATGCTGCCGATGTTGTGGTTTATCCGCGTTCGACCGGATACCCATATTCTTGTCCTGTGCCAAAAACCAGACAGACGAATTCCTACGCAACCGGCGATGACGGCGACTTGGGGGCAGGCATAGCGTGGCCAGCGACACGGTTTGTAGAATTGGCAAATACCAACTGCATTTTGGATAATCTAACTGGTTTGATCTGGATGAGATTACCCCACAATTTTATACCGACCAATTGGTCGGGGGCAATAAATGATTGTAATACGCTTGACTTTGGCGGGGAAACCGACTGGAGATTGCCCAATGTAAGAGAAATGTACAGTCTTGCTGACGCATCGCAGACCGATCCCGCAGCCGCCGATTCTTCCGGGCTTTTTAATGGAGTGCAGGGTGGTAGTGAAGGTTATTGGACAAGCACCTCGCGAGCAAGTGATCCAACGAACCAAGCATGGAGTGTACGTTTTGTCGTAGGAT
>Ga0100403_1004179_pt1 | contig 10384 bp, 9 predicted proteins | sample CryGeymet201501t_FD_83663 | JGI IMG/M metagenome (GOLD analysis project Ga0100403, IMG submission 83663) | Groundwater microbial communities from Crystal Geyser aquifers in Utah, USA - Crystal Geyser metaG 2015-01t | ecosystem: Environmental > Aquatic > Deep subsurface > Groundwater | place: USA...
AGTTTTGAATTAACTCAGGCTACGGATTTGACAAGTATTGCTATATACATAAAAAAAATGAACAACGACTGGATGCGCGATGCGACAGTTAGAATTACTACTGATAATAATGGGGAGCCGAGTACAAATAGTCTAGCCACAGGTGATATTGGTGCTACACAAGTAACCACATCACATAATTTTATAGAAATCCCTCTTTCAAATACAGTTACGATTGATGCTAATACAAAGTACTGGATTGTTTTTGATAGTTTGAAGAAAACCTGGAATCAGTATTACAGCTTGGCCGGAGAAACTGGGGCATACAGTGCAGGTAACTCAAAAGCAGGTGTGTGGAGTTCTCAAAGTAACAAAAATGACTGGGACAATACTTCTCCTTCTAATCTTGATATTTATTTTGAATTATTTGCCGGTGGGGATACAGGTTCAATATCAGGTATAGCAGTCTATGGAAATGCCTGGGCACATGAGATATCTGATGCAACAGTGTCAGGTGATATGTATTGCAAAGCATCAGTTAGCACTAATAAAGTTTGCGACACAACAAAATCAGACCCTGTACCACTACCCCTCCCTGTTTCTGAAGGAAACATTGAGGAGTGGAAGGCAGTTGCTGCAGCTGGAGGAACCATAACAGGTGATCTAACACTTGCTGCAGATGATCAGCTCTTTCTTGGCCCAAAAAAGATTGACGGTGACCTGACTGTAAAAGCGGGCTCTGACTTATTTGTAACAGGAACACTGTGGGTAACGGGTAATATAGAATTAATTGGTGGGGCCACCATAACCCTTGATTCAAGCTATGGAAGCGCTAGCGGAATCATAGTATCAGATGGAGTGATAGATGCAGGTGGTAGCGGACAATTTGGTGGCTCTGGAACAGCAGGTAGTTATATCCTAGTAGTATCGACAAGTACTTGTCCTGACGACCCAAATTGCCCCGGAGATGACCCATATGCGATTGAAATGAGTGGTGGAGCTGGAGCAGTAATACTTAATGCACAATACGGAACTTTAAAAATTTTAGGTAGCGGTCAAGCAAAACAGGTAACTGCAAAAAAAATAGATATGAGTGGTGGAGCATCTGTTGTTTACGAAGATGGTATCGCAGATATGAGTTTTACCAGCCAACCGTCTGGGACCTGGAATATAATCAAGTGGGATGAGAAGTAATATTATCTAAAATACCGCGCAGGCCTTCGGCCTGCGCGGTATTTTATTTCTCAATAACATACTTTAGGGAATTAGATCTTATCCGCCAAAGAATACATAGGACTCATCATAGCCAAAGCAAAGAATCCAACAGCAGTACCAATTAGAATCATCAAAAATGGCTCAATAACGGTAGACATATCTTTTGTCCTTTGCTCTACTTCTTCTTCATAAAATTTTGCAACTTCAAGGAGCATTTCAGAAAGTTTTCCTGTTTCCTCTCCTACTTTTGCCATCTCAGATACAAAAAGTGGATAGAATTTTGAATTTTTTTCAAAGGTTTCGGAAATACTTCCCCCCTTAACGATAACATTGCCGGCATCCGCAATAATTTCTCTATAATAACTATTTTGGATAACCTCACCTGTGATTCCAACAGCAGAAACGTATTCTACACCCGAAGAAAGAAGCGACGAAAGGGTCCGAGCTGTTCTTGCTGAATTAATTTTTTTTGTAATATCAGAAATTAGTGGAACATGAAGAAAAACAAAATCTAAAACACGCATTCCTCTCTTTGATCGGAAAAATATTCCTGCTACTACAACAATTGCCACCATAGAAAAAATACTTGCGATTATGTTATATCTCAAAAGATTACTACTGCCGATAAGGAAACGTGTGGAAAGGGGTAACTCAACATTAAGACCACTGAATGTTGCTGTGAGAGTCGGCACAATGAATATAAGCATCAAAATAGCAATAACAACCATAGCAAAAAGGATAATAGCAGGATACATCATCGCACCCTTTATTTTCTTTTTCAAAACATACGTCCTTTCCATTTGTCCGGATATAATAGCAAGAGATTCAGACAAATTTCCGCTCTCTTCTCCTGCACTTACCATAGCAATAAAAAGAGCCGAGAAAATATGTGGATGATTTTTCATAGTAGCACTGAGAGTATCCCCCTTGCTCACCCCTTCACTAATATCCAATAGCGCCTTTTGGAATTTGCCCTTTGATTGTTTTTCCATTATTTCAAGAGCTCGCATAACAGGTAGTCCTGCCCCAATCATTTTTCCCAAGTTTTTTGCAAAAACAATTTTTTCTTGTTCTTTAACTCTACCAAAAGAAAATTCTATTTTACCAAAACTATTGGTCTTTTTTTCTTCTATTGATATTACCATTGAACCGTCAGCTTCCAGCTCACGTGAAACATCGCCTTTTTGATTTGCGGTTTTTTCACCATTAATAGTTTCGCCATCACTTTTTATTGCCTTGTATGTGAATGTCTTCATATAATATGACGTTTGTAATTCATTGTAACACTATTTATGTTTTCTATACACAAAAACTACTCAGTAATAACCCTGAGAACTTCTTCGATTGATGTGATACCCTGGACCGCTTTAAAAATTCCATCTTCTATCATAGTGAGCATGCCCTCTTTTCGAGCCTGTTCTTCGACTTCTTTTTCCTGCGCACCTTTAATAATCAGATTCTTTATTGTTGGTGAAACCTTGAGCACTTCATGAATACCAAGTCTTCCTGAATAACCATCCTTTGATGTTGAATCTAATTTTGGTCTATAAAAAGCAACCTTATCCCATGAAATTTCTTTATCCAAAACTTTGTCCATAATCAAATGCTTCATAACATTAACAAGGTCAACTTTTTTTGATAACTCTGAAACCTCGTCCGCAGTCAAAAAATATTTTTCCTTTGCATCGAGACGTCTAATGAGTCTCTGTCCGATAACAATGTCTAATGTCGAAACCAAAAGAAATGGTTCGACTTTCATATCAAGCAAGCGCGGAATAGCACCGGCTGCCGAGTTGGTGTGTAATGTCGAAAGCACAAGATGTCCTGTAAGAGAGGCATTAATCGCAAGAGATGCTGTTTCGTTATCACGGATCTCCCCCACCATAATCACATCCGGGTCTTGTCGAACGAGAGTACGAAGTCCAGTTGCAAAACTAAAACCAATTTCAGGGCGTACCTGTGTTTGATTAATCCTTTTCATTTGATATTCAACTGGGTCCTCGATTGTTGATATGTTTACATCGGGTGTATTGAGCAAATCTAGTACTGTATAGAGCGTCGTTGTCTTTCCTGACCCTGTTGGTCCTGTTGTCAGAATGAGACCTGTCGTAGCTTTTGATGCCTCATGAATACGTTCAAGTGATTCACCGTGAAAACCAAGGCTCTCCAATGTCAAAACTCCTGATGTCTCTCGTAAAAGTCGCATAACTATTTTTTCACCATAGTATGTTGGGAGGGTTGAAACACGAAAAGCAACCCTTTCGTTGTTTAATTCAATCTTGAATCTACCGTCCTGGGGTAATCTTTTTTCGTCTAATTTTAAACTGGACAACACCTTTATACGAGCGCTGATACTTGGGCCGGTATTTTTGGGTAACACCATGGCATCATGCAAAATTCCATCAATACGATAACGAATGAGTACCTGTATTTCCATTGGTTCTATATGAATATCCGATGCACCTTGTAAAATAGCGTGTTTCAGTAGTGTGTCTACAATCCTCACCACAGGGACATCGTCTGCAAGTTTTTTCAAATCTTTTTCTGAAGTGTCATCCCCTCCTGATTCTGCGATTGTTTTGATTGCCCCTGCTTCTTTTTGGATTATGTCGCCGAACTCTGCCTTGAGGCTTTTTTGGTATTGGAGCAAAGCGCTTTTCATAGATTCGCTATCAGTCAAACGTGAAAGGATTTTTAAACCTGTTTTCTTTTTTACAAAATCAATTGCGGTTAGGTCATCTGTTTCGAGCATGGCAACCTCGAGACCTGTATCAGTTTTTTTGAATGCAACAATATTGTGATTTCGTGCAATTGGTTCTGGTATTAAAGAAAGAACCTCGAAGGAAATCTTTTGTGTTTTGAGATCAACAAAAGGAATACCCAAAATATAAGCGTGCATCCTGCGCAAATCGTCTTCGGTTATTTTACTTTGACTTACCAAAACATTACCAATATCCATCTTTTTTTCTGTAGCGATTTTTTTTGCTACAGCAAAATCACTTTTAGAAATTAACCCTGAGTCAATAATAAAATCTTCAAATTGAGATTCTTCTATATGCATACAAACATTATATCAAAGATAAACAAAAACGTCCGCATAAATGCGGACGTTTTTGTTAACTACTTTAAATTTTTAACTACATTGCAGGGCAAACAGAAAGGTTCCATACAAAATTCTGATTGTCTGCTCTTATTGACCACTCATCTGGTGAATTTTCTGAATAAGTACCTACAGTTCTATCATCATAAATATAGAAATTGTCTGCCCAGTTCAAAAATGCTTTATCTACACCATCTCCATTATCACCTCTATTTGGTCCTTTATCATCTGTCCACTCACCACTAAATAGTTGTCTGTAGTAATAATTTGACCCCCCATACATTAATTGATTGTCGTTACCCAAATCTGAATTTAGTCTCCACAATATATATGAACAACCAGAACCAAGGTTTTCACCATGAGTAGTAGACTCACAGACATTTCTTCCGTATTGGTTAATCAAACTAAATTTGAAATAACGTATACCATTATTAGCTGTGTAATCTGGAGCCTGGTGATTTATGTTCGTAGACATGGTCACACATTGATTCAACACATTATTTGATTCTTGTGGTATATCCTGCCATGATGCGTTTCCGTCAGCATCTGATGTTAAAACTTTTCCTTCTGCTGCATCAAGCGATGGAATCTGTACACTATCTTTAAATACAACACCACCCTGAACTGTTAGTGCTCCGAGATCCAAACCTCCAATCTTTATCTGTGGACTATCTCCAACATTAAGAGGAGCAGGGACGTTCCCTCCTGGTGGATCTTGTGTAGGATTTGTAACTGCGCTCACATATGACACCCCCCAAAGAGCCAACACTGCGAACATAACCGATAGAAGATATTGTTTCATTTTTTTCATAAATTAATAATTATTTATTTTTTAAGTTCTTGTAATATTTTAAGTTTTTCTTCTGCAGTAACATTTGCGTCTGGTTGTTTTTGAAGATCTTTGAGTGTCTGCAAGCGTTCGGATTCTGGTGGTACGTTTTTGGCCTGTGCGGCGAGGTCACGTAATATTGATAACTTGTCTTTTTCAGTTACAGTCGTTGTTGCTGGGCTTTTGTTTCCACCAAGGAGGTAGATACTAAAGAAAGTAACGACTAGTATAACTGATACCAATATGGTTATTGCGTTTATATTAAAATTCTTCATAATCTGATTTTGTATTAACTAATACACTTGCCTCACATGTCACATCGTTTGATCCACCTGAAACAGTTACCATGGCTTCTTTTGTTCCCTTGAGATCATATTTTTTATTTACAGAAGGACTTGTGCCTGCCAAATCATCTGTTCCTGTCCAAGAATAAGCATAGTTTCCAGGTGGTAGGACATCAACAGACCATGTAACCATATCACCAACTTTTACATCAGACGATGGATTAGGTGAACATGTTGCTGTTACATAACTGTCATTTTTAACATTAAATGAAACAGTTACTTCCTTAACAAGCCCTGAATCAACAGAATAACCTTGGACAATGAAATTCCTAGGACCTGGTACAGCATCTGGATCAACATCAATATTTATACTTGATGAGCAACTACCATTATCTGCTAGCTCACAGTAAGAAGGATCCGGATATGAAACCGTAAATCCCTCGAAGTTTGCAGATAGTACAGAAAACTCAACAATATCCCCAAAAGTTCCAGCAATCATATCTGCAGTTAAAACAACTGTTTTAGAATTACCTGCATATATATCTACAGGATCACCAACATTTAGGGTATAGTCAAACGGCTCCTCATTAAGAATTGGATCATCACAAACACCGGGTTCGCAGGTTGGATTCCATTCTATCCACCCAACGACATCAGCGCCCCAGGCATATCCGTCGAAAATGGTAGTGTAAGTCACTTCATAGTTAGAGTCCCCGCAAACATCGTTATTTTCACAACTAAAACTTATCCAACCATCCCAACCGTCTGTTCGAGAATCCATTGTACTACAATCACCTGTGGCTGTTCCACCACAAGCTCGTGCCCAGCCCTTTATTTTTTTAACCCCACCATCTGATACCATAACAGCATCCTCATACTCTCCTGTGTTATCTTCTGGAAAATCACTCAAGCCACCAAACTTTATCCATCCAATTGCGCTGGACCATGCATAGCCTTCGAGGGTACCATCTAAATTAATATTGACACCGTATTCAGAAGTAGCACAACTATTGTCATTGGTACAATTTAAACTAATGTATCCAATATTCTCTGCAAAAATATCTCCGCTTAGATTATCATTTGTTCCTGCCTGGACTTGATTAATACCAAAAGATGGGAATTGTAGCCCCATGACTCCGTATAAAAATAGAAATGTTGTTATTGCGCCACCGAGTAATGCTCTGCGAGTTCTTTTGTGACCAAATAGAGACATATCTTTTACATTTAACATTTTTTTATTATATCATTGTTTTTTTAATGCAAACAATGGTTAAGATAACAAAACTGTTGACAACTGATTGACTTTTTGTCGCAACATGATAATCTTTAGGGACACAGGAATTCGCCACGCGGCGGATTTATTTTTTTAAAAATCGTAAAAAACACATATGTTTGACTTAAAAGTAATCAATTCAGTACTCGAGCAATTAGAAGAAGAACGAGGAATACCCAAAGAAAAGATAATGGAAGCCATAGAAATGGCTTTGGCTACAGCGTACAAAAAGGAATACGGCAAAAAAGGCCAAATCATAAGGGCAAAATTCGACCTCAACACAGGGACGAGCGAATTTTATCAAGTAAAAATTGTCGTAGACAGAGATTCTATGATAATGCCCGAAGACAAAGAACATCCAGGCGATGAGGTTCATACCGATAAAAACGAGGCTATTACTGCAGAAAACGGCGAAAAAGTCTTTTTTAACACGGAACATCATATATTACTCGAAGACGCTCGGCGTATGAAACGTGACGCAGAAATAGACGAAGAAATGGTTTTTCCACTTGAAGATAAGGGTGATTTTGGACGAATTGCAGCACAAACAGCAAAACAAGTTGTTATACAAAAAATTAGAGAGGCAGAAAAAGTATCTGTCCTTGGTGAATATGGTAAAAGAGAGGGTGAAATAGTAAGCGGAATCGTCCAAAGAGTCGAAAGAGGTACTCTTTTTGTAGACATGGGGCGTGCAACTGGAATAATTCCATTCGAAGAGCAAATTCCCGGAGAAAAATTCCGACCAGGAGAGAGAATACGAGCATACCTATATCGTGTTGAAGAAACGCCTAGAGGTGTATTTCTAAGGCTTTCACGTTCCCATCCAAAGTTTCTTGTGAAGCTTTTCGAGCAGGAATCACCAGAAATTGCGAGCAAAACAGTAGAAATCAAGTCTGTTGCTCGTGAAGCTGGGTCTCGGTCAAAAATTGCTGTTGTTTCACATGATGAACACATAGACCCTGTTGGATCTATGGTAGGACAGAGAGGTGTCCGAGTGAGCACAGTTATGAGCGAATTAGGAGGAGAAAGAATTGATATTATAGAATGGTCAGAAAACATCTCTATTTTCATAGAAGATTCACTTTCACCAGCAAAAGTATTGTCAGTTGAGATAAAAAATGAAGAAGAGCATGCTGCAATTGTAACGGTTGATGAGGACCAGCAATCACTTGCAATCGGAAAAGGTGGTCAAAATGTACGTTTGGCAGCAAAATTAACTGGATGGAGAATTGATATCCGTTCAAATGCACCAGAAAAGACCGAAGAAGAAGCTCCTGAAGCAGTTGGAGATGCATCAGAAACAGAAGAAGTTGTTGAAAAAGATGTTGAAACAGAGGCTTCAGAAGAATAATTTGATTTTTTTCACACTATTGAAATATAATTAGTTAGTTAATTTAAAAAAAATATGAACTATTGGCATGACATACAACCAGGTGAGAGCGACAAAATGAATGTAATCATCGAAGTACCAAAAGGATCTAAGAACAAGTACGAAATAGACAAAGAGACTGGCATTATTGCCCTCGACCGTGTTTATCATTCAACACAGGACATGCCATTTGATTATGGTTTTGTACCTCGAACACTTTGGGATGACGGAGATGCTCTTGATGTGATTGTTCTCACAACACATCCTCTTGCTGTAGGAATTATGGCCAAGGTTCGCCCTGTTGGAATTATGAATATGATTGATACAGGTGAATCAGATGCTAAAATAATTGCTGTTCCAGTCAAAGATGCTCGTTGGGAAGGAGTACAGGATATTGGAGATGTGAACAAACACACATTAAAAGAAATGGAGCATTATTTCACAACATATAAGAGTATAGAGGGTAAAGTTGTGACCGTAGGTGGCTTTGACGGAAAAGATAAAGCAATCGAAGCTTTCAACAAGTCACTTGATATTTACAATAGTAAATTTGAGTCTAAGTAATTAATGTAGTGGTTTTTAAAAGGCGCGCCCTTCGGGCGCGCCTTTTAAAATACATCAGACATTAACAATATCAATTCTCTTTTGAAACATTTAACATAGGTGGTATTATTAATAGTGTAATATTATTGAAAGTTACGCGTCTTATATTAAGAGAGGAAGCATGTAGTATTATTTATCATTAAACAAAAAATATGAAAAGAAAATATCTCCTTACTATTGTTGCTGTCAGCGTGCTATTACTACCAACCGTAGTGATGCATGCTATGGACGATGAATCTGATGACGACACAAATACAGTTCGCGCAGAATTACAAATAAAAAGAAATGAACTAAAAGCAGAAGCAGAATTGAAACAAGAAGAAAACAAAAAAGAAATGGAACAAAAACGGGAGGAACTACGAATGGAGTTTGATGAAAACAACAAAGAGATGGTTCAGAAACGAGAAGAGATGCGAATGGAACTCAACGCAAAAAGAGAGGAGACAAAAACAGAAAGAGAAGAGATGCGACAAGAGATAGAAGACAAGAGGTCAGAAATAAAAACCACAATAGAAGAGAGGAAAGCAAATGCAGAATCAAAATTAGCAGAAAAATTGAAAGAACGTGTTGAAAAACAAGTTGGCAACACGAGCAACAGAATGAACGCTACGATAGAGAGACTTACCAAAATAGCAGACCGAGTAGAATCAAGAATAACAAAATTAACAGAAGACGGTGTTGATACAGAAATTTCAATAGGACTTTTATCAGAAGCTCGAACAAGAATAGAACTAGCAAAGGTTGCAGCAGTAGGTATTAATGCCGACGCTGTAGTATATGCAGAAAATCCTTCAGATACATTCGAGGCTGTTAAGGAAGAAATCAATACAGCAAAGGATTCTCTAAAAGAAGCACATGGTGCTCTTGTAGAAGCAATCAAAAGTCTAAAGGAAAATGTGAGAACAAATAATGACGAAGCGGATACAGAAAATGCAGATGACAATTAATTATAATTAAAACTATTTCAATGGAAACCGAAAAAACATATGGACCAATAATAGGGCTTGTCATAATCATTGTGGTTATTGCCTTGGGAAGCGTCTACTTCTTACAAAAAAGAGAACAAAATGTTGCACCACAAGATCAAAACGCAGAGCAACAAACAGAGCAAATTGTTTCACAAAATGATTCAGATGAAATTACCGATATAGAAGCAGATCTGAACGCAACAAATTTCTCAGAAATTGATGCAGGAATTTCAGATTTGGACACAAGTATTTAAAGCTAATACAGAATATCAATTCTCTATTGCCATAACCTAAACTAATTAGACAAAAAACCGTAAAAGCATGCATTTTGCTTTTACGGTTTTTTCTTGCCAAAATGGCTATTTCTGTTAGGCTAGCTACATAAGAATTAAAATATACATATGAAAGATAACAATAAAGCAGACGCAAAAAAGCATTACCAAAATATAGTAGTGACCAAAAAACCAAAGTCACAGGTTGAAATCGAAGGTGAAATTTCAGCAGAGAAAATGGACTCTGTATGGAGCAAAGCAGTTGAAAAAGTCAGCAAAGACGTTTCAATGGATGGCTTTAGAAAAGGAAAGGCTCCTGAACATGTTATTGTTCAAAAAGTTGGAGAAATGCCCATACTTGAAGAGGCAAGCGAAATCGCACTGGCCGAAGTATATTCTGATATTTTAATTGACCATGACATCGATGCTATCGGGAGACCACAAGTTCAAATTACAAAAATTGCAAAAGGGAGTCCTTTGGGATTCAAAATC
>Ga0100403_1004182_pt1 | contig 10377 bp, 7 predicted proteins | sample CryGeymet201501t_FD_83663 | JGI IMG/M metagenome (GOLD analysis project Ga0100403, IMG submission 83663) | Groundwater microbial communities from Crystal Geyser aquifers in Utah, USA - Crystal Geyser metaG 2015-01t | ecosystem: Environmental > Aquatic > Deep subsurface > Groundwater | place: USA...
GACGGGCCGCACTAGCGGGCGGTTGCCTTCACGCACTTCGAGATCGACCCGATCGCCGATCGACAGGTTCAAGATCTCGCCGAGCGTCTTCGTGAGGAGGACGCCGTCGTCCGGGATCGGGATCTCGTGGCCGCCGCGTCCGACGAGGCGGCGCAGCGTCGCGTCGGAGGCGATCCCCATGAGCACCGAGTCGCGCGTGAGGTGCTCGTGACGCGCGCGCACCGGCACCGCGCGGAGCGCCTCGGCGCGGAGGACGCCGGGCACGTGCGACAGCTCGCCGATCACGCGCGGATAGATCGGCTTGTCGAACGCGACGGCGACGTCTTGCCGCTGCTCGCGGCGGAGCGTCCCTTCGAGGTACGCGTCGAGCGAGTCGATCCCGAAGTGCCCGAGGATGATGAGCGCGATCGCGCCCGCAATTCCGATGGAAGAGAACGCGGTGCGGAGCGGCCGGCGCGTGACCTCGCGCACGATCATCAGCCCCGTCGGTCCGAGGAGCGCGCCTCCGCCGAGCCGCTCGAGCCATCCGCGCTCGTAGCGCGCGGGCGCGGGCGGACGCATCGCTTCGGCGGGCGGAAGCTTCACCGCGGCGCGCACCGCGAGGAGCGCGCCCGTCACCGCCGACACCGTGCTCACGAGGAGCGCCGACGCGACGAGCTCGCCCGTCATCCGAAACGCGAGATCCGGAAAACGAAAGAGCGACGCGTAGAGAGCGAGGACGACGCGGCCGAGATAGAAGCCGCAGACGACGCCGAGGAGCGATCCCGGAATCATCACGATCGCGACGAGCGCGAGGTAATGCCGGCCGACCTCGCGGTTCGTGTAGCCGACCGCTTTGAGCGCGGCGATCTCCGGCCGCTGCAGCGCGACGAGGCGCCCGAGCACCATGTTGATGAGGAACGCCGCGACGCCGAGAAACACGATCGGCACCATCCCGGCGATCCCTTGGAGCTGACCGAGCTCGCTCGTGAGGATCTTGTTCGACAGCTGGTTCTCGCGCGCGATCGCGCCGTCGCTCCCGTACGGGGCGAGCAGACGATCGAGCGCGGCGCGCGTCTCGGCTTCGCGCGCGCCCGGCTGCAGGCGAATCGTCACGTCGTTGAACGCGCCGTCGAGCTTGAACGCGGTGGCGAGGACGTTCCGCTGCATCCACAAGACGGCGTACCGCTGTGGATCGTTGATGAGCGCGCCCGGACGGATCGCGTAGACGAACTCGGGCGAGAGGACGATCCCGACGATGCGGAGCTTTCGGAGCGCGCCCGCGATGACGACCGGCACGCGATGCCCCGGCCGAAGCCCGTGCGCCGTCGCGAACGACTCGAGCACCGCGACCTCGTCGTCGTGACTGCGCATCGGCAAGCGCCCTTCGACGATGTGGAGCGCGTTCGTCGCCGGCTCGCCCGACGCGGGCAGAGACAGGAGGCGCGCGTACGCCGGCCGCGGCATCCCCTCCATCGGCACGGTGACCTCTTCGGAGATCCTCGTTTGCACGAGGCCGACGCCGGGGAGCGACTCGATGTGCCGCGCGACCGACTCCGGCGCGCGCTCGACGTGCGCGAACACGTCGGCGAAGAGGTAGCGATCGTAGTACGCGGCGCGCGCCCAATCGAGCGAGTCGCACGTGCCACGCAGCGAGATGAAGCAGGTGATCCCGCCCGCGAGGACGAGCGCGATCGTCGCGATCTGTCCGCGCATGCGCAACACCTCGCGGACGATCTTCGTGCCGAGCGCGGAGAGGACCATGGCATCACCACGTGAGCTCGCTCGGCTCGGCCCGACGCTCGGGGAAGCGCTCGCTCTGGATGCGGCCGTCGGCGAGCGTGACGACGCGATCGGCGATCTCGGCGATCGGCGCGTTGTGCGTGATGAGCGCGGTCGCGGTGCCTAGCTCGCGGTTCACGCGCGCGATGACGTCGAGCACGAGGATGCCGGTGCGGAAATCGAGCGCGCCCGTCGGCTCGTCGCACAGGAGCACGCTCGGACGCTTCGCCACCGCGCGCGCAATCGCGACGCGCTGCTGCTCGCCGCCCGAGAGCTGCGACGGAAAATGATCGAGCCGATCGCCGAGCCCGACGAGTCCGAGCGCTTCCCTCGCGTCGAGCGGATCGTCGGCGATGTCGGTTACGAGCTCGACGTTCTCGCGCGCGGTGAGCGACGGGATCAGGTTGTAGAACTGGAAGACGAAGCCGACGTGCTTGCGCCGGTACTGCGTGAGCTCGTCCTCCTCCGCGTCGGTGAGCTCTTCGCGCTCGAAGAAGACGCGCCCCGACGTCGGGATGTCGAGGCCGCCGAGGATGTTGAGGAGCGTCGACTTCCCGCTGCCCGACGCGCCGACCAAGACGAGGAGCTCTCCGCTCGCGAGCGCGAAATCGACGCCGTCGAGCGCGCGCACGTCGACGTCGCCCATGCGGTACGTCTTGCGGAGCTCGGTGCATTCGAGGACGGCGGTCACGCTTCGGGTTTCGCAAGACGCGTACCCCCGAGCCTGCGCGCGATCATGCAAACGAGAGCCGAAAAAAGCCGCAAATTACGCGCGGCGCGCAACTCGTTCGCCGCCGCGGGAAACGAAAAGAAGGCGGGCTGGCTTGACGCGTGACACATCCGTGGTCATGTATCACGTCGTATCACGGAGGCCGCCATGAACAGGGACATGCGCAACGGTCGTTGGCTTCGGGTTCGCGGACGGATGAAGAAGTGGTGGGCCAAGCTCACGCGCGACGAGTCGCTCGACGCCGCGGGCGATGCCGACATCGTCGCGGGCGCGCTTCAGGAATCGTACGGTCGGGTGAAGGAAGAGGGCGTGCGCGAGGTCGCGCGCGGCATCGACAAAGTCGCGCGCGCGGCGAAGAAGACGCTGAAGGACATCGAGTCGCAGATCTGACCCGCAGCGCGCGTCGCCTCGTCACGCGCTCGCGTGACGAGGCCGGAACAATCCGCGTGATAGCGTGTCACTCTGGAGGAGGTGGCGCTTGCGGCTTGTCCGGATGTGCGGGGTGGGGCTCGTCCTCGGTGTCTCTCTCGTTGCAGGATGCAAGAAGAAGCCGCCGCCGCCCGAGCCGTGGACGGTGACGTTGAGCGGCGCGGACGGCGCGTCGTGGTGCGCGCCGAACGGTGACGCGTGCGCGGACGCGAGCGACGGAGCGCATCCGGGAGCGGGCGCGTTCTTGCGGACGTCGAGCGACGGCCACGCCACGGCGAAGCTCGACGACGAGACGACGGTCGATCTCGGATCGTCGGCGGCGATCGCGCTCGCGGACGGAGCGTCGCGCGTCGTCGAGATCCGAAGCGGCGTCGTCGTGCTGCGTCGCGCGCCAGGGAAGGCGACGCACCCGATCGTCGTTCGCGCGGGGACGCAGACGGCGTCGCTCGACGCGCCGATTCCGACGGTCGCGCGCGTGCACGCGCGCGACGACGGCGCGACCGCGACGATCAGCGTGGAGCACGGCGTCGTCTCGTTCAAAGTCGGGACCGACGCGACGGAGCTTCGCGCGGGCGACACGGCGTCGGTGTCGAAGGGGAACATCGATCGGCGCGGCGCGTTCGCAGGGACGGTCGCGCGCGTCGAGCTGCCGCTTCGCGAGGACACGTCGCGCGGGCAGCCGCGCGGGCTCGGGACGATGACGGCGCGGCACCCGGGGATCGAAGAGGTGATCGCGGGCGTACGCCTCGCGTCGCATCGCGTGCGCGCGATCGTGCAGCGCGGATTCGCGCGGACCGAAGTGGAAGAGGTGTTCGCGAACGACACGAACGACGTGCTCGAAGGCCGCTACGTCTTCGCGGTGCCGCCGCGCGCGGTGACGGCGCGCCTCGCGCTCTGGGTCAACGACAAGCTCGTCGAGGACGAGGTGGTCGAGCGCAAGCGCGCGGCGCTCATCTTCCGCGACATCGTCGACGACACCGTGCGGCCGCGCGATCCGGCGCTCCTCGAGTGGGTCGCGAGCGGTGAGCTCTCGCTCAAGGTGTTTCCGATTCCGCCGAAGGGGACGCGCAAGGTGGTCCTCGCGTACGACGAGGCGCTCGCGACAGCGGGCGACGAGGTTCGCTACGTGTACCCGCTGTCGCTCGGCGAGGCGCGCGCGAACAAGATCGACGAGCTCTCGATCTCGGTGACGGCGAGCGATCCGAACGGCGAGCCGCTCGACGTCGAGACGCCGCACTACCAAGCGACGATCGCGCGCGAGGCGAAGACGGTGACGGCGACGTTCGACGCGAAGGCGTTCTCGCCGGTCGCGGATTTCGTGCTGGCGTGGCGAACGCCGCGGCCGTCCGCGATCGACGCGGCGGCGTTCGTGCCGGCGTGGGGCGCGCCGAACGAGCTCGGGCTCGATCGCACCGCGAAGGCGGCGGGGACGCAGAGCTACGGCGCGATGCGCCTCGCGATCGGATTGCCAGAAGGTGTAGCGCCGCCCGCGTTCAAGAAGCGCGATCGCGTCGTCGTCATCGACACGAGCCAGAGCCAGTCGAAGGAGACGCTCGACGCGGAGGTGAAGCTGGCGCTCGCGATCGCGCGTTACCTCGAGCCGGACGAGCGCGTCGCGATCCTCGCGTGCGACTCGGCGTGCTCGTCGTATCCGGACAATGGGCTCGCGCCGGCGAGCGAGGCGACGTTCGCCGCGGCCGAAGCGTGGACGAAGTCGCTCGCGCCGGGCGGATCGTCGGACGTCGCGGGCGCGATCGCGGACGCGGCGTCGCGGCTCGACGACGCGGGCGGGCAGATCGTGTACGTCGGCGACGGCGCGGCGACGTCGGGCGAGCTCTCGCCGATGCACGTCGCGGCGCGCGCGAAGCCGATCGTCGACAAGAAGAAGGCGGACCTGCGCTTCATCGGCGCCGGGATGACCGTGGACGCGGCGACGCTCGCGATCCTCGCGCGCGAGCTCGGCGCGACGTACCAGCCGCTGACGACAGGCGCGCCGCTCGCGCGGCGCATCGAGGACCTCGCGGTGTCGCTGCGGCGCGCCGTCGTGCGATCGCCGAAGCTCAAGCTGCCCGACTCGGTGACGGAAGTGTATCCGCGCCTCCTGCCGAACCTCGTGCTCGGCGATCAGCTCTTGCTCGTCGGCAAGCTCGCGTCGACGAACGACGCGACGATCGAGATCTCGGGCGAGGTCGAAGGCGGGCAGTGGTCGAACGCGTACGCGCTCGCGTGGGGCACCTCGTCGGAGCGCTAGGCGGCGATCGTTCCGCGCCTGTGGGCGCAGCAGCGGATCGACGAGCTCATCGCGCTGCACGATCCGAAGGCGGACAAGGAGAGCATCGAGCTCTCGAAGCGTTTTCATTTGCTCTCGCGGCTCACGTCGATGCTCGTTCTCGAGAACGACGCGATGTTCGCGGCGTACGGCGTGAGTCGAACGATCGCGTCGCCGCAAGGGTCGGCGCCGTGGTCCGCGGCCGGTGGCGGCGACGCCGACGCTGTGCGGCTCTCCCTCCTCGCGGCGCTCGGCAGCGGCAGCGGCGGCAGCGGCACGGGGAATCTGAAGGCGCTCGGGGATTCGAGCTCGAACGGGTTGAACCTCGGCACGAGCGGCGGCGGACCGATCGCGCCGGGCCGCGGCGGCCTCGCCGACATCCGGGGGAACGGCAACGCTCCGACGGGCGGCCCCGACAACACGCCGCGCGTCGTCGGGAACGTGAGCGGCGGCGTCGCGTCGTCCGCGCCGATCGCGAACGCGGAGGCCGTCGTTCGCCGCGGCCTCTTCCCGCGCGCGCGCGCTTGCTACAACCGCTCGCTGCAGCAGGACCCGTCGCAGCAGGGCAAGGTCGTCGTGTCCATCCGCGTCGGTCCGTCCGGCGAGGTCGCGTCGGCGACCGCCGCGCAGTGCAACGGCCTCAGCGCGAGCATGTGCGCGTGCGTCGCTGCGGCCGCGCGCAACCTGATGTTCGAGCCGCCGAGCGGAGGAACGGTGACGCTCACCGTTCCGATGAACTTCGTCAGCCAGGGCGGGGGGACCGTGCCGCCGCCGCCCCCGCCGCCGGTGCAGCAGTACGAAGCGCCGGCGGGACCGACCGCGTTCACGCGCGCGAGCGACGACGCGTGGCGAAGCGCGGGCGACGACGCGATCGCGAAGCTGCGCGCGACGTCCGAAGCGAGCCCGCAGAGCCGCATGAAGCGCGAGGCGCTCGTGCGCGGCCTCCTGTCGCGCGGGCGGTTCGATCAGGCGCTCACGCTCGCGAAGGCGTTCGTCGAGGCGGATCCGGATCTGCCGGTCGCGCGCGAGCTCTTGTCGTACGCGGCCATCGCCGCGGGCGACACGAAGACGGCGCTCCTCGCGGTGGACGCAGGCGTCGAGACTTCGGCGACGACGGTGAAGGCGCACCTCCGGGCGGCGCGCGCGTTCGAGTCGGCGCAAGACGAGCGCCGCGCGTGCGCGCACTGGCGATCGCTCGCGGAGCTGTCGAGCAGCGAAGAGTGGCGCTACGAAGCGCTGCGCTGCCGCGCGCGCGCGCTCGGCGATCGCGACGGGGTCCTCGCGGAGATCGCGTCGATCGAGAAGCCGGGCAAGCTGCTGGAGAAGCTGAAGGCGCTCGCGCCGTCGGATCGAGTGCCGGCGTACGATCCGCAGAGCTACGCGATGGGGCAGATGGAAGTCGCGCTGACGTGCGCGGCCGGCGTGAAGGATTGTCCGCTGCCGATCGTCGTAGCGCCGAACGGCGTCGTCTTCTCGCCGTACACGCCGGCGGATGCGCGTTCGAGCGCGCGCGCCGTCGCGGTCACGGCGCTGCGCGACGGCGCGTACCACACGATGATCGTCGGCGGCAGCGACGACGCGAAAGGGGAGATCGTGATCCGCGTCGCGGGCGTCACGCAGAAGATGGCGTTCGCCAAAGGCGGGCTGCAGTCGATCGCGGTGAGCGACGTGACGTTGCCGGCGCCGGGCTGGGGAATCGGCGGCGGGCTCGCGCAGCTCGTGTGGTGACGCGCGGTGCCACATAGGGTTGCATGACGGGGGCGGCGTCGTACGGTTCGGGCATGTCGCGGGTCGCGTCGTTGCTCGTTCTCGCGCTCGCCGCGTGCTCGAAGGCGGCGCCGTTTCCCTCCGGTCCGCCCCCCGCGCCGGAGCAGCCGTCGCGCGTCTGGGGATTCCCGCAGAGCGCGCCGCCGCCCGACACGCAAGTGACCGACGATCCGGACGCGGCCGCGCCGCTCACGCCGCAGCAGCGCGAAGCGTGGGCGCGCAACGCGGACACGATCGTTCGAACCGAGCTTCATCGCCGCGCGCGCGTGTGCCTCGCGCCGACGTTGAGCGAACAAGAGCAGGACTACGTGTGGCGCGTGGCCGTCGAGATGACGATCGCGCCGAATGGGATCGTCAGCGAGGCGCACGTCATGGAGTGCCTCGAGCTCATGACATCCGAGTGCGAGTGCGTCGCGACCGCCGCGAAGTCGCTGCACTTCGCGTCGCCCGGAACGACAGCGACGCGCCTCGGCGTGAAGATCGATCGCACCGCGCTGCGCTGAGATCGTCTCGTCACTCCGCCGCGCGGCGCTCGGCGCGCGCTTCGAGGTGCGCCGCGTACAGCCACGCGAGGAAGCGCGTCGTGCCTTCGATGGCGTGCTTCGCGCGCGGCGACGCGAAGATCTCGAACGCGTGCTGCGCGCCTTCGACCTCGGCGTACGCGACGGGCGCGCGCGACACCGCGCGCAGCGCCTCCGCGAACCGCCGCGACTCGTCCGTCGGCGCGAGCGTGTCGCGATCTCCGTGCACCAGCAGAAACGGCGGCGCGTCCGCGTGCACGCGCGCGATCGGCGACGCCTTCGCGAAATGCTCCGGGTGCTCCGCGCGCTTCTTCTTCATGACCGTGCGCTCGACGAACGGCGCGAACCCGTGGTGCGGCCAGTGGCCATGGCGATCGGTGAAGTCGTAGACGCCGTAGAAGCCGACGCATCCCGAGACGCGCGTGTCGGCGTCTTCGAAGCCTGGTTGGTACTCGGGATCGTTCGGCGTGAGCGCGGCGAGCGACGCGAGGTGCGCGCCCGCCGAGTTTCCGACGATGACGATGAAATCGGGATCCGCGCCGAGCTCCGCGGCGTGCGCGCGCACCCACGCGATGCCGCGCTTCACGTCGATCAAGTGATCGGGGAACGTCGCGCGCGGCGAGAGACGGTAGTCGATCGAGAAGCACACCCACCCGAGCGACGCGAGGTGGCGCATCAACGGGAGCCCCTGGTATCGCCGATAGCCGACGATCCATCCGCCGCCGTGGACGTAGACGAGCGTCGGCGCCCGTGCAGGTCGCACGGGCACATCGCTCGCCTTCGAGCTCGCGGGTGCCTTCGTCGGGCGCGTCTTCGGCGCGTAGACGTCGAGCTTGAGCACCAAGCCGTCTTGATCGTGGAAGCGCACGCGCCGCGTGACCTCGATGCCGGAGCGATGGGCGAGGAACGGCGCCACGAGCGGCCACAAGCCGACGCGCGCGGCGAGCCAGGTTCGCGTGTGCGCAGACTCCGTGTCGCGTCCGAGCGCCGCGTCGAGCGCTTCGGCGAAGCGGTGCTTCGCGCGTGCACCGCTCGCGTGGATCGCGACGAGCCACGCGCACGCCGCGAGGACGAGCGCGCACCCGACGATCCCCGGCCACGCCGCCGCGCCTCCGAGCGCGACGAGCGCCGCGCCGAGCGCGATCTCGATCACGACGAAATGCAGCGCGAGCTCGATCGTCGGCCACGCGACGAAGAAGAGGACGAGCGCGACGCCTCCCGGCGCGCGCGGCGGCCTCGCCGCGTTCGCCGCGAGCCACGAGCTCGCGACGCCGAACGCGAAGAGGCACCACGGGATCATGGCCGCTCGATGAGCATCGCCATCCCTTGTCCGCCGCCGACGCACAGCGTGGCGAGGCCGGTGCGAAGGTCGCGCGCTTCGAGCGCGTGGAGGAGCGTCGTCACCAGGCGCGCGCCGGTCATGCCGAACGGATGGCCGAGCGCGATCGCTCCGCCATGGACGTTCAGCTTGTCCGCGGGGATCTCGAGCGCGCGCGCGCAGGGGATCACCTGCGCGGCGAACGCTTCGTTGATCTCGACGAGATCGATGTCGCGCATCGTCTTGTTCGTGCGCGCGAGCAGGCGGCGCGTCGCTTCGATCGGTCCGAGGCCCATCACCTCCGGCGCGAGCGACGACACCGCGGTCGCGACGATCCGCGCGCGCGGCGCGATGCCGAGCGATTTGGCGCGCGCGTCGCTCATCACGACCACCGCGGCCGCGCCGTCGTTCAGCGGGCACGCGTTGCCGGCGGTGACGCGCCCGTCCGGACGAAACGCGGGCTGGAGCGCCGCGAGCTTCTCGATCGTCGTCCCCGGACGCGGACCGTCGTCGCGATCGACCGTGCCGTTCGCGGTGACGACCGGCGTGATCTCCTTCGCGAAGCGCCCGCTCTTCTGCGCGTCGACCGCGCGCTCCTGCGAGCGCACCGCGAATTCGTCCATCTCTTGTCGCGACACGTTCTCGCGATCGGCGACATTCTCAGCCGTCTCGCCCATCGGGATGTACAGGTTGGGCAGCGCGTCGCCGAAGCGCGCGTTCTTCGTGTCCGGCATCCCGTCGGACTTCCCCTTGCCGAAGCGGCTCACCGTCTCGACGCCCGCCGCGACGAATGCGTCGCCCTCGCCCGCGACGATCGCGTGGAACGCCATCCGCAGCGCTTGCAGCGACGACGCGCAGTACCGATTCACCGTCGTCCCCGGCGCGTCGAGCCCGGCCAGCAGCGACACCGCGCGCGCGACGTTGTACCCCGCTTCGCCCGCGGGCTGCGCGCAGCCGACGATGACGTCGTCGATCGCGACGCTCGGCAGCTTCGCGAGCGCCGCGCGCACGATCGCCGCGCACAAATCGTCCGGCCGCTGGTCCACCAGCGACCCCTTGTTCGCGCGCCCGATCGGGCTCCGCGTCGCGCTGACGATCCACGCTTCCATCTTCAAGCCCCGTACACCTTCTGCGGCGGGACCGCGCGCGCAAGCAAATCGCGCACGGCGGCGCCGAGCTCCGCCGCTTCCCACTTCGCGCCCTTGTCGATCTTCGGCCCCTCGCGCCATCCGTCCGCGATCGAAATCGCGCCGCCCGCGATCTCGAACACGCGCCCCGTGATCGCGCGCGACTCCGCGCTCGCGAGCCACGCGACGAGCGGCGCGATGTTCTCCGGCGCCATCGCGTCGAAGCCGTTCTCCGGCCTCGCCATCGTCTTCGCGAACACCTCCTCGGTCATGCGCGTGCGCGCAGCCGGCGCGAGCGCGTTCGCCGTGATCCCGTAACGCCCGAGCTCCGCGGCCTGCACCAGCGTGAGCGCCGCGATCCCCGCCTTCGCCGCGGAGTACGTCGCTTGCCCGACGCTCCCCTGAAGTCCCGCGCCGGAGCTCGTGTTGACGATCTGCGCGTCGACGCTCTCGCC
>Ga0100403_1004185_pt1 | contig 10365 bp, 11 predicted proteins | sample CryGeymet201501t_FD_83663 | JGI IMG/M metagenome (GOLD analysis project Ga0100403, IMG submission 83663) | Groundwater microbial communities from Crystal Geyser aquifers in Utah, USA - Crystal Geyser metaG 2015-01t | ecosystem: Environmental > Aquatic > Deep subsurface > Groundwater | place...
CCGAGAATATTGATCAAAAAGGCAACAAGAAGAAGGCCCACTCCAAGTAAAGGAGCCCACCAGCCCTCAGGGTCCGTATTAAAGATTTGCATGGTGTAGGAGCCGAAAGTTCTGGCCACCAAACTTTCATTGATCACCATAGAAAAGTACATGAGGAGAGCGCAGGCCCCTGTCATGGTGGATTTGCCGTAAGCCTTTTTTAGAAACATCGCAATTCCACCTGCAGAGGGGAAAGCTTGAGCCATTTTAATGTAGGAGTATGAACTCAACCCGGCGATTCCTGCTGCACAAAGAAACGCAAGCGGAAACCACTCCCTTGAAAGCTCTGCGATTTGACCAATCAAGGCGAAAATCCCAGCTCCAATCATCACACCGGTGCCCATGGCCACGGCTCCACTCAAACTGAGGCTGTTCGGCTTGTAATCATTCATAATTCGGATTTCAGAAAGAATTTGGAGCGGGAAACGGGACTCAAACCCGCGACCTCTGCCTTGGCAAGGCAGCGCTCTATCAACTGAGCTATTCCCGCGATCGTGACAAGAGGGGAGAAATTACCCTCCCCCTTACAAAGTGTCAATGTTCTAAAAAGCCTTTTAAACCATAAACTTGGTCATATTTGGCGCTCCGCTGCCCGCGAAGTTCTCGCCCACAAAAGACCAGTTCACATGCTCGACAAACTTATCCAAATAGGCCTTGCGGGCGTTTCTGTGGTCAATGTAGTAGGCGTGCTCCCACACATCCGTCACCAAAAGGGGCGTTTTTCCCTGGCGAAGTGGGTTTTCTGCATTCGATGTGTTAACGATCTCCAGCTCATTTTTAGAGTTCTTAACAAGCCAAGTCCAGCCCGAGCCAAAATTGCCCATGGCCTTCTCCACAAATTGAGTCTTAAAATCCTTCATTGAACCAAAACTTTTATCAATGGCGGCTTTTAAATCTCCAGGAGCCTCGGTCGGGCTTGGGCTCATGGAGTGCCAATAAAAAGTGTGGTTCCAAGACTGACCGGCCTGGTTGTAAAGGCCGCCTTCAGTTTTTTGAACCAGCTCTTCCAAAGTGGGCTGGTCCCCATAGGAAGAATCACTTTCTAAAATGCTATTCATTTTATCCACATAGGCTTTATGGTGTTTTCCCAAGTGATATTCAAAGGTCTCTGGCGAAATCAATCCCGAAAGAGCATCATTGGCATAGGGAAGTTCCGGAAGCTTAAACTTTCTCATCTCTATCTCCTTTATGTTTAGGGCCCTATTTAATATGGAAATCCCACCGCTTTCAATGACAAGACCTTGTTCCTTGGCCTGAAGCGACGTATTAATAGGAATGCCAAAGGTCAATTTGCCCAAAATCAGATCAATTTTACTTATTTCTGTCTTTTTCTACGGAGGATGGTGGGGAATTGTCTTCTCGGCCTCTCAAAATCACCCTTTTCTCCCTCTTTTGATTGCGGGCGGATGCACTTTTGCCAATTTTTTCATCACCGGCCCTAGCTTAAGGGAAGCTTTTTGGATTTTGATTGGCCTCCTTCTCGGCTTTTCGTTTGATTCCATTTTGCAAACGTCTGGGCTTTTGACTTTTAGTCACCAGTTCCACCCACTCCTGGCCCCTCTTTGGATCGCTGCCCTCTGGGCCCTTTTCTCCTCCGCTTTTCTCACCCTCCAAAGCTTTCAGGGCATTGGACTTCAGTTTCTTTTTGGAGCCATTGGCGGCCCACTTTCATACTTTGTAGGAACAAAATTTGATTTGATCGTCTACCCTCAGCCTCAATGGCTTTACATTGGCCTTCATTCTCTCCTATGGGGCCTTTTCTTCCCTCTTTTGATGGGGGTTCACAAAATGCTCCATATAGACAAACCCCAGCCCCTTTCAACACCAGAAGAGGGTTGAAAGTGACCATTTGCGTCCCCTCCTCCCTTTAAATCAAATTTGTCGATAGATCAGACCGGCACCTTCTTTGCTTCCCATATTTGTTGTCCTCATTCAGAGAGATCCTTTAAAAGGCTCTGGAGCTAAAACACAGGTGTTTTCTAAAATCAAAAAAGGGGTCGTAATGGGATACTTATCTTCGAATCTAATAAAAAATGGGCTCAAGTTCACCTCCTCGATTCTCTTCATGGCTTTTGCCCAAAATGGGATCGCAGCGAAGATCTGCCAAGATAAACTGGATTCGAATCCTGAAACCACTCACAGTCTGAATCAAAGAAGTGTTGCTTCGACGAGGTCCTTGGAGTGCGTCTCGGCGGATGGTTCTCGCTCGGTCATCGTGAATATTCTCGAGGGAGCCAAAGAGGGCGATATCCGCATCAACTCGGCCCCCGACGCCCCCCCTGAACAATTGTCGATCTCCATTCTCAAGGAGGACGACCAATCCATCACTTACCTAGGCGAGGCCTACCTCTCAGAACCTGACTCTGGATTTGCCTCTCAGTTTGTATCAAAGATTAAACTGATAAAATTAAAGAGAGGTGGAAGTCCGAACGCAAAGGTTGAGATTTCTCTGGCCACCCTGCCTGATATTTATGAAGAAACATTAAATTGTGATTAAGGTTTAAGACTTGGAAGGCTCATGGGCCCGATCGGCCTTTATCATTTCATTCATCACACTGATAAAGAGTGAAACTTCACCTATTCCGTTTCACCTTCTACGCTCTCGCCGGGTGTTGGAAGCTCCTTTGGCTTTTCTTTCCATGGGCAGCGAAACAAGCTCTTTACCCGAGCGTTGTAAAAGGTCCCGCCTTTGTCTAAGTCCCAGGGTGGATAGCGGTAAAGTGTGGCAATCACACAGTACCCCTTCTTTGCCACCTGCCATTGCCGATCCTCGGCGCTGGCCGTGTACATCACACCCTCTTTGTCCTGAATCAAAATGGCGTAAGAATGAATTTGAGACTCCGTGAGTTGAGAGCCCAAAATCGCATTGGGTTCGGTGATTCTCTCCATTTCAATAATTTCTCCCTGAACGGTTTTAGAAAAAACCCAGGAGTAGTTTAAAAACACAAAAAGAACGGCCCCTATAACGAAAAAGACACTCACTATAATCCAAATAAAATTTCGAACCGCTTTCATCAAAGCCTCACTTTATCTTTTCGATGAGATTTTTATTTACCGCCGTATCTGACCATCAATTCAAAAAGAGTTCAAATAGATCCAGAGACCAATACAGGCTCTTCCAAAAGAAAAACTTATGGCATATTAAAGTGGCATTTCATGTCCTTTCGGGCACTTGATGCGCAGTGTCCTGTAAGAATTTCAAGGGACCCTGAAAAAAGGAATCACATTTACAAAAGAAGGGCAGGAATCCTAAAACGTCCTCGGGGAACATTCATCCGGGGGGATATATGCCACTTTCTATCAACCGATTGGTTATCATTGCATCCATTTTGACTTTGGGTCTTGCAGGTTGCTCCAAACCTGAAGAGCAAAGTTCTGTGGCACCACAACATAAAGACGAGCTCTTCTCTGACCGACCGGTCAGCGGACTCTCTACAGAGGTGATCCTCATAGAGCTCAACGAGCCAGCCATCTTAGAGACAAATGGCACTCAAGAAAACATCAATGCGGTTCTCACCGAGCAGTCCGATTTCGAAAGCCGCTTGCGAAGTCTTTCCGCTGAAATTAAAGTCCTTTATAGGTACCGATTCACCGTGAACGGACTGGCCATTGTCACTCCAGCTCACTTAATTCCAGAAATTCAAAAGAATCTTCAAGCAAAAACTGTTGAGAAGACTCACTTCTTCTCCAGGCCTCAATCGGAGATCAAAATGGAGGCTGGCCCTCAACTGACTGACGATGTCACCTCCGTCAGCTACATCGGCGGAACCACTCTTCACAAATTGGGTCTTCGAGGACAAGGGATGAAAGTGGGAGTGATCGATACGGGAGTGGATTACACTCACGCCATGCTTGGTGGGTCTGGAAACAAGGACCTTTTTAAAGCGATCGATCCAAATACAGAGAGCGTTTTCTTTCCGAATAAAAAAGTGGTTGGGGGAATCGATTTGGCTGGGAGTCGATACACAGGGCGCTCTGATCTTTACGATCAAAAAGTCCCTCTTCCAGACTCAAATCCAATCGATGAAGCCGGCCACGGAACTCATGTTGCTGGTACAATTGCTGGTCTGGGAGATGGAAAAAACACCTATGATGGGGTGGCTCCAGATGCGAGCATCTATGCAATTAAGGTTTTTGGCAAAGATGGTGGAACCACAGACTCCATTGTTATTGCGGGCCTTGAGTACGCCATGGATCCAAACGGAGATCTCAACACGGATGATCGATTGGATGTGGTCAACCTTTCTTTAGGTGGGGGCTTTGGAACAAAGAAGATCCTTTATTCAAAAGCTATTGAAAACATCTCCAAGTCGGGAATGGTTGTGGTTGCGGCCGCTGGAAATGCCGGAGATCTCCCTGGAGTTGTTGGGGCGCCTTCTACCGCCAATGACGCCATCTCCGTTGCGGCATCTATCGATGGGCGAAAAGTGAACTGGGAATTTCCGACCGTTAAATTCAACTCAGAGAACATGGAAGAGATCGTCGCCGAATTCAAAGAAGGCTCTTTCACCCAGCCCGTTGAGGAGGTCACAGCACTCTCCGGACCATTGGTCTTCATTGGACTCGCAGACAAAGAACTTGATGAGGAAACAAAGGCAAAACTTAAAGGCAAAATCGCATTGATTGAACGAGGGGGCGTCCCTTTCGTTGAAAAATTCAAAGTGGCTCGAGACGCCGGCGCGATTGGCGGCGTGGTCTTTAACAATCAAGATGGGGAACCCATTCAGATGGGTGTCAACGATGATGACAGCTTCAAAATTGCATTTCCTGGAATCATGGTTTCTAAAGCGGTTGGACTTGCTCTCAAGCAAACCTTAGAAAAACAAGAAGTGATCATCGATTTCAAAAGTTCTCAACTGATCAGTAAGCCCGAATTGATTGACTCCATCACGAGCTTTTCTTCTCGAGGCCCAAGATCTGACGACTACGGTTTCAAACCTGAAATTGCGGCTCCCGGCAATCGCATCCTTTCTGCAGCTATGGGATCTGGAAGTGAAGGCGCCATGATGAATGGGACTTCTATGGCGGCTCCTCATATTGCCGGTGCCGTTGCTCTTATAAAGCAAATGCATTCCGAAATGAGCCCCAAAGAGATCAAGGACATCTTGGCTTCAACGGCGGTCAAGTTGACGGATGCGACGACAAACAGTCCTTACAAGTTCACCTCTCAAGGAGCTGGACGCGTCAATCTTGAAAAGCTCGCCAATGCTGACTTCTACGTCACCGGGCACATTTCACTTGGCCTTGTTCAAGTTCCGGGAAATGGACTGATCGAAAAGACTCTGCACTTGAAAAACATCTCCACAAGCGAGATGTTGCTGACCACCTCTTTCGAAGGAACGGACCTTCAAGTCCAAATGCCAAATCAGATTCAATTGGCTCCAGGTGAGGCGAAAGACATCACACTTCAATTTCGAGTGGCTCCGGGGAACCTGAATTTAACTCCCACTCGAACGGAATTGAATGGAACCATTAAGGTCTCCAGCCAAAAAGAAACCCTTGATGTCTCGGTTTTGGCCTTCCGAATTCCAAAATCTCAAATCCAATTGGGTTCTTTGAGTGTGACCGATCAAACCATTGGAAAGTCACAAGATAAAATGGCGACTCTCACCTTGGAAAACACATCTCCTGTTATAGGCGGCGCCTACCTCTTCAATTTGATTGGTGAGGATGAGAAGAAATCCCCAATCTCGGGTCAGGAATGGCGAGCGGATGACTGTGACTTAAAGACTGTTGGCTATCGGTGGACGACAAAGTTTGTGGGTATGGCCCAAGTCCCCCACATTCAATTCGTCTTCCAACTTTATGAGCCACGAAGTCAGCTGGTCCATTGCCAACTCTCCATCCTTGTTGACGGTGATAAGGACGGTCAACCAGATCAGGAGATCGTGGGATTTGGAAACTACGGCGAGGTTCAAGGAGTTGGTCAAGTGAGCTTCATCGCAGGGATTCTTGATTATAAAAAAGCGCAAGAGGCGAGACTTCAGTATGAGATCTCGGTGGCTCAAGGAAAAGAGGCGAAGTTTGAAATTGGCAAGTACGGAATTGCCGGAGGCGACCTCCTTTTTGGATCTGAGTCTGGACTGATTGTCTTTGATGTTCCCGTATCGGCCATTATGAAAAGTCCAGATGCGAGCTTTAATGCGAAAATTGCGGCGCTCAACACCGTCGGCGATGCTCTCGAAAGCGATGACTATTTGGGCGACGATGAAACTCAGTGGAGAACTTTAACCACCAATCGTTTCGACATGGGCTACTGGGGAATGGAAGATTTGAACGTCCCAGGAAACAGTTCCGCTTCGATGAGATTGGTGAAGAGCACTGGAACCAATCCTTTGATCATGGTGAGCCCAAGCAACACAAAGGACAAAGAAGTGCTTAAGGTGACGCCTTAAGCTGTCCTAAATAAACCACCCATGTCTCTGGAAGGTGAGATTTCATTCCTGGAATCTCACCTTGCTGCAAAAACTTAGGCTTGATGGGTTTTTTCAAAAGCCTCAGGTTGGCTTCTTTAAGGGACATGGCTCCCTTTTTATTATTGCAAGCCGAACAGGCCGTCACCACATTGGTCCAATTGTGCGCTCCCCCTCGAGAAAGAGGAATCACATGATCTAACGTAAGCTGCTTTTCGGGGAATTTCTTGCAGCAGTACTGACAGATGTTTTTATCTCGTAAAAAGATGTTCTTACGGGAAAACTTCACCCCGAAAGAGAAGTAGGGCCTAAAGTATTTTTTAAATTTCAAAACCGCAGGAAGCGGAAAGCTTTGAGAAGGGCTGTGCACTTCAATTTCGTGAAACTCTAGGATTTCGACCTTTCCTTGAAACCAAAGAATCAATGCCTTTTGCCAATCAATGATTCGAACAGGCTGATAGCTGGCATTTAAAACAAGGGCTTGGGTCAATTTTCCCCTGACGGAGAGGGGGGTATTGGCAGCTGGATTGAACTCTGGCCTCCTTTGCCGTGGACCTCTACTTTAAGGATCTCAAAGGGTGGCCTCTCAACGCAAGTCCAGGAAAGGGTTTTTAAGTCCAGACTCAATCAAACAGGAAGCCAAACAAACTTCCCATCTCAAAATCGGTGTTGTATCTCAAATTGATCCAAAACTGACCATCGGAATAAGAGGAGGCTTCGGCCAAACCGGTGGCTGAGGACGGGATCTCCCCCTTAAGTTGATTGTATTCAATGAGGATGGCGGCACTCTTTAAGGGAACAAGGAGACCGGCCACAAGGTTTGATGCCAACATTTCGTACTCAAAGTGACTGGATGTTGTCCCAACAAACTGATTGCCGCCACTTAGCTGGTAAAGTTCATAACCAAAATAAAACTTAAAAAGCCTGAGATGAATGCCAGCGCCAAATCCTTCCAACTTTCCTGTCTCTACTTGAGAGTTGTTTGCTGAGTTTTCAAGGCTTGAGAATCTGTAACCCGGAAGAAGGGCGAACCCGTAGCTCTCCCCTACGATCAAGGGGAAATTAAGCCGACCTCTAAAAGAAAAGGCCTCATAATTTGAATCCCCTTGGGAGAGATTCTTGATTTTTGCAGCTCCAGACCCCACACCAAGTTCAAAGCCAAAAGAATTCGATCGATCTGATCTCTCCGCATAGGCGGAAGGAAGGAAAACAATTACAAGAAGAGCTGTTAATGCGCTCTTCATTCTGTCTCCAGAAAACTCATTTGTGTGACCAATCCAGTGAGCGCGTCTTTTATAAAAATGCCTCCTTCAACAGGATTTCCGGAAGTGTCTATTCTAGAGATACCGTCGATTCCATCGGATGCGATGAGCAAACTTCCATCTGGCATTTCAAGAAGGGCCGTTGGATTGTTAACATAGGCCAAATCATTTGTGATCGTTGTCGGTATGCCAGACCCATCCTCGGCAAGCCTGTCTATTCGATCATTCGTCGTGAACCCAATATAGAGGAAGCCATCAGAGTGACCCACGATGGCGGTGGGACGATCGTTTCCATAGCCTGTGTAGGAGTTGACACAAGTCGGGCTTGCCCCAGAGACGTCGTAAACGGTGATGTCATTGTTTGTGTAGTTGGCCACAGCGAGATAGCCAGACTTGGTCATAGTGAGACTTCGAGGACCGCTGATAACACATGCACCTAGGGTGGTGGGAATATACGGATTTCCCAGACGCAATCCATTGAAGTTGAAGGCTTCTATGTTGTTGGTTTCAATAACGTAATATCTGGACCTCTCCTCATCACGAACCACGTTGTAGATATTGCCCGTAAACAAACTGGAAGCGACGAAACTAGATACGGAACCGTCTTCCAAGGAAAGAAGATTGAGTCCATCCTGACCATCATTTGCCATAAGAACATGGAGAGAATCAAAGGGAGCCAGCCCTCTCATTAGTAGCCCGGACGACGAAGTATCCGCGAGTAAATCCAAAAACTTTCCAGACTCACTGTAGCTTGCAATTGCGTTTGCAGCTCCATTTGAAATTGTAAAAACCAATTTTCGCGAAGCTGTTTCTCCCGTTGTCCCTTGGGCCACTTGAAAGAATTCCCCCTCCGAGGGTTTGGAGCAAGCCGAGACGAGACTCAACACAAGAACGAGAAAGATCCTTAGAAAAGTTTTAGATTGTAAGAATCTTCTTTCCATGAAAATTCCTCCCTAAGAGTTTCTTCGGTCGAGGAAAGCGGAATGTTAAGAAAACCAAAAAGAAACCCGGCAAAGGACCTGAAAGTCTAGATGTTAGCCCACCCCTAAAAGGAAAAGGAGGCCTTTTGCCTCCTTTTCTCATCTGAATCCTTTCTAAAAAATTAAAAATTTTAAAGACTTCTCAACTTTGTTTGAAACTCAGTGATGGCCATCTTCACTTGATTGGTCAGCATCGAAACGATGATCCCAGCACCAGGAAATAGTCCACCCGCTGAAGAAGAGAGCATATCAATTCCGTTGTTGACCAAGTCTAACTGACCTGCCAGTTGACCAAGAGCCATTGAAAACTGACTTTCCGCTCGGTCAATCTGGGACATCATTTGATTGATTTGCGCGAGAACCATTTGGTGGTCGGGTCTCAACGGATCAAGCTTGGCGGCTTCCACAGCAAGCACCGCTCTGGCCTTGTTGAACTTGTCTTTTACAACAGCCACTTTCTGATAAACTTTGTCTAACACTTCACTCAATTTCTCATAAATGATAAAGATGCTCTGAGACTGGACACTGGAAGAAGAGGAGGTCAACAACGACCACAACTTTATGCTTCCATTTGGATTTGAAAACTTCGCCAATATGGCTCGAGCTTCATCCATTGCGACTTTAGATTCATCAACGGTGCTCTGAACGGCTTTAAGATCAATCTTTGCTGCCACATCTTCGGGTGACTTTGCTGGTTCGGTCGTGTTGCTATCTCCAACACCATTTGCATTGACGGCTTTCTCCGTCTGTTGTGAGTCTGAGCTTAGATTTCCTTGGCAGGCAACGTTCAGGAAGGAAATGGCAACTAGACCCATGAACAACTTTGTGAAATCACGTGCTTTCATGGTTCCCCCATTCCTATAGATTTTAGTTTGTTCACAATTGAACAAAGTGAATCATTGCAATGGCGGGACCAGCCTAAGGTCTGGGAGCAACGTGTTGAATGCTTGAAACTTTCAATTCTTGTTTAGGCCTTTGGTCCTGTAAACGACTTCAACTTTTTTTTGAAAATTCGAAAGAACAAAAATGAAACAAAAAGCCCGAGAAGAGCTCCAAAGAACACATCTAAAGGATAATGCACCCCAACGTACACTCGGGAAAAAGCCACAATTCCCGCATAAGTGTAAAAAAAGTAGCGAGCCGGTGGAAAAAAGAAACTGAGCGAGGCTGCTGCTGCAAAAGAATTTGCTGCATGGTTTGAGGGAAAGCTTGGCCCATGAGCCATGCCCACTAGGCGAACCTGTTCTTTAAATGACTCATCCTGAAACGGGCGAACTCTTTCGATATTTTTTTTTAACACTCGGTAACCGATCAAATCAGTCAAACCGGTGGTCAGAGCGACTAATATAAGGACTTTCCAAAAACTCTTCCCAAACTTCTTAAAAGAGAAGAAGGAAAGTAACCCCAAGGCGAGCAAAACAAACGCTGGGTTTTTATGGGCGTCGGTGAGGAATAGGAAAAATGGATCTAAGGTGGGCGTGCCCAACCCCTGATTGATTTTCAAGAAAAGCCATTGATCCATAGATGATAAAAAATCAAAGGGGTTCATGTTGATCTCCAAAGGCCTGGATGACTTCTTCAGGCAAAATGTCCCGCAAACACTTTTGAAATTCCTTATTTACACAAGGCCCTTGTCCGTGTTTGCTACATGGCCGGCAAGGAAGGCTTCGC